>Ga0224501_10003904_pt1 | contig 11749 bp, 9 predicted proteins | sample SF_Oct11_sed_USG_4_FD_169105 | JGI IMG/M metagenome (GOLD analysis project Ga0224501, IMG submission 169105) | Sediment microbial communities from San Francisco Bay, California, United States - SF_Oct11_sed_USGS_8_1 | ecosystem: Environmental > Aquatic > Marine > Sediment | place: USA...
CACTAGTTGTAGTAATATCGTATAAAACTGGGCATTTCACTCTCAGTTTCATACCTAACAAATACATTCACTTGGCAAGCTGGTGTCTACTTGTTCTAATCTCAATCTGACTAAGGTTGGAGTAAGGCCTTTTTCTGGTTGCTTACACATCGACTACTTTGGCGTTGCTCTTTGAGTTCCTAGCCCGACCCACAGGCCCAAACCAAGCACGACCTGATGGAGGGAGAGAGAGAGACTGTGTCTTCAGGATGGGACAGTATCAACGTATGTCGTATAGAGTGTCCACCCGGCGTAGCTTGCTAGACTTAGTAGTCCCCGATTCACTTTACACCATAGACCGGTAGATATGATCCCGGCCTGAACTATCGTGTAGAATTTTCTGTAGTCGGGCCGGGATCTCCTTACTATATACCGCTGTCGTCCTGCCGCCTACGACCTATACAGTCCTCACAGATTATCTGACTGCCTTAGCTAGTCATAGAGTCCATCTACATATAGCCGGCAGTCTCGCTATGTATGTAGTTTTAGTTTTCTTTCAGCTACTAAACACTTTCACCAGGCTCCTTCTCTCATCTCACTCTCACAAAGACCTCAATCGTTCCTGTTTATGGTTTTCTACCGATTGGCTGAGCTCGCGTATCACCCATCCGGGTTCCATTGGCTTGTCTCTCCTTGTTCATAGCCAATTTCCATAGCTCAACTTTAGCTTACTGTTGAGTTATCCTCTCCTAACCCACGGATCCCGATAACCAAGAATAGTCCTCGCCGGACAAGATAATTCCCAATTACAGTCATATCAAACCAACCAGGTTACCTGGGTCTTCTGGCGGGCAGGGTAGTGGGCGAGAAGCAGTATAAGAGTCAGGGTCAAGCCGGCACGTTCTTTTATGGTACGTTAGGGACAGCTGCATTACATTAGGCTTAGACTAGAGAGTAGAGTAGGAGTTCGGCTTACGTTTACAAGTTACAATTACAATTTTTTACGGTGCACTTGGAATCAGATTTACTGTGACTTACAGTGTAACTGTTACATGCATATACAAAACAAGTCAGTGCAAGTCAGTTAGACTCACTAAATCAGTAAATATAAATTGTAACTGGTCACACTCATAGTCACGAGCAATATGATATCATAATTATATCGATGAATAAGTGACACTTAGTGTAACTTACTACGCAATCGCTGTCACTGTAACTCACTGTGTTACTACAAAGTACTAGGTTATTGGTTAGTAGTTATACAGTGAGTCACAGTGACAGTGGCTGGGTGAGTGTGGCATGTGACTCATGTGAGTGTGACACTGACACTGAGTGGCTGGCACTGACATTGACGTGAGTGACTGGCGAGTGACTGAGTACAGAAGTAACTCAGTTAGGACTTACCATTGAGACATTTACTCTAGACTGTTAGACCAGAGTAGAGAGTAGTCAGTAGAGTAGACTTGTTGATTAATTTGATATATCTTCATTATCTATCTTTCTATGAACAATTTTTGAACAGCAATGAGTCTTGAGTAGGCATGCAGCGCTCACAATCAGTTTCACAGTACCTATGCTGACTGCACCAGTACTCAGGATATAGTTAGATACGGACTATGAATCTTTGTGACAGTCAATCGCTTTTTTACTAAAATTTTGAATTTTATTTTCTGTAATTTCAGCATCATTATTTGGTGATAAATTAAGAAATTGCCATTTTCCTAAACTGTAATTGTCCACTCATGATGACCCATAAATAAAGTTCCGGTACAAAACATCAAAGGATGTCCCGAACGTACCATCAAAGAACCGCGCCGGCTTGACCCTGGCGCTTATACTGCTTCTGGTCCACCACTCTTGGCCGCCCGAAGAGCCAGGTAACTGGGATAATCATACTTGCTACTCAGTGGTGGAATAGATAGTACGGATCGCCGGATACAATGATAATCTGCTTCCATTGCGACTGACCATTGTTTTTCATTTTAGGTCAATGCCTGTGAACGATGTCCAACTATAAGTTTACTTCACCTTCAGAGGTCAGGGAATGGTTATTGAACTCTCAATCTCCATTGGTATTTGATAATTGTATGAATCATTGGAAAGCTTTTGATCTTTGGACACCTGGTTATTTTGCTGGGCTTCTGGCTGAGAAGATACACTTTAGAATTGGCAAAAAGAGGTTGGAGGCAAGTGCTGCGAAGCAATGCAAGTATGATGCTGGTAAATCTATCCTATAACATATTGGGCTGTGCCAATTGTCATTTGTTATAATAACTAAAGGAGTAAAACTACTGCCTGATTGCACATGGTTCCTGCCAATTAGTTGTCAATCAGAATTTAGACCCGCCTAGTTTTGATATGTTTCTGCTGTTATAAGCTGGATTTAAACCACAGGTAGGGGGCTCACTAAATCCAGAGGCCCAAGCTTAGAGTGATCTGGGTAGCTACGCAACACCCTCACAGAATACATCTGAATTTGGTGCAAAGGCCAGTGCTAGCGAGTCAATCAATGGAAGGAACATTTGTGATTGTCAACCAATGAGCGAAGTTTTCAAAACCGATATAGTAGCATACACAAACAGACTGGCCCCTCAATGAGGCAGATGAATGTGTATATTACTATATACTGTGGCAGTATAATTTTGATGTGTGGAGTAGTGCATGCTGTTAGCTTTGTAGTGCTATGGGAAAAAGATTGCCGTTATGTAGCAGCTACTATCAGTGAGTTTGAGGAGTTTACGCGGGATGAGCTGAGCAAGGGAAATCCGTTTGGCAATGTTACCAGTGATGAATGGGTGTATGCTGACTATAAATATATGAGTGAAATTTTTGCTAACCACCAAGAGGTGAGTTATTTTCTGCATACTTCCCGCTATCAATGTTATGTTGATATCGCATCAAACTATCCGTATATATAATAATCATAGGTTGTATGATGCTATATCATAGCAAATCACATATCATATCACTGTATCATATCGTATTGCTCTGTATTGTATCTTCTCTTGATAGATCACATATCTGATTATATTGTATTGTGTTCTATTTCTGCAGACTATACCATACTGTATTCATCTGCAATTCAGGTACTCTCAGATATAGACTGGGGTGAGTTTGGGTTTGCTGGGCGCAGCGGAATGGAGTCCACATTCTGGTTGGGCACTGCTGGAGCCTACACTCCTTGTCATTATGACACTTACGGTTGCAATCTGGTCGCCCAAATAAGTGGCAAGTGAGTTATGTTCGGTCAAACCTTGGTATCAAATTGGACCTCTAGTTCTGATAGCTTTCCATGATATACATATATGCAAACATGGGTTTATTTATATGGCAGGAATTTCTTGCTATACACCATTGACTTCCTCGATGTGAAACCAGATTATCCAGAGATCCATACCAAGATGTGAAGTGAATAATTAAATTCATCAATGTAAATATTTACCTACACAAGTAGATAACACGCTAATATCTAATATCGCATAATCATCCTCCAGTGTAAGTTAAACTCTATTTCATATTTAGAAAACTTACCATTTTGGAAAGCTTTTCTCATTTTGTACAGAAAACGATGGGTTTTATTCCCACCCACCGCGACTAATCGGCTGTACCCAACCAGAGTGCCGTTTGAAGAATCTAGTGTGTTCAGTCAGGTGAACGTGGCATTTCCTGACTACTCCAGACACCCAAAGTTTCAGGTACAATCTCTGATTTCATTGGTCGTTCAATCTTGTAGCTTGTCTGCTTCTCACTGAATCAACGGGTGCCCTGGTAGAGTTAAGCTGGCTCTGACCATGGCCAGCTTCTACTATTCCAACCCTGCCCAGGCAGCAACTTTATTAGTTGTGGTCTTTGTCTGCAACTGATAGCGACAAAGGCAGATTTAACTCGAACCAGTAGGCTCTCATTGGTCTACCGACAGAATGAGTTACAAATGCTTTGGCGGCTCCTCAGCATAACTGGGTTTGTATTTTTACAGTCAGCTAGAAGATATACTGTGACACTGGAGCCCGGTCAGGTTTTGTATGTTCCCAAACACTGGTGGCATTATGTGGAGTGTGACTCAACAGCTATCTCTGTCAACACATGGATTGAGCTGGTAAATTATTGACTGAGGAGACTCGTGATTTTCTAACCTTAAGCGCCTTGGTGTAGACTGGTTTTGTAGCCTGGGAGGGAGGAACTGAATACGAGGTGCTCACACTAACCACAGAACTAATATTGAGCCGTTTTGTCCGGATTGGTTATATTATGGCATGTATCGCTCTGATGAGTTGTATGTTACTCGCTTACTTACAGGAATCCGACAGTGAGGAGAGAGTATCCGAGGCACTGGCATCACTACTAACGGCCTCACTGGTGGAATATTCTGGAGCGTCACCGCAGTCTGTGTATAATCCAAAAGAGGTTAGTGCAAACCCTCTCCTTTATATACAGCAGATAATGCTTCTATGAACTGGAATTTTTTTTCATATTTTTATTATTATATACAGATTGGCAAGCACCAACCCCAAGGTCAAACCAGCTGCTTCGCATATAATTGTGATATCACTTCTGTAGCCAGGTTTCAGTCGTTATTCCAACTATACTATAGCGCCGAAGTCGCAGGGTGGCCAGCGTTGGCATAGTAGAAGCTGACTTTGCCCAGGGCCAGCTCCCCTCTTCCAGAGCACCCTCTGATTCGGTGTGAAGCACCAGCTACAAAACCGAACAGATAGTCCTGGGAAGTTGGGAATCGGTCAACCTAAGCCATTTGTATACACGTCACCCGCTGAAATTCGCCTGCTCTTAACGAAAAAGGAGAGGTGGATCTTTAACAACCGTGGAGTGATCTTGACACTAACTATCCACTGGTTGGGACCTCTATTATTTTTACCGTGGTTTTCCGAAGCCACGCTAGCAATTTGGAGTGAGAGGCTTGCTAAAAGGCTCGAACCTGCAATCCTTAGAATGCAGATCTAAGCTTTTTACCAATTGAGCTATCCTGGCCCCCTGGTCAGTCTGCATGCTCTCGTGTAGAATATGGGCTGATCCGGCAAAGTTAGGCTTCTTTGTGAGCTCCAAATACCCTCTCAATCGGTAATAGGTTGCGTATGCTTACTCTACGTCTAGCCTATGTTAAGCTGTATGATTGCTCAGCAACAGCCGGAACTGCTACAAGGATGGTTACCGTATTACAGGAGAAGTTGGATTTTGGAGAGGCTCAACGTACACTAAATCTAAGTCTGAGTCTGACCTGCAGTCCTGCAGAGAACCAGCGGGTTAGCGGTAAATTCTGTGATTGTTGTGAGAGGAGTTGTTCCCCTTTGGTAGCAGACGCCCGAAATTCGAATGAGCCCACGGCTTCCCAGTCAGAGGCCTCGGACTCCATTCCTGCGGATGTACATTTGGTGAATCTTATAAACTATGTGTGTCATCCAAAGACATTACAATGCATAAGGAATCTAATGATAGAAGATCGTCTCCCCGCATAACACATCTGTACTTCTTTGCGGTCCTCCATGGTCCAGATAGAACAATAATTTGGTATATAATTTATAGTTCAATAAACTGTTTTGCTCCAACGCTTGAAAAATAAAGGAAAAAAGATCTCACGGTATCGTATCCTGAAAATGTAATAAAGTATTTGTTCGCAACTACTCAAGCACAACATCATTGAAGAAATGCACAACAGTCTCTCTTTGCGAGGTTTTGCGTACTGTTAAATATAAGACAGATGGACTGGTATAGCTTATTATGACGTAATAACAGCCTCTATAACCTGCTGTGTAGGAATGAGGTTAATGTGTATAATCAAGCCAGAACCAATGGCTCATCATCGGAGAATCCTTGGATCATTGGGGAGTCATCATCATCGTCTAAAATGGAAAATATAACCAATAACCCAACAAAATAGCATGGCCTAGTCCTTTTCTGAATGAGCCCAACTTTTTGGAATTTGTTGGGCTTGAAAGATCCAGCCAAAGTTAGGGGGCCTAAGAGACTCGGTCGCCATGTGCTATTCAAGGTTCAGTTAAATATTGTTCAGAATGTCAAGGTCTTGGTGTCGTCTGCATCAGAACAATCAGTGGCAAAACAATATTTGGCCAAAGTCATCGAATAGGTATGACCAACAGTTGGCTACCAGGTGACATTGACTGGAAAAGAAAAGACTAGTTCTGAGTGTGATAACAAACTATATGCTGGGAACGTTATGCTTTCCGGATAAGTGGACGCGAGCTGAAGTGGTACCAACCCCCAAGTAAAATCTCCCTCAACAGGCAATGAATACCGCCCAATTAGCCTGCTGTTTCATCTCGGAAAAGTACTGGAGCAAGTCAAAGCTGCCGAGTCATCCATCCAGGGTCATTGACACCACCCAGTATGCATACCAGCAAAAGCTTAGTAACACTGATGCGCCATTAAAGCTAGTAGACGACTGGACGGAAGAATTAGATCGGCCTGATGTTGCTTTTATCCAGAATGCCTGTATTGACTTTGGTAAATCTTTCGATAGAATGCAGCATGAGATACTAATCACCAAAATCCCAGCATTAGGTTTCAATTACAGTGTAGTAGGTCTTATCCATAGCTTCCACACTAACGGACACCAGTGCGTGGGATCAAGCAAGGCTAGATCTCAATACAAACCTCTTGAGAAAGGTGCCCCCAGGGCACTAAGCTAGGGCCTCTCCTGTGGCTAATATGTGTAAATGATTTATCAGAAGAAAATTTTTACCGTGTTAAGTACGCTGACAACACAATGTTTTACAAACCAATCAAGGAAAAGCCGTTAGACAATGTAAAAGAGGCCATTTCTTCAGCCAAAAAAGGTCAAATTATAATAATGATATTGAATACGAGTGAGACTGTAATCTTAAATATCCACTTGACAAATAATTCAGAGGTTTATAAAGAGATATGCTCCCAAGGTATCACTGAGCCCTTTGCCAGAAACAAAATTTTTGGGAGTAATTATTGACAGTAAACTGACTTTGAGTAGCCATATTGATTTTATTGTTTTCCAGTGTAACAGTAGACTGTTTTAATGAAACAGTTAAGAAAAATGGGAATGAATCCAGTCAGTCTTAAATTGTTTTACCAGACTAAGATCCATTTAACCTATGCTGCCCCGGTGTGGCATAGTTTTTTGAGTGAATATAATATAATCAAACTGGAGAGAATCCAAAAGATGGCCACCAAAATTGTATGCGCCACTGGTGATCCTAATCTTAATTTTGAACAACGACTGAAAGCTACGGATATGCCTAGTATAAATGATTTTTTAATAGCGGTGTGTCATAAACATTTTTATAGAATTTTCAGGAATGACAAACACCCATTATTTAGTAGACTAACTTTTAACCACCGAGTCTCCTCTCGCCGACAATTCCGTCAATCGAGGTGTCAAACCACCAAGCGGCAGAAGGCATTTTTCCAGTATCAAATGAGACATTTCAATTGAAAATATGATTTTAGTTTTTAATTTTTGTAACATTTCAGTTTTATCAATTGATAATGAAATAAAACTTTACTTCACTTTAAACCCTACCAACTTCAAAATGACATTCTTACACAAACTAATGGTGCCATCCTATTTTGGTATAATCTTTGCAATAACTGACAAATTGGCAGAAGGTTAGTGGATTCATTATCGAAATCGTGAGGTTGAGGGGTCACGCGCCGGATGATTCTCTCATTCCTAGTACCCAAAGACGAGTCTGGGACCACCGAGGTCAGGGACTAATAAAATTATAATACACAGATAGATCAGTGACTAGAGCACTTAGGTCAAGATCTAAAACACTTGGGTTCAAGCCCTGGCCTTGCTGGCCTGTGAGTATAAGCTCCTCGCATAATTCCAACTGCCCACAGCTCCTGAAGAATTGAACAAACCATGGGTATAGAACCGTGAAAAGAGAATGAATGACAAAAACGGGAATGAGACATATTTTGTCTACGTCATTCCTTACCTCCACCGAAGGTAGCGTTCTCCGTGCGAGAGTTATAATGGCTGCTCGTAAAGTTTAGGAAACTTCTCTGTAACCTCCGATGCCTTATGCACCAGACAGTGAGAAGTGTGGTCACAACCAAAAGTGCCATACCGCCTAACGAGGCGCCGACATATAATCCAACTGACTTTTTATTCATCCCCGTATGTGGAGCTACAAAACCAAAAGGGTAAAACGTAATTATAATTGGAAATTTAAATGCGTACCACATCAATGTTTTGACACACAGGACTTCAGGGCCACGCGCCTGTCTATCACGTGGAAAATTTGTGAGCCTATCTCGAATTAATGAGACATTCCGGACCAAATTCAAGTAGGCTGTCCATCCACTCTCCGGCCCTTATAAGTCCCTAATGAAATGAGTCAGCTCTGTGAATATAGTGTATATTCTACACTATCGTGTAGTGTAAAAGCTATAATCACACATCTGATTCATTCAGTCTATACGGTAGATAAATGCGTTCACAGGGCCTAATGTTCATCTGTCTCAGGACCTAATGTCTTGAGCACCATGCAGATGTGAGTGAAAATCTCAGCCCAAAAGGTGCAGGTTAGTGCCGAGGAAGTTATGGGCGCAATCCAAAAAGCACAAATTAGTTAACATTAAATTGCGGGTGGAAACCCAGAATTAGAGCTAGACGTTACCGGGTGAGACATGCGCCTGATGGTCTCCTGGCATAGCCACTAGGCACTGAGCGGGTTTGCCGGTGAACACATGTTCGCCCACCCTGCGAGCATGTGCCACTGATACTGTGTAGCGTGCACCGGAGTGGCCGGGATATCGGTGCCAAGTCGGTATTCGGCTGCAGTTATTCAGGCCCATATCCTGTAATGTGGCGCTTGTCTCCTCCACAATATGAATCTCGCACTCCTACAAGAAAAAACCTCAACTCCTACGAAATGCGGTCGGGTGTATTCAATGGAAGCTTACTCCGGGTTCATAGCCGTGGACCATTTAGTAAACAGAGCTTTTGTCATCCGCGTGAAATAAAATTAACCAAGCCTACCAACCACTAGACTGAGTTCTAATCAGCTGAATATATTCCACCACACCTAGTTTTTTTCAGGTATACTATGGCTGTCAGACAATAAAGTGCCAATGGGACAGTAACATGGGTTGTATAGCCCAGTGTTTACATACTGAGATTCTAAGTCGGACTCACCAGTCCCTTTGGAGCATCATTGGTAAGAAATAGAATCTCAAACGTGGTCCCATCAGCGCTGCAGGCTAATTCCGGAGCTTCATATGGTGCTACAACAAGAACACTCATCACAGGACAAAGCTAAAGCTGACTAACTATACACCCATCCCAATACATATATACCCATACCAAATCTGTAACATACACGGCTCAATTGTGAACCCAGGAAAACCATAGCAGCGTGGTGGAGGAAATGCCTAACTGTGTGCCTTAGCGACAAAGAAGTAAAACAGGTTTTCAGGCAATTTTCTCATTATTAATCGTACAAATCGTAAACATTGTTTGGATAGTTGCAAGTAGGCAGTTATACAGTAGGGGCAGGGAGGGGGATGAAGGGGAGAGAGGAGGGATGGAGCCTGGATCTCAGCCAGCGGGTACACTGCACTTACCCGCCCAGTATGTATAGGCAGGAGATATGCGCGCTCCGTCTGTTTTTCGCCGCATTGTGATGCTGTAGTTACCACTAACATTTACAGTGATAGGATAGCTGGTTAGATTACCGGAGATGGTGAAGGTGGCAGGCTGATTATCACTAGGTACCTTTCCTTGGTGATGATTCTCTGTCACTGAGATGATATAATCAACCGCCTTCTACAAATAGTAACTGAGGTAATCAGTGCAGAGTCAAGAGGCAACTTCAGACTACTCAGATTATCGGCTCGGTAGGGCTTTTCGACCAGACTTTTCACCAGGAGCTCTTTGACATGAGTCAATCGATAAAAGTTGGTCTCCTTTGCGCTTGTTCAAAATTTTAAGTTACCTCAACAGCTGTGCCTATGTCACACACAACTGTTACACGGGAGAGATAGTTACGAGGGAATATTTTATAGTTATTTAAGTCCAATGCTGAATGAATAAAAGGTAGTAAAGAAATGCATCAAAAGTGCTGTCGAGAACTGCTTGTAAAATAATTCATTTACAAGCGTTATCTAGTCAATAATTTGTAATATCTTTGAATAAAGCTAAAATTGCGCACACGAAGATCTGTACTATCCGTAAATTCGCGGTGCTGACATACTTTGCTCAGCTGAAAGCCAAGAGCTCAGCACCACTACTTCAAGATTCTTACAGGGCGCAGGAATGGAATGGACTTGCTATGCCCATGTAAGATAATCGTTGCTGAGTTAAGAGATGATTTAGGCAGGTGGTGCGATGCTATCACACTGCCTGAGAGGAACTTACAGAGGAGGCGGCAGCCCTAGTCTCCAGACAAGATGGCTGCCATGAAAGCTGAATTGTCACTTTATCTCCGGAGATCCTCTTATCCACAGCATGTAAATGCTTCGGCGGTGCGAGTTCATCTGTGAACAAGGGAATGGTGAACAAGTAAGTGATCCAATAAGTATTAGGTAACCTCCTAGTCGAGATTCTGGGCTTACTTTAGGTGACATAGTGATCAGGTGACGTACACAGATCAGTGGTTTCGGTCAAGCCTTGTCAAACCTGAGTTGTGATATAGAGAAATAAGTCATCTCTGGTATAGGACTCATATTCTATTTGTATAAAAGACCATATTATTTTACCGTATGATTACACTGTAGTATTATTTGACCGTATACTGTTGTCATTTTACTATAGTGTTGTGATGTTACCATATAGTGGTGTGATGTGACCATATAGTGGTGTGATGTGACCATATAGTGGTGTGATGTTACTGTATAGTGTTGTGGTTTTACTGTACAGTGTTGTGATTTTACCGTATAGTGTTGTGAGTTTACTGTATAAAGATGTGATTTTACTGTATAGTGTTGTAGTTTTACTGCATAGTGTTGTGAATGAGCGTATAGTGTTGTGAATTTACTGTATGGTGTTGTGATTTCTACCATAATAGCTTGTGGTGATTTTACCGTATAGTGTTGTGAATGAGCGTATAGCAGAAAGCGGTCCTTTACTGGGAGCAACCGCTCTGATGGCGTAGAGGTACACCTCACAACTGTGTAGATTAGGAATCGATGCTTTCGTCTCATTTACTGGGTATGTGAACAGGTACCTCTTCTGTTGGAGGTCGGCTAGTGTATTTGCAACTACAACCTCATATTGCTTCACCTACGAAACGGTACCACTATCAGTGTGTATGAACCGTTTAAATTAAGCACAGCACATCAAGTAGTTCTTTTAAATTGTGCAATATGTGTAAGGGTCTCAATCTAGGGACAACAAAACAGGATCTGTTGTGAAGCATTCAAACAGAAAATGATCAATTCAAATGACTACCAACAGATAGGACAAAACATTTCAATCTTGAGATAAGTAGTCATTAAAAAACTTTGGCGTATCGAGGTTTAATGTTTGCTGAAATACGGATGGGCTGTGACAGATTAATGTAATGGCACCTACCGCTTGAATGGGAGACCAGGTGATTGTGACGGAGTCCTTGGTTGTTGTGGCATTGAGGTTGGTCACCACAGAAACCCCCTTACCTAAGGGGCAGGAAAAAGCAACACTTGGTACACATATATACAGTTGGAGAAGAACTCAAGGAGCCCATTATACATATGAAATAAACGTTGCAACGGAAGAGATTCGCATTTTGGTGTACTAGTCATGAGATCACAAGTAAAAAAAAAAAAATCGCAAAAT
>Ga0224501_10003905_pt1 | contig 11749 bp, 7 predicted proteins | sample SF_Oct11_sed_USG_4_FD_169105 | JGI IMG/M metagenome (GOLD analysis project Ga0224501, IMG submission 169105) | Sediment microbial communities from San Francisco Bay, California, United States - SF_Oct11_sed_USGS_8_1 | ecosystem: Environmental > Aquatic > Marine > Sediment | place: USA...
TTTCACCCCCCCCCCTCCAAGAGAGGCAACCTGTAGCGAAAGAATTGGGAAGCAGATTGACTTTCGTTTGAAATTGTGAGCAACAAATGGTTGCCGTTTCCAGAAACACATGTTCGGCCCCATTGATTGGCTCCAATGTAAATCAGGGTCGCATGTCCGGAGGATCCATTTGGCGTGAAAAGGGGTCCATAGTCCGTCGCCAAATCAGACCCAAACTGCGTCCAATATGGACCGGACGCCCGATGGAGTGAAAAGGCACCTTCACTCAACATTGTCAGTCAATGCAGGCAGAGTACGGGTGACCCTATGGGCAAATTCAACTTTCAATATCACAACCTTCCCCATACACACCTTGTAGCTTTGCCGTGGGTCTCCTAAGACAAACAGGTGCCAACAAGAACAGAAATCGCTTTGTAGCCAGGTGACCTGGCACTTCGGCATGTGATGCTCATCCCACCTGACAATCTCTTTGGGCTATTGGTTATGGAGTTGTCTTTTCATATGAATATTCAATAATGTTTCTTTCCAAATTCCCTGGAGGAAGTGTCATTACGTATCATGAGTTTGTGACATTTTATAAGCAGTTCTATATAAACCGGACCGAAGCTAAACACTCCCTTGAATTTCAGGCATATTTGCGGCCTCTTGCTAGCTGGTAATTGCCAACATACATGTATATCTTAATTCCATGATGAGTGAGGCAATGTATTATTGTCAGGAATTGATAGTCTAGGTGTTACCTTTCTTGTGTCTGCCCCATGAAGGCTATGTCCCAATGAATGGCTCTGTAGTTGAGGTCAATGTTAAAGTTTGTCGACCAAGATATTTGATAAGCTAAGACTCGGAGTAAAACAGATAAAAAAGGTAATATTTAAATTAGCACTAGCTAGAGCTCAATAACTAGTGAGCCAGAGAGAACTAATAATAAATCAGGCCTGCATGAATGCACAAGTAAGACATTGAGGCAGACCTAATTGCTAACAACTAAAGGGCAAACATGTGGAGACTTATAAGGGGCATTTGTGTGATCATTTTTTGTGCGACAACCTATTTTCGGTCACATTTTTTGTCCATTTGCTCAAAAATGGGACTGAAAAGTGCGATTTAAACAACTATCTCCATTGGCTGCGGCCTGATGTGGATCACATGAACAGAATTCCACAACTGAAGGTGGACGCTGGCGCTCTTGTTTTGGCAGTCCAGGTTACCAACGTCAAGGCCACAAAGAGACTAGGTTATTGCGTTGGAATAACGTACTGCGAACGATTGTTCCTCTCTAAACGTTTGTTAAAATTGATAGAGGACAATTTCGATGCGCTTATAAACTCTTCCGCGCCCCAGGCTTTCTGGCTGCGTGTGTTCGCAGGGCTGCGACTGAAAATTTGTTATTGCGACTGACTGAAATCACATGGATAGACCTCTTATAGTGACCACCTCGCATTAGCTGATATTACCTAGCATAATCTTAATATATGATGATACTGAAAGTAGTCTACGAAATCTGTATAAAATTTCCTATGATAAACGCATCTTATTGCTCTGCAAGTGTTAAATAGTTTTGTATGAATCTGTTCTATTTCAGGATATCATTTAGAAATGAGCTGAGGAGTGAGAAACTCTAACCTGCCCGTCAACTGGAGTATCATAATGGGCTGCGGTGAGTGTCTACTCTTCGTATCATAGCAAGGGATAGTAGAATGGCTCAATGGTATAGAGCGCTGGGCTTTACAATCGTGAGAACCTGGGTTTGAATCCCGGACACAGCGGGTTCCTGTTGCGAGGGCGACCTCCATTAATCCTAGCTCTAGACACAAACAAGCCTCACTACGAGGTGGATTGAGGGTTGATGGTGCATGACTTGCTGGTGGTGGTCTATGCTAAGCTGTAACAGGTATATAACAGGTATCTAACCCGGCAGCTTTGTCATAATGGTGAACCTTATAGACCTTATACAAGAAGAAAATCAAAAAGAGTTCTAGCGTCCAGTTAATTTTACCTTTGTTCTATGCAATTTGGATTAAAATCGGCCGATAGTTGCATTGCAATTCTTTTCCAATCTCTTGTGCTGTGATCATGTTTTAAAAAATGTTAGAATCTGTCAAAAACGTACCATGCTCGAAAATCCTATGCATTATTGGCTGGGATTTTATTTAGGTCAAAACTTGTGCAATGTATAAAAGTGCATGCTTGCACGCTAATCACTCTAGTATACTGAATAAAATTATGTGAGATTGAGATCTGTTCTTGTACAGATTGCCCTTCTGGCTATTTTCGCGCGATATACAGTCCATTGTTCACTTTGTGTCTGGTAGCCTGTATCTCATTCCAACACAAAACCCCAGTAAACTAAATGAGTTGGTATCATAGCCTAATAATGATATTTTAGGTGCCCTCCTTATCCTATCTGCCACTCTGTCCTGCCCTCTCCCGCCCCTCCTATCCCCTCCCATTCGCTCTCATGGCATCAATTCTAGTCTCCTCTCCTCTTTTTCCCTCCCCTCCTATTATCCCCTCTTCTCGCCCCCCTCTTTCCCTTCCTTCTCAATTCACTGATTGTCAGAATCAGGTAACGAGATGGGTTTAATATATTTAATTCAGAGAAAAAACTTTAATGAGGGGTCCTACAGAATCCCGCTCTTTGCTACATGGGTGCATTCACGTGATCAGGCTTTGGCGTCTGAAACCCTGTTTCAGATGCATTCTCAGTTAAATTGTTCGAAAGTGCGCCTAAAAATTCGTTTTTACAAACCATGCACCTCATTTTGAATTTGATTACGTTTACGATTAGTTTATAAATTGTCAAGGTTCTCAAAATGTCAAGGCTATCTATCGATCGCCTACTTATTCTATGACCGCTTCACGAGTGGCTTTGTTGTTCCCAAACAGACTGCATAATTTTCTTTCCTTAGACGCGAAAGACATTGAGAGAGGGATGACAACTCCGACATACCTGAAACTGCGCCTGAAACTCCTTGGTTTTTGTTATCTGTATACGTGATCGGGTCGGAAATTTTTTATCTGCATCTGACCGAGATAACATGAATACACCTCTTGTGTAAATATTTAATGAATGTTTCCAATTTGTACCACGAAGTCTGGCCCCTGCTTTGAAGAGCATGTCAGAGCTCGAATGTGACACTCACATTGAATAACCTTTCTGTCACCACCATTGACTGTTCTATGATGAGAGCCCGTAATGCCTTTTTTCTTACTCAGTCACTCGGCCATCCTATTTAATGGGCCTCCTAAGCCGGAGGCTTGTTGGAGAGGTAGGAAGTAAAGATTATGTGATGATCTCACATTCACAAGGGGCATTCAGCATGACAAGGACTTGAGTCAAGCGTTCTAGGCATCGGGCTATCCCATGCCCGTGCTGCGAATTCTAGCAGCTAATCGATAGCCGTTAAAGAATGAATACGGTGACGCGAATAGATACCTGAAATGTGAATAATTGAATGCATAATACGCTTTGGTACATGTAACACCGCATGCTATGTCATACTTTGAGATAAGGTTACTGAATAACCTATACTTTTCACTCCATATGTAGGGGATTAACTTCTGAATTCATAATGGCTGATATAGGAAAGAGGCGTTGTGTCTAATACCTTTACCGATACACAACCCATACGCCAAATATGTGCCCGGTGTTTCTGGCCAGTGCCCTTCTCAGCTGCCCCGCCCAGTATAGCACGAGGTAGTATATCTACCATAATCTAGTTGAAACCTGTTGTTCACCTGCTAGCCTATTCCTCTATGTGGCGTATAATAGCTATCCTCCCCTGAAACTCTAGCCGATACCCAAATCATAGGATGCTATGTATAGTGAAGTTTTGGCTTGAACCAGTTATGAACACGTGACCCACTATTAGCACCATCTATACACAGCCGCACTGGGTACATATTGAATTGTCATACATGGCTGTGACCCATGCACAACAGAAATGATAGTACGGTTCAGCCCCTTATGACCCTCCCCCATGTGATCCATATATAGAACAGGGCCAAAATAATTGACTAATTATACCAGACGGCTAAGTGAAAAACACAGAGGTTACAGAGGTCATTAACCTTGTGTACATAGGGCGCTAGATATGGTGAGAAACTTCAACCGGACCTAATGGATAGGTCCCAATTGTTGTACATTGCCTGTCAATTTCGGACACGGAGCTCCCATCAAGGCCTTTATACTACAAGATAAGGTCATCTTAGGCAAAAATAGCATCACTAGACAGGAGGCCTATTGTTTCCAGGATTGGTTTTTGTGCTCCATAATGAAGGTTACTGTATGTATAGGCCTAGAGATCTGAATCCGAGTACGATGTTAGTCACTGTGCAGCACAGTTACAAACTAGATGTGATATGTGAAAAAGTATTGTTGCTTAGCTGAGACCTTACGAAACTTTGAGCAAGTCACCTTGAGCCTCAAATTTGATTCATGTCGTATATATTGGGCTTTGGCGCAGATAATTACAGCCTCTATCAGTTATAGAAGGCTCTCAAATGCCTGGTTAGAATTTCTAATTTGTTGGTAGTTTCAGTGACACATGTCAGTGAAAGCAGCAGATTATTTTCTCACTGACACATGTCATGCTGGTTTGTATGCATCCCTCTCGAATGCACGCTATTTCCTCTTTGAGTGTGAGAAGGCTTTTATTTATTGCAACTTTTGCAAAACCTGGTCAAGAATTTATGCGAAGACTTGTCCCAGCGCGTGGCAAAGTTGTACAATTTTTTTTCTCAATTGTATATAGTTTAAAACTGCATGAAAAAGTGTGTTTTTCCAAACCATGTACCTCGGCTGTGTCTGAAAGTGAATTCGATAACGCGAACAGAATTCTGCGCTTAAAAGTAGGCGTGTTAGTTTATACAATGTCAAGGTTATCAAAATGTCAAGGCTAACTATCAATTGATTTCTTATTCTATTGGTGCTTCATGTATCTCTTTGTTGTTGCGAAACAGACCGTGAAACAGACTGCGCAACTCTTTTGTCCTTAGAAACGCAAGATGTTGAGAGAGGACAACTCCAGTGCGCCTAAACCGCTGCTCGAAACCCTATTCATTCGCGTGCTCACGTCTGAAAATATTTTGTCTGCATCTGACCGAAAGCACGCGAATAGACGTAATTAGAAAAACAAGCCAAACATTGTGTCACTGATAGTCAGTCCATGACCCACAACGCTGACTTAGGCTGATCATGATTGAAGTGTTGCATGTGTATGTTCTAAATTGCACGCCGTAGATTATCAGCTCCAGGCTGCATAAGTGGAATGATGTCATCGGGAGTTGTATTCTCTTAGGTTTTCCACTGTCACATGACCTATTCAGACTCATCATGCTGGATAGCGGTTCAATACTGGGTCAGTTGGGATTAGTCCATGGACGTATACTGAAGTAATACAGCCAAGCGCATGAGTGCCAAGGGATAATAGCAGTGTGACTAGCTGAGGTATGGTACACAGGTTATAGCAGACAGTCCATTAGGACAGCTGGCTGTTTTGTTTGTGTGATAATTTACTGCATGAGATTTTTTTATTACACAGATGGTAGAATCATTAGCATAACCGGCAAGTTATTTGCACATGTATGAATGATGGTAGAAAGGCTTGCAGCCCTCTCTACCCAATAACAGCAGACAAAGTGAATCTATCTTGTCGTGGGCCATTTTGCTACAAGTAAAATAAAATTAACCTAACCTAACACTAAAAATAGTGCCTATGTCTCGCATTTGTCTGTCGCGTGTGTGTGTGCGTGTGCGCGTGCGTGCGTTTGGCGTTATAGTGATGCCTCAGGCTGTGAGGTGGGAGTTTGCTCTGGGTATAGAAAGCGTTGTTACTTTACTTATTACAGCTCAGTACAGGATATCAACAGTTGCTATCATAACATCATAGGTGCCTATCAGCAACTGGTATCTCTGCTTAGTTAGGACTCGACTGCTAGCTAGCTAGTTACTTGCCTGGTTACGATGGCAATGCGCAGTTTGTATACCACAGCCTGCAGCAGCTAGCTAGATATACTTTGGCTTCAGTGGTTTGTATATTCATCTTCTTGGATTTCAGAACAAATGTATTTCCAACTACTAAACAGTCAGTGTATTGATAGTATTGTTCAGCTTGAATGATTTAATTATTCACAGGACTTGGGTGCATTACTGTTCATAGTTGTAGGCTAGTAGTATTATTCTATGCTTATTTTAGTTGAGCGAATGTAGAAATGACTGATCACTGTTTTCAAGCCACTCCGTACACCAGTTCCAAACGTCTTATTCAGCGGGTATGCCTACTGACCCGCTCGTGGTGACCCAAGCTAAGCAGTAGCTGATGAAAAACAAGTATTTGACCCAGTGGCTTCACCGGTGAAGACGTCGAACGAACCGGGCTTAGATTTGAACAAAGTTCGTATTCACTTGGTTTGACTGTCTTTACATGTGCTGGCAACCAGCAGCCATTTCCTTATCTGAATAGTGCCTGGCTACTAGAGTTATTAACCATAGCATTGTAGCTCTGCATGGTTTCCCACTAGGGTGTCCCAGCGCAGGAGATATTAGGCCTATTCACCTGAGTTCGGTCAGACACAGACAAAAAATTTCAGACGCGATCACCCGAACAGATAGGCGCCTACTTTCAGGCACAGAATTCTGTTCGCGAGACCGAATTCACTTTCAGACACAGCCGAGGTACACGGTTTGTAAAAATGCACTTTCCGAGCATTGGAGCTGAGAATCTGTCTGAAACCTGATTTCAGACACCAAAACTCGATCACTAAAATGCACCTAATTACTTCTTGGTTTTGGTAGCAATTCGATGATAAATTCTTTGCTAGTGGGACACAGCTGATGCTTTAGGTTTCTGCTAGAATAACTCGGAATACCTCGGAGCATACCAGCAGATTAACCACAAATTATTCCGCACTCTGAATGCTGGAGCTTAGCAATGACAAGAGAGATTCAAGTGCCAGTAATGCAGTTTGCAGTTTTGCAGAGTGAATTGTCCTGTGTTTTTAGTGTTTCAGGGGGTTTATATCCAAGGAACTGGCTGACCCACTTGTTGACCTATTGTTGTTGTGTGCCGGCGGGTGTCATGCTGCAGTGCACTATGCAAATAGGCAGTAGCAGATTTTCCGGTCAGTGTCCAGTTGAATATCTCAACTCGGGAACTGATGATAATCTAATTGAGTCAGTGTTGCTCTCGCAAGAGAGGCGCTCTGGCATTTGGTCACTTGGGGGTGAAGCTTCCGGAGATGACTACGTAGTTCCCTGGGGAAGATCCGTAGGGTTTACTAACAATCGCCTACATAAGAGCAGTCATTGCTCCAGGCTATCCAGGTCCTCGGCTCCACCTCAGTCTCTCTGGCTGCTAGATATATCTCTTTTCCTTTAACAAACCGAGGATAGAAGTACCCAGAAAGCAGTAACAATTTGGTAAACTTCAACTTTGGCTGTGCACAGACAGGCCAAAGAGGCTAAGAACGTTGTATTACATTAGTACCGAGGCTCCGAGAATCACAAGGGGAGCTGAGGACTGGTTTGGTGACATCTTTCTACTGCCATCTGAAGTTAGTCGGCGCAGTTTGAGAGTGAAAATTGTGTCCATCAGCCCATGCTTTCCTTTCCTTTTCTTTGCACCATCTGGGGCTATAAAAAATGGGTTCACTGTCCCATACCCCTCCAATGTATATTTAACAACCATTGAGCAATGTTTTGTTGTTACCAACCAGTGCCAAGTTTAGGTAGAGTTGTCATAATAGGCAGTCTTTATGCAGAGATTTGTGACGATTGTGCTAAAACTGTGTCCAGGCAAAAAAATACGACCAAAAGGGCTTCTAAGTTCAAATGTCTGAAAGGCAATAGCGCAAGCTGTTTTCTAAACACGCAAGTTTATACAAGCTGTAAAGTCTATAATAGTGTCACCTTTCAGACTATGACCTTGCTTAATTTCCTGTTTTAAGTCCTATAGAAATAATTAGAAACTGGCCTGGACCAAGAAAAGGAACTATAGCTACTATGTTAAAACTATAAAATGGATAACCAGTGAGCCATGTGAGATCATGCTGATAAAGTGGCAATTTAGATTATAGTGTTGACCCTCCTTTGCCTCTTTCAATAGCTTGTTTGTCAAACACTCCTATAATTTATAAGTAGTAATAGACCCTGCTTAAAAATGCTCTCCTACAGTCCGCCGTCCAGGCACTTTACTGAATTGGTTTGATAAAATTTGTATTATATAAAATTTGTATTACATAAATAAGGGCTAACACAGAGAGTTGTAGAGGGGAAGGGGCTGTAAAATATAGGTAGAATAGCTCGTGAAAACAGCTACGTCCAACCTTGTTAAAAAATGAGCCAGAGCTTTGAGAGCATTTCCACCAGAAAAGATAACTTGCCATGTGAGTTCATCCCCAGTCTGCGCCTGAAGATAGTGAGAGGGTATCTTGTTGAGCACACTGGGCGAATTGGAATTTTGAGCCATGCTCGATGTAGAATGTCGGTAGCTGACATGCATCTGTATATAGCTGAGTGGAATTAGATAAAGCTTATCTTCTATTTCTGATCTAGACATGTCACACCAATGAATGAAAAATGAGCTTGCTTTGATCATCGGGTTCGATTTACATCATGCGGTACTGATTATTAATTAATGTAAATTCGTTGATTTACAGCGGGAAGCTCAGTACATGCAAAGGAACAGAATAGCATACCAAACAACATGGCATCGTAAGTATAACGAGTGACAACTGACTTTCGCTAGCGCCAGGTGTAACCTCTTGGCAATGGGCGTACTTGACAATAATTTTCAGGATCAGGACATTATCCTGATGTGATGTTATCTCGAGGGACTAGCCTAACTAGCCACACCAAGATGGCTCCAAACAAATGAAAATGCCTCTGCATTCTTGATCTCCTCCAAGGTGGTGATGTTCTATCTCCATCATCCATCGCCAAAGCTCTGTCTGTACACCATGCCTTTCCCAGTTCACACTTCCCAAATCCTGCAGAGAGAATGGGGGTGGACTGAGCTGGAAAGGTTGAGGGATTATCTCCTCATATGACACCCTTATCGAATTTTTTAGACACCCGTGAGCGTTTTATTCCTGCTGATTACTGGTCTATTGATTTTCGTTGCTTCTGTAATTATTTGATTTTACTTTCCCCTGGGAGAACCGATGGATATAGATCAGTCTTCAGCTCTGATTTAAACTGAAATCATAAAGTCTTCTTACATTACCTTTAGAATAGACACTACATGCGGTGTAGAAGTTCAGTAAGACTAGCAACTGTTCAGTACTCAGTTCAGCAGTGGGTCATGACAGGCTAAATTGGTATATATACAACAGACTTATTATCAACAGTTGGTTTTAGATTCAGACTCACTCTCCGGCAAATCCGGCGGTCCAGTCTTCCACACATAGAGTTATCCTCCCCATAAAGGATAATTCAATGCTTCAAGGCTTTTGATACATTTCCTAGATGGCGCTGGCATGTTAACACTTTGCAATTCACACTTCATTGAGCACAGTATATGGCCAGAAGTCATGCTCATTATGAATTCCAATAGCTAATAATATTATGCTGGCATTGTCCACCCACTTGAGCAAGATCATTAGGACATACTTCTCTGTTGTGCTTGTTACCGATGGAACACACGTCAAGCTCAGTCAGTGAGGTCTGAGCTATTATTCAGACATGGCTGCTGCTAAGGGTTATAGAACTATTTACCATAGGTAAGTTTCTACACTTTGATGGTAACTTCCCATCATGGTCGCTTATACAGGTGATCCTGTGTTGAAAACATTGAGTATGCATAGGCACACTGAGAAGTCTTGGGTCCGTAAACCTTTGAGTCATTGCCTCTTTGGCCTGTATTCTGTGTGTGTGCTTACCTCTCAGTTATAAGGGAGCTAGATTTCGACCCAGCATAAGTTCAATTAGGATTTACTATATAAACCTCTCGTACATTTTATCAAATCGGAAATGCCTTTCTTCGGATTTTCGAACCTCTTGATCTATAGGCAGGAATAAATCGGCGAGAATATGATTGCGTGGGTCCCACAGAAATCGTATTAGTTGGTCAGGTTGGCTGCAGCTAATTTTTCGCAGACAAGGGTCTCTTTTCTGCTGTGGTAGAGGCCTTTCTTTTCAGCTCCATTTACATAAAAAGAAAACTTTCAATCTGATCTAATGCTTGGTTCAAACCAGGAGCGTTCTTTGTAAGCTCAAGCATTCTCAGGGCAAAGCACGAGTTAGCATCAAAAGCGGCCAGCACCCGCGCCCGTACCCGCGCCCGCACCCGCGCCCGAAATGATCGCAAAAGAATGCTAAAGCTGGTATTTTAAATCATGCTTTGGGCGTTACCAACGATAAAGCGTCGAACTCTATTTCAAAGGGGCACCAGCGACTTCAAAGAGGCCACCATACCGGCCGTTAAACCGTTTTTCCGGTCAGGTCACCATATTTCTTTTAGTTGGAGCTGGCAACAGCGATATCATATACTGGGCTACGTCATTAGGAGGGAACAGCGATTAGCCCTGAAAGACCGAAGAATGGAGTTTCTAGTTTGAACCCGAGCATAAGTTGCATAATGTGAAATGAAATTAGCAAATCAAATTGAAACGCGTGGCCGATTTAGTCTGGAGATTCTATGTAACATTAACGGCCACTAGTGTCACTTGTCTTGTCGTCAATACTGCAGTCAAACTCTGTGCATTCGGGATTTCAGAAATTGTGTTGATGGCTAGGATCCCTTTGTTGCTGTGGTATAAACCTCTGTCAATTTAGCCTTTAGAGCCTCAAAACTAGTGAGAATTTCCGTTGTATGGTAGCTTCCCCTTTTCGATCTTCCTATTAGTCCATTCTTTCACTGCGCTCATTTTACGCATTGATTTGAAAAGTCTGCTGGTTTCCCATCGAGAAGCCATGCTGAGGTTGTGCAACACAGATAGTGCGGGAGTATAAGGTCACATGGCTAGTCATCGGGGATTTCACTCGGGAATTTTTTGCATTTATACAGTAAGCCCCCACGCATAGGACTGAGAATATATCGTCATGTTTGTGAGATGTTTTCTAGTATTTACTGGTGTTGTATAACTAGCTATTTGGTCATCTAGACAACACGCAATTATAAAACTTTAAAGGGAAAAGAACCATGACTCAAGTCAACATCCTATTGTGTTGCGCTATTTATATTCACTGAAGCTTTCACTAATCGCATCCAAGCCTACAGCGCCTAGAGCCCTTCCAAGTCCTTTGGGGCTCTAGGAGCAAGCCATTTGATTGACTTTTTGGAACACAATGATTGATTCGCTAGAAGTTCTTTGAATACCTAGAACAAAACTGTTAATCACTCACAGTCGATTAACGTCACGCGTTTTTGCATTCCACTCTCATCCTTCTGCAGGGACGCTTGTCCTATCATTGTCAAGTCAGGCTCAACGCTGAAGCCAGGGGAAACTGCCAACACTGGCCCGGACTGTATGGATAATGCCATGCTCAACCTCCAACTAAATAATAACAACAAAATCTCCGAAGGGAAAGCGAAGGAGAATCACCTAGCTAATGGACACAGTCGACCTGATGATGGTTGCCAACCTCCAGTATCTAAGCTTATGGTAGGTAACACATCTCTATCAGTTGCTTTCGAGTTACTTTGGATTGTAACTGCTTCCGAGTTTAGTCGCTCCTGAGCCACAATGGTTTTGATTTGATTTGATTTGATTTGATTTGATTTGATTTGATTTGATTTGATTTGATTTG
>Ga0224501_10003906_pt1 | contig 11748 bp, 6 predicted proteins | sample SF_Oct11_sed_USG_4_FD_169105 | JGI IMG/M metagenome (GOLD analysis project Ga0224501, IMG submission 169105) | Sediment microbial communities from San Francisco Bay, California, United States - SF_Oct11_sed_USGS_8_1 | ecosystem: Environmental > Aquatic > Marine > Sediment | place: USA...
ATCGCCTATCGCAAGCATATCACATCTTCAATTGATGAATTGATAACATTGCCCAAAATTCCTCCCCCCTCCTTTTTGCCACCGTGGCATCAAGCTTGTCTATTGGGTATGTATTGTCAATTATAGAGCCTTTAGTGAGGCTATAGTCCACCAGTCCTCAATCTTCAACTCACTTTTTATTATCACACACAGTTTGTTTAATTTGATTCACGGCTTGTGTGTGACCATTTGTTAATGAAAACTGCAGCTAACAAATAGTAATAAAACTCAACTTCTGTTTGACTAATCCATGATTCAAGCTTTGATGTCATCATGGGAATTTCGCCCACTGTTGATTGCCAAATAGAATGAGTGCCCAAAACATGATTTCTGTTGTTTTGATTTTATGTCTGTACCACATGTCTTTGGTCTCCTCTGACTATTGCTTAGGGGTGACTATGGCAAACTGTATTTTGGCCCATATGACTTTCTGTTAGAAAAAAATGGTCAATGATGTAGTCTTGTTGGCAGTTAATTCAAACACTGGCGTAATATTATGCAAACCTTTACATCAACCCCTGGTTCTCGTGATCAAAATTGTCCGCTTTTATCGAGACTCCAGCGTTCAATTTGAGAACTTCTAATTCAAAACTCTGAATTAATGATAGATCTTGGCATTATAAGTTTATATTTATCTGATATTGCTGATTTTCAGGCAGCTTTCTCGACTGGATTTGCCAATGTTAACGCCGGCTATAACAAGGAGCTTGGAAGCCATGATCTGGAAATGGGCGAGAAGCCGCAGGATTCATCAATGAAACTAAACTTTATCACCGGGACCATCCCAACGGATAAAGTTAATAGCTTCGAAAGGTATGGTATGGTTACTCTAAGGACTGGAAAACAGCAAAATAGTGTGCTTTATCGGTGTAGGTTACTACGATTTTTCAGTCCAATTAATGGATATGTCTTTGTGAAAATAGAGGGTGTACAATTTAGAGACCTGACACAGAGGGATAAGAGACCTGCCAAAAGTGCGGATCTACGGACATGGTGTTTAGGCTGAATAACTAATTTATAGAATGCTACCAAGTAACACAACCTAGATTTCTAGTTGGTGAAGTTCTCACTATTTTATCTTATTGGTAATGATTCTGACTCACTGTCAGGAGGGTATATTCTCACAGGTTACATAATCATAGCTTAGATCTTGGGATAGTGAACATGTTATGCTCTTTGAATACATGTACCTGCAGGGTGCTTGGCTTATAATCGTTAGACCCTGGGTCAAAGTCCTGCTTTTCCTGACCTACGAATAGATGCTCCTCATATACATGTAGTTCCTAACTACCGGCCAGCGCAACCCTCAGGGTTCAGAGGTTCAATAAATACAAAAAGATTATAAATAAAATAACTAGCTGGTTTTTAATGCAGGGCAGTCATCTCACCACCACACCAGTCTAATCTGTGTCATGAGTGATCTTCATCTGTGAAATACTCAAAGTGCATTGGCATGAGAAATTATGATTGCTAATGAAATAACAGTGGTTTGATCTGATTTATGATGCCCTGGATACTAAAGTCCCAAAATGAATGATGGTGCTTGTCAATTGCACAATTAACCACTGCATTTCCAGCTCTGTTACAATCATGATGAATTGATCCTACTGGTTACACTGGCAACTCTACTGATGTGGTTTGCATGCATAGGTAGTTGAGTTGAATGCGTCATTCTATATTGTAGAATGTTGTGGTTTGCTTGCCGTGGAAATGTTTATCTGAGATATGAAGACATCTCTGAACAGTTTGAAGATATCAACACGGTGAGCCATACACTCCAGCCATCCTCATCTCATATTCTTGATTGAACTGTCTCCCAGTGTAGTCATGTGACTGTCTTCCATGTGACCTCAGGAAGAGGCTGGAAAGAAATGCAGCGAAACTTGTATCACTTACCTAACCACCTATTGGCTATTTAGTCATTAGTTTTGATTTTGCTGTCAGTCTGACAAGTTTTGTAGTGAGATTTCTTGTTCCCGCGAGCTGTCAATGGCTTGCGGGTTCAAGTGACCTTGGCTTTGTCTGGCACTATCACTGTAGCCTCCTATCAACCAGGGTGTTATCTGGCTGTTTGAAATGAAAGTTATCAATGAGTGAATTTGGAATATGGATTTAAGCCAACATGGGTGAGCTTTGATAGTTAGATAAAAAAGTGGCACTACAACAACTACGGCCAACCCGTTGACCATTGTATGGAAGGTTAATGTAAAGTCTTCTCATAAAACTCCTGCTGGTATCAACTGAACATCCAAGCTCTCTGCCACTGAGTGAAGTTTATGAGAGGAAAGCCGTTCGATCAGTCACTAGTTGTCCAATAATAACTGCCTGGCCACCCATCTCAATGATCCCAGGAGACCAGAATGGGTTCATTTCTCATGGTATGAATGTCTTTGTTTCCATCTGTAGGAGCAATCTGTGAGGAAGTCAGTATTCTGTCTTTTCTTCCAAGGAGAACAACTAAAGAGCCGAGCCAAGAAAATCTGTGAAGGGTAATGACCGAACGAACGATTATGAATTACACAAAGCAATACCATTATCTTTCAATCAAAATCCTTCAGATTCTGTTTTTATTAAAGACAATAATCACGGATATATGCAATGATCCGCAAACCTTGAATGCCTGCTCGGTGCTTTCTAAGAAATGAACAAAGATGAACCATGACAATCAATCCCAGACAAAACGAAACTGTAGTGGATGCTTTCGCCGTCCTGAAATAATTTCTCACATAGTGTGCCCAATGCAGTATATTTAGCAAAATCAATCAGTATCAAGCAGTAGAATACTATCGGTAGTTGCATTGGCATCGCGGCATATAACTTACAGGCAAATATCATTTAAATGCCTACAATCATTGACTTACAATGCATCTATTTCTGAAACCAAAAAAGTTGCTCTACTGGTTGTAGGTTTCACGCCAACATTTACAACCTGCCAAGCACACCTGAAGAGAGAATGGAGATGAGCACTGGCCTTGCCCAGAGAATCGCTGACCTGACGACGGTAGGTTAGACCTATTTAGGCTGAAGACTGTGATTAGTAGCTCGGAAGCCTTGTGGGTTACTCTGTTAGTACGGTTCAACACCGTCACTGATGATGGATGTTTTATGCAGGGCCATGTGGCTCATCGCAGATAAATCAATTCCACAAATACTTCACCCACTGTTGCCTGCACCTACTACAGAGACATGCTGACCACTCACTAAGGCTTACCATCCCTAAAACCTAAAACAGACTAATGAACCTTTCTATCTAATTCAGACATAAACCTTTTGAACTGTAGCATTTTACCAATTCTGCAATATCTTGCACATGCTTTCACCAGGGCCATTGAGTGACATAGGCTCTGTCTTTCTGTGTGAAATATAACGCTCTTATATCTGGTCAGCGATTCACTGCTGACTCATCCTATCTTTATATATGAACAGGTCCTTGAAAAAACAGAAGACCATCGTCGCCGGCAGCTAGTGAGCACGTCACATGACATCCGTGATCTGAGTGTAAGAGTTCTGAAGGCGAAGGCCATCTACCATCACCTCAACATGTTTAACATGGACGTCACTCACAAGTGTCTAATCGCTGAGTGCTGGTGTCCAGTCAGGGATGTTGATACCATCAAAGCAGCCATTAACGAAGGCACGGTACGCAGAGATGGTGTTTATTTCATTTAATCAGAGCATAAAGTGATAACTGAGTGGATAATGTATCAGAGGCAGTCGCAGATCCCTGTTTAGGTGTCACTCCGGTTTCTCCCTCAGTTATTTTGCAAAATAAACCTGGCCTTTCCATAGAATAAACTTTTTTTCTGAGCAACAGCTGGACCTTACTACCACTGACTCAGTGATGCTATCCAAGTAAATAAAATGGTCTTATCTTATGTTCTTCATCCTAGATTCTTTTGATTAGATGCGATGTAAATTCCTAATCTTGTCTTCAATTCCTGTCTCCCGACCAACACAATTGTGCAATGTCTCTGAACATTGTAGAAAAAATGCAACAGCGATGTTCCTTCGATCATGAACCAACTGGTTGCTAATGAACAGCATCCTACATTCAACCGAACAAACAAGTTCACTACTGCCTTCCAGAGCATTGTCAATGCTTATGGTGTTAGCCGATACCTGGAGATCAACCCGGGTAAGAAATCTCGTCGCTCCCCTCCCTTAGCATATAGTACATGATGAACGCTCCTCCGTAGCAACATTGGTAATGGTAACTTTTGCCTGGTTACTTGGTTGCTGGTGCGCTTGAGCTATCTGGAGGGTGTTTTGAATCTTAGGGTAATGCCCAACCTTCAGCTCAAGTCTGTTTATACATCAATACACGTATCTGTAATCAAATTACTATGCTGGTGTCACAGTTTAAGTCGTGTGATGAGTTTCCAAAGTGTCCCATTTTCATTTCACAAATGCATTAGATTTAAAGGTCCTATCTAGACTTACCTTAAGAATAAACTGTTGAAGTATTCCTGAATATTCCTTAGCAAATCATGACCATAATGTCGGTTTGATAGTGACTTTGATACCTGGCTGATATGGTCCGTATACTGTACCCGCACATAGCAAACATGCTCTAACCTTTCTCTACCAGAGCTAGACAAGTGTATCCCTGGACAAGTCTCCTGACAAACACACTCGGTTCTGTTATTATCAATAATTGTTGTAGCTCTCTTCAGCATAGTGACATTCCCCTTCATCTTTGCCATTATGTTTGGAGACTTGGCTCACGGACTCATCCTGTTCGGCTTTGGCATGTTTATGATAGTGAGAGAGGGCTACTACCTAGCTAACAAAGATGATAATGAGGTAAGTGACCCTCTCCCTTATAGTAGGACCCATATCATCTTTGTGTTACATGGGGGCAATGACCTTCCCGTTTGCCAATGACTGCACATCGGTGTAATCCCCAAATATATTTTTACTTGGTTATAGCACCTTAACTTGAGTGGATCTCACTGTGCTTCATATCCCTACTTTCAACACTGCCTATTTTCTGTGTGCATGATGGGGCTTTATATAAGTCATTTGCATAGAGGGTTTATTTATAATTCCAAAAAACTGTGTGTACGTGGATGCACAGTTGGCTATGAACGTAGATGACTCCCTTTAGCAATGATTGCATGATGTTATGTTCCCTAACCCCCCTCCACATATTTTCCACTTCTTTCTAATTTCTGTTTTCTGCCCTCCTGTAGATCTGGAATATTATATTCGGGGGCCGGTACATAGTCATGTTGATGGGAGCCTTTTCTGTCTACACGGGCTGGATCTATAATGATTTCTTCTCAAAATCTGTTAACCTCTTTGGTTCCAGCTGGTACAGTGGACTTCATATGGCGTATGTACTATTTAATTCTTTTACCCCATTTATTTTCAAGCATATGTAAACTCAGTTCTTATTCCAGAACCCGGTGCTGTTATCTGTTATTGTTTTTTAGTATCTATACAGTTCAGTACCTGCTCATTTGATGTCTATACTTTATTGTTTGTTTTTTGATGTGAACCTACGTTTTACCATGAAACTGTCCATCATATTTCAGGTCTGTTTGAGTAAGTAGGACATCGTGAATATTATGTTGATTTCTAATGGTTCTGTTGTATGTAAGAGTTCATTTCGGTTTTTGGCTCTCCACCACAGTGGTGACTGGGAGCAAGTCATTTCTGTTACTAATCTGAAGGGGTATAACTCCCCACCGAGGAGGAGCGGTAATCACCACCACCATCATCACCACCTTTCAGGATGTGTCATTTTCTTATAGACATGATGATGATATCCTCCACTACGATTGGCACTATATGACCTTGAACCCTCGGAATTTGACTCAATATACTGGGTCACCTCATCCGTTCGGCATGGATCCGATTTGGATGATTGCCAGTAATAAGATCACTTATACCAACTCATACAAGATGAAGATGTCTATCATCATCGGAGTCTGTCAGATGTTATTCGGACTAATGCTCAGTATCTGCAATCACATGTGAGTCTATTAGTTATTACTCTATTAGTGATAGGTTACATGCGTGAGTCAAATATTACCATCATCTCAAATCATAATTCGAGAATCTCTCAATTTGATCTCAACAGAAATATAATTTTTTTCAGGGATGCTTATAAAAAACCTCTTTTCGAAGTGTCATTTAGGCGAGTTGAGCCCCTTTAAATTTTAACCTAATGGTATATTTCCCTTGCCTTTACAGTACTATGATCGTGCGTTGTAGAAATAGAAATATAATAGGTGCATTCGCGTGCTCGGGTTTTTCGTGACCGGAATGGATTTCGATCTGCTAAATTGCGCAAGAGCGCAACCAAAAAGCGCGATCCAAAAGAGCATCTTTAACTTTCGGTCGTGATCTGTAACCGAAAGCATACGAACAGAATTCCGCGACTGAAAGTAGTAGTTTAGGCCAATGTCAGGGTTACCGCAAAGAGGCTTGATTACTACGTTGAGATAACGAATCGCGAACGATCGTTCGGCTCTAACCGAGGTGTTAAAGTTGGGAGAGGACAACTCTGATCCGATCAAAGTCCATCCTGAACTCAACAGCGTTTCCTCACTGCGACCGAGTGTTCGCATGTTTGCGACCGAAATTTTTCAGGAAAGTTTCGGTCACGGGCACGCGAATGCACCTAATATTGATAATTTATCCTTTCTCTCGTTCTCTCTGTCTTTCTCTCTCTGAATGGGAGTCATCCAAACGTCAAAAAAGAACACAATGGCATTTCTTTTTGTAGTTACTTCCGTAAATGGGTGAACATCTTCTGCGAGTTTATCCCAGAATTACTGTTTATGCTGAGTATCTTCGGCTATATGGTTCTTCTTATCGTCGTCAAATGGCTGACCAAGTTCGACAACACAAGTTGTGCTCCGAGCATTTTAGTAGGTGAGTCAAAACAAGAAGCTTGTACTGGACAGTGACATGGACTAGTGTACTGAACCAGGCAACAGTTGAAACTCTTGAATTCCCTATATCTATCCCTATAACTAGGCCTTTAAAGGTAAAATTCCAATGAAGTGAATTGTGGTTTGGGTAGTATGACCGCCTCCTACTGTTCCAATACAAATTTCAAGCTTAGGTGCTCAATTCTCAAGTACAAAAGTGGGACCTGTCTTAGTCGACAGTACATCTTTTCGTTAAAAATTCATCCTGATTTGACATATTTACCCATTGGTTCACCATCTAATTGGGTATTCACAATGTCTTTGTAAGAGCATAAATACTGCCGACTATGAAGGGCAGCGACCACTTGCTGTTACAGGGTTCATCAATATGTTCCTGTTCAGTTACAATGACACTCTCAAACCCGGATGCAATGAGCTGATTCTCTTCACCGACGTGGACACAATGGTGAGCTCAACAGCTGCTTCATATTCTAAAAGGAGTTTAGTACTGTTGAACTGCTTCTAGGTGTCACTATTCTCTGTTTATTGTGGCAGATGAGACAGTTATATGTATTCTGATCCTACCATAGCTGAGCCCGTATCAATAAAACTGTGTTTTTACAGAAAAGTGTGCAGACAATTCTTGTTGGGATCGCCGGTATTTGCCTTCCCTGGCTGCTTGTCACAAAGCCTGTGGTCATTGGGATACAAAGAGCTGTCAGGAAAGCTCGTGCACCGGTAAGGGATTTATCTGGAAGTGGTTTGCCAGCTGGTGACTGGTCTTGGAATTAGCATGCGTGTTCTGCACAAGTATTACGAGTATGATGCAGTTCACACTGTGTAGTTCACAACAGCGGTTGGGGTTGCCGTTGAACTTGATGACACTGATGATTCCACCTTGAAATAAAAACTTTGTAAGACTGCAATAAATACGGTTGGCGCTAATAGCCCACTTTGCTCTCAGTGGTTCTCAGTATACATTGTCATTGGTAGCCACCCACAGCTTAGTGACACATTACTTACGAACGAGAAAGCTTATGCTAAATCCTATGGTACCGCTGCTGCTGGAGTACTGAGTGAGGCCATTCTTAGCACCGGTTGGGTGGTTGATGCCAGTGTGAGGAAATATAATACATTATGGTCTATTAGTCTGTATCCAGAGAAGAATGTCAACGATTGTGCCCTGTTGCATTTCAAACCATGTATGTATTTACACCTGTATATTTCTTGTATTGGGTAGGGAGCCGCACCCATCAATCAATTGGTAACTGCTTCCTCTCTCATTCTCTCCAGTTATCCACTGTGTTAGGAGTAACCCGCATGTATGCATGTATTTCCACTCCTCTGTAGTGATGACTGTTTATTCTAACCATGCATGCATATTTCAGTTTTATTCAGACAAAGATTCTAGAACTAGGCAACTTTTACCGACAGGTCTCTTCAGATTAAGAAAACGCAGCCTCATCCACCCTGTAACAAAAGTGTGCACATTCTCCCGATTTAATTTCATTTGATAAATATGTTTGGGGAATGCCCTATTTGAGATTATGTGTATGGTTTACTCAATCCTTCTACACGGGATATTAGATGAGATGGATTTTCTGAATGGCTCGATTTATTGCAGACGTTTGAGCCTCAGGTTGACTCCCCGCACGCCGAGAGATTCACTGATATCCAGTTGGGCCAAGGAAATGGTGAGAATGGTGACCATGCTCAACCCCAGGTAGGTTCAGTTTGGCTATTAAACCCCACTGCCCACAATTGCCTTGCCTAGTTTAACTTTTTTCCGTATGTATCGCAGTCACCAAGTCCACTAAAAGGTAGCGGGTGTGTCACAAACCCTAAAGAGTTTTTTTTTTATGTTTAAGTGAAAACAATCAGTTTAGAACAGGTAAAAAGTCTATGATATCCCTTAACTCAAAGAATACGGGTGGCCTGGACTTTTTATAACTGGCATGTTGGCATTTAAGTTATGTAGACATCATAGTCATCATTCAGCACACGTCACAGAAATGATAGTTAGCCCTGTTCTGGTTGTCTTGTAGCAATCCGCAGTGGCACCCAATGATCATGAGAAAGAGACGCCTATGGGTGAGCTGATTGTCCACCAGTCTATCCACACCATAGAGTACTGCCTGGGGTGTGTCTCTAACACCGCATCCTATCTGCGACTCTGGGCTCTCAGCCTCGCTCACGCTCGTAAGTATTGGGTTATGTTGAGGTTGTAATTTTGTGTACTTCAGCTAGCAGTTGAACACACTTATTCTCTCAAGTGAGATCAATGCAAACACCAACAGCTCTGTGTTAATTTCCTAGCTCGAGGCCAATTCTGATGCGTCGACAGTCTAAAAAGTGCATCATTGAGGGCTCTAAGTATGCAAATTGGAAAGGGCTATATCTACGCTTCCATTTGAATGGAGTATTGGCCCCATTTGTTCATGGTAGGCTTCAGAATCTACAAACAAGTGAAGTCACTTTCGCCCATGTCATAAGCCCTTTAAAATTTACAGTCCCATCCAAGTACTTGTGTCATAGCTACCTTTGAGTTATCTTTTATTTATTGCAGAGTTGTCCGAGGTGTTGTGGAACATGGTGCTCAAGATAGGACCAGCTAGTAATGCTTGGTGGGGTGGACCAGTTCTCATCCCTACATTTGCTGGCTTTGCTGTTCTCACCGTTGCTGTACTGCTGATGATGGAGGGCCTGTCAGCCTTCCTACACGCACTACGTCTTCATTGGGTGGAGTTCAACAGCAAATTTTACGCCGCTGACGGTGTCAAGTTCTTGCCTTTTAACTTCAAAGCCGCTTCACAGCCTCGCCTTGCACCAAAAGCAACATAGACAGTGCCTGGATGATGACCTACTTGCCTTAGTATCACTTCTTAGTCTATCGGTTCAAATGTCAAAATTTTAGATGCAATTTGTAGTTTTCAAGATTTTTTTTATCAGGACAGGGTTTGCTAGGATCATTGAATGCTTTGCAACAAGTCTTAATAGATATTTCAAGTTGTTATTAACTAACATTGAGGGAAAAGGTGCTGTAGCTTTTATCAGATAACAATTTATAAAGACTAATAATGGTACATTCTCTGTATTCCATGTGCCAATCCCTCACTGCTCTAAAATCAGATAAATACTGCAACATATCATGTGAGCGCAGGGTGTACTCACTTACAGTTATCTGATCGACCCTTATAGCCCAGGCACAATAATGACAGTTTTGCGAAACACGTAACATGAAAATCAGTTTGCAAATTCGCGAAAACCATTCTGCACGAATTGTGCTATTTTAGCGTGTTGAATAAAATGGCGAAAAAGAGGTCCACGTTGATTGGTGTTTAATTTTGAACCCCACAAAAACCCCAGAGCTATGAAAAAGCCAAACCGACCAACAACACTAGTTTTTGAAGTATTTTTAGCGGGATCGAATGGCTTCTTTGTTACAGGACAGGAGACATCCGCGACATAAGATACCTGGGACAACTAACGCAAATCTGAAATGACTTGGCAAGATTTGCGGGTGAAACGCTATCAGTAAAGCCTGAAAATGAGCATGATTTCCCTCCACAACTCCCCATGACCGCTTAACTGAAAATCTAACCATGGTGTGGCAAAAATAACACAGTCTTGTTGGCCAGGGAATTATTTTGGTTGTGTGATCAATAAAACCAATTCGCAAAGCCGCATCATACGCGGCAACCTATGCGAATGATGAATTTTGTAGAGAAAAGCGAATCATATATTGCATTTTACCACATCATTATCATCTGGTGGGCACTCGGAGTTAGTATGGCAGGTACAGTAATGATTCGGCTTATAATGCTGCTAGGTGCCGTATGACAAACACCATCAGTGTATGTACAACATAAGGCACAAATGGTTAGATCTTGTAGAAACTTACCTCCGCTAGTGCTCTGCTTGACATGTAAGCCGCATCGCAGCACTGCTGATCGCAATATGACAGAAGCGGCCAGGTTCTGGTAATCCTTGCCTACATTCACAGCTTTCTCAAATGACTGCTGACGCGTGTTTATGTCTTTGGCATAGAGAACCTGGGAATGCATTGATAGAAATTAATCGACAATGCCAGCACTAGTGACTACAGACATATGGATAGAGACATACCCAAACTTCTGAATTTGAAAGACATATTGGGACCAAATGGCGCGAGTTTTCTTTCAGCAGTGGTGAGAATAAATTGATGTCTATGGGAAAAGCAAACTTCAGTGGTGTAGTTTATGAGAAAATATGAGTAGAATTACCTTGTTGTGAGAATCTATCCGTGCATTGATGTGTCCATCCAGTATAAGCTGCATAAGCTCATTCTCGAGAGCCCCCACTGTTGTATTAAAAGCCTTAGCCATTTTGTTCATATCCGCAGACTCGTAAGGGCTAAAATACTACAAAGCACAAGATTATGTTTTTCATTATGCATCACATACACTGCCTAGACCTTAAGGTTTTATATAGGTGGAGTGATGGATCTTACGGCGAAGCCGCGTCAACAAACACACCGGATCTGAAAACTCCGGAAAGCAATCTCGGAACTCTACGGAGTGGAGATTTCGCTGGAATATTTTGGTCACACATGGCTACCAAAATGTTAATCGCTAGCAGTAGCGACCAGGCTGAACTAGTTCAACGGGCTATATTCAGTTTAGGAACACCATTTTCCATTGATTCATTCAGCATATAAAAATCGAGCCAACAACTATGGGACTGAGCATGTATGGAAAATAGCTGAATTCTGAATTAACCTTTGGAGTCGGGTCATGTTTAGGAGTACTAGGAGCTAGCAAAGACCGACAGGACCAAATAATGAATCCAG
>Ga0224501_10003907_pt1 | contig 11748 bp, 7 predicted proteins | sample SF_Oct11_sed_USG_4_FD_169105 | JGI IMG/M metagenome (GOLD analysis project Ga0224501, IMG submission 169105) | Sediment microbial communities from San Francisco Bay, California, United States - SF_Oct11_sed_USGS_8_1 | ecosystem: Environmental > Aquatic > Marine > Sediment | place: USA...
CTCTGTATGGGGAGGAGCCTGATTTTCTTCCTGTTTTCGAACTCGCTATTGGTGCGCCTATAGCCAAAGAGGTTTTGGGGCGGGTCCCTAGGGTTGATAGCTATTTGGTAGTTGATCCTGTAGACTACTATAATATCTATCGAGGTTTTGGATTGGATGGAATGGCTATCTGGGATGTTGGACTGCCCGTGAAGCACCTTGACAAGGTTACCTACGTGGATGATTGGGGGAGAATCTGGAAAACATCAGAGGATAGTCATGTGACCTTCTACGTTAGGGGCACAATCCACAGCCCTGAGGACTTCGAAAACTTCTCACCGCCAGACCCCTATGATTACGACAGACTGGAACCCCTCCTGGAAGTGATAAAAATCAATAAGGCCGAGATGGCAGTGGTGGGGGGCATCCACGACGCCTTTGAGATCCCTTCTATGATGATGGACTTGGAAAACTTCCTCCTCGACTTCTATAGAAACCCCACCTTTGCAAGAAAGATCGTTGAGACAAGCACAGAATATAACATTGAACTAGCCAAGGCTATGACTGATCTGGGAGCAGACGCCATCATGTCAGGGGACGACTACGCCTACAACCAAGGACCTATGATGTCCCCAAAACACTTCAAGGAATTTGTGTTTCCTTACCTAAAGAAGATCGTTGATGTTGTTCATCGAAGGGGAATTCCGTTTCTAAAGCACACTGACGGCTACCTTTGGCCTATCCTTGACGACTTAGTCAACACTGGTGTAGATGCTCTGCATCCTATAGAGCCCCAAGCGAAGATGAGCTTAAAAGATGTTAAAGAAAAGTATGGAGACGCCCTATGTTTGATGGGCAATGTAGATGTAACTTATGTGCTCCCGTTTGGAACAGTTGAAGAAACAGTAGACGAAGTGAAAAGATGCATTGAGGAAGCAGCCAGCGGAGGAGGATACGTTTTGAGCTCCAGCAACTCAATTCACGATGCGGTCAAGGTTGAAAACTTCAAGGCAATGATCACAGCGGCCAGGAAATACGGCAAATACCCGCGCGCGCAATGAACTAATAATGACATGAAATTGGTCTGCTGCGTATATGGAGTGTGATGTAAATGATAAACAAGGACTATAATGTTATTCTTGTTATTGTAGACTCTCTTCGAAAAGATCACGTGGGGGCTTTCGGCGGCTCTGCTAAGACACCCAACCTAGACAAGTTCATCAAAGAAAGCGTCACATACACCAAAGCCTATCCTGAATCCCTACCTACGATACCTGTAAGATTGGGCATGTACACGGGTACACGGGTCTTTCCATTTAGAACGCACACGATAAAGAAGGGCATACCCTACATAATGTTTTCTGGTTGGGAACCTATCCCTGAAAAATTGAGCAGCATATCCGAGGTTTTCAAAACAGCTGGTTATAGAACGGCGCTTATAGGTGACAACTATCACCTTTTTGAACCTGGTATGAACTTCAATAGAGGGTTTGATGAGTGGATATTCATAAGGGGACAGGAGGCGGATAAATATCGTTCTGCATCATTGATATCTGAGACCGAATTAGAGAAATACCTCACTCAGAAGCTTAGGGGAACGTTTGTAGAGACTCTTCTTAGACGATACCTTTCCAATGTAAGCTTTAGACGAAAGGAAGAAGATTGGTTTGCGCCCCAAACTTTCGCCGAAGGTGCAAGATGGCTTAAAGAAAACAGAGGCGACCAGCGATTCCTATTGATCTTAGAACCTTTTGACCCTCATGAGCCTTGGGACCCGCCACATGAGTTCGTTGATATGTATGATCCAGCTTATGAGGGGAAGGAAGTCATAACGCCGAAATATGGTCCTCCAGACTACATTAATGATCGAGAGTTGAAACACATGAGAGCTCACTACTCGGGGGAGGTCACCTTCTTAGATAAGTGGTTCGGTTTCTTTCTTCGCAGGGTGTATGAACTGAATCTAGACAAGAACACAGTCATCGCATTCATCTCTGATCATGGCCATCAACTTGGTGAACATAATTTGACGGGTAAAGTTACATGGGGAATGTACCCGGAACTGATGGATATTCCATTGTTGATTAGACATCCAGAAGGCATTGGATCTGGTGAAGAAGTTGACGAATATGTTTACAACTTCGAATTATTCACAACTCTCGTTAAAATGGCCAACATCAAAACTGACTATCGTTCAGAGGGCATAGATGTTTGGAAATATGTCGAGGAGAAAAATGTGGATTGCCATAGAGAATACGTAACTTCAGCCTTCTCGAATTCTATCTTCTATCGTGATGATGATCATTGGTTCATCTCAAACAGAGACGGCAGCGAAGCCCAACTCTATGAATTAAAATCAGATCCAAAACTCGAAAGGAATGTTGCGGAACAAGTCCCAGAGTTGACTAGATCTGTCTATCAGAAAATATTAAAGGATGCTGGAGGTTCTCTTCCTGAAACAAAAACTCCTCCGTTGGAAGTATATGAGTGGTATTTCCGTTTATATTTATAGCAAAAGTTAGACTGAAACTTGGCAACCACGCCTAAATGCGCATGCTAATATCTCTCTGCTCGCGCAACATATTATGCCCACGCAAAAGAAAGGGAATTTAGAAGAAGAGGTGTTTCTCTTCTTCAGGAGTGGAGGCTGCAGCTAGGCAGTTGATCCAAAGTTTTTGGCAATGGTAACTACATCAAATATGTCTACGACATCATCATTGTTTAGGTCTGCGTCTGGGTTCCAGTTTGGGTCTCCTGGTTTGGATCCGAAGGCTTTCGCGAGGATAACCACATCGAAGATGTCTACAATGCCGTCGCCGTTTATGTCACCGACTAGCTGAGGACCAAATATGTTTTTTGTTTTTATTTGAAGGTTCGTCACCCAAGAGGGCATCGGCTGAACGCCTTGGCTGGCTTTGGAAAGTCCAAAGAGCATTGGCTTATTGTTTACCCAGTTCCAAACATAGGGTGATATCCATCTTGGATCATCCTCGTTGGGCCATCCGACCCAGTAGTCTTCTCGGTAGTTATACCACGCTTGGCCGTAAACGAGTGGGATTACTGGCAGATCCCTTAGTTGAATATATTGTAGCTGGCTGTAGGCATCTTGCAACATTTTTTCATCTGTTTCTCTGGGTATTAAGTCCAGTAGGGGTATCACTTCAGAGTTGTTGTAACGTTGATAATTACCTGCTGGATACAATATACCTACAGGCCCTGTTAATCTCGGGTCCATCATAGATCTGTACGAGTTCCACGGATGGCTATATCCCAAAGTTAGCGTGGGGGAGGTTGCTAGTATGACGATGTCGAACTGTCCTTGCCCGACACTGTAATACCATGTAAGTTCGTCCGGATAAAATGTTTTGACGTCGAATCCTATTGCTCTTAGGTTGTATTGAAGTATATCGCATGTCATCATCCAGTTACTCCATCCCATTGGAACGCTGATAGTGAACTTGCCGAGCGGGGTGCCATCGGGCATTTCTCGAACACCATTTTGGTCTCTATCTATAATATTTGCTTCGTCAAGTATTTGTGCTGCCCTGGCTAAGTCGAAATCGTAGCCATACTGGTCAATCAACGTTTGGTTTATCCACTTTGCATATTCGGGGATATGGTGAAATATCAAAGAAGGCGAGGCTCTCATGGTGTAGTTTGTTTCGGCAATCTTTACGATTTCATCGTAAGGTATGGCATAAGCAATGGCTCTCCTCACATTTTTATCGTTCAGTGGATACTTAGCGTAGGTGGGAGTTAAGCTGACAATGTAGCTGCCAATGTAGTAGGGAGGGTTCTTGTAGTAGGTGTGGCACCACTCCCACTCCCAAATACCTGCATGGTAATGGCCTGTAGCATCCACCGACCCTTCTTCGAAGGATAAACTCGCACTCTCGTTATCGATATGTGTTTTATGGCAGATATACTTTGGTCTTGGTAATCCAAAGATGTCTTTACCCCACCAGTCGTCAACTCTTTCGTAGTAAATGAAATCTGCGCTCCAGCTGTGTAGTCTGTAACAGCTTGATCCAACTATCTGCGCTGGATTATCATATCTGTATGTCAGGATATCGCTACCCATTTGTTGAACCAAAGGCTCCCAAATGTGCTTTGGCATAATCACAACCTGCAAGCAGTTTAAAAGCTCAAAACGGTTCAGCGAGTCTTCTGTAGTTTTGAATTGGACAGTGTGGTCATCGACAATTTTGACTTCATTCAAGTAGTTCCACACACCGCTCCAGCCTATAATGTAGATTTTGGCTAGATCAAACGTGTATTTGACATCCTCGGCCGTCAAAAGTTCTCCGTCCCACCATCTAGCTTCAGGCCTTATTTTGACCTCTAAAGTCAATCCATCGGGGGCACTTACGCTCTCAGCAAGAAAGGGAATCCAAACATCATCGCGACTACTGTATGTGCATAAAGAATCATACATGAGAGTATAGCCCCATGAAGGGGGCATAAGCATGGGGTTCCAACCTGATGGATATGTGAAGCTGTCGGATATGTAAACACAGTCTTCCCGTGGAATTGCTTGAGCTTGCACGTTGGATACAGGAGCTATCGAAGCACCCAAAGAAAACAAAACAGTAAAAGCAAACCAAATAACCTTTAGTCTCATTTTTCCTTTCCCTTCTCAGACGTTGAATAAAAATCGTTTCTTTGCTAATAAACGTTATGTAGAAATATTTCATCGATTTTTTAGAAGCAATTCTCTGGTTCCTGTTGGCGAAAATTTGCGCGCGCTAAGTATTTAACTTTGTACCTTGAATTATATATTTTCTGCAAGCTTGTTGGAGAGTCTAACGTTGAAGGACCAACCTCAACATTTCTTAAAAAGAATGATTAACAGTCCTATTGTGCGCTTTTTTGTTAGGCGTGGCCTCTTCATTTTTTTCACTTTATTCGTGTTCACGATGCTAATATTTCTGTTACCAAGAGCAGTCCCTGGAAACCCGTTATATTCGCTTCTACATAAGTTGTCTCAAACTGCCCAAACCAATCCAGAACAGCTTAGACTGGTGGAAAAAAGATTAATGGAAGAATTTGGAGTAGGGAAGCCACTCTTACAACAATTTGTCGACTTTCTGATAAGAACATTGAATGGAGATCTCGGAACGTCGTATTTTTTTTATCCGACGAAAGTGGGAGATCTTATATCTGTACATATACCGTTTACACTTGGCCTCTTGTTACCAGCTACAATTGTGTCTTGGGTCTTAGGCAATATGCTTGGAGCGTTTGCGGCATATAAGAGAGAAACTCTGAAGGATAACGCGCTTCTATCAGTGTTTCTTATCTTGTCGACAACGCCATACTACTGGCTTGCAATGCTCCTAGTTTATTATTTTGCTGTGACTTTACACCTTTTCCCTGCGGGGGGTGCCTACCCTATTTACATACAACCTTCGCTGAGCCTAACTTTCATTGCAGCTTTTCTGAGGCATTATGCGTTGCCTTTCCTCTCGATAGTAATAAGTGCAATTGGATTCTGGGCAATAGGCATGCGCGTTATGATGATTTATGAACTTGGATCAGACCATATCAGTTTCGCTGAGACGCTTGGATTGTCAGATCGAAAACTCATGACTTACGCTTTTAGAAATTCGATGTTGCCTCAGATCACAGGTCTAGCGCTAAGTATTGGTTCGATGCTTGGCGGTCAGTTGATAACTGAAATAGTCTTCAACTACAGAGGTACAGGTTACCTCATATTTAGAGCCTTAATCGCCGGTGACTATCCTCTAATACAGGGCATTTTCGTGATTTTGATATCCACGCTTCTCATTGCAACATTCATTGTTGATGTGATCTACGTGTATGTAGATCCAAGAGTAAGAACTGGATATTCGGAGAAATAGTTTTGGTCAAAGAGATTCTGATTGGTGTTTTCCGAATCAAGAAGTTTGTGGTTAGTTTCTCAATTCTTGCTAGTATAATCTTAATAGGTGTTGTTGGCCCAATTGTTTATACAGTTGTTCCATACAAAACAGTCGGCCCTCCTGAGGCAAAACCGTCTGAGACTTACCCCCTTGGCACAGATGCTTACGGTCGTGACTTGTTTGCTCAAGTTCTCAACGGCATTAGTACATCGATCTACATAGGTTTTCTATCAGCGATCGTAGGAACAGCCATAGGGGTTGTCATAGGAACAATTGCTGGTTTCAAAGGGGGATTGGTTGATGACGTGTTGATGGTGGTCACCAACATTATGATGACGTTTCCCGCGATGCTGCTCATGATACTTGTAGCGGCATACATTGAAGAAAGAAACGTGTTGTATGTAGCCCTCATCATAAGCTTCACTTCGTGGGGTTGGATTGCCAGAGGAGTAAGAGCACAAATCATGAGTCTAAGGGAGCAGCAATTTGTTTTTATGTCTCGTATGGCTGGCTTGAGTGATGTAAAAATTGCTTTTGCGGATTTGCTTCCTAATATGGCCTCTTACGTCTTCATGTGTTTCATCCTACTTACGTCAGCCGCAATGTTGGCCGAAGCGGGTCTTAGTATGATCGGCTTAGGGATTACTCGTGGATATTCTCTCGGCACCATACTTTTCTGGGCTCGGATGAAGGAAGCTGTTCGCAGAGGGCTGACTTGGTGGTTCATACCCCCAGGAGCTATTCTAGTAGCTATAACTACGTCGCTTCTAGTGACAGCAACAGCCCTTGATGAGTATTTTAGTCCAAGGTTGAGAGGGAGGTAAACTTTATGCCACTTGTTTCAGCAGAAAATGTAAAGGCCTATTACCATACATCAGCGGGTTCTGTTAAGGCGGTGGATGGAATTAACCTAAATGTCAGTCGAGGTGAAATTCTGGGAATAGTTGGAGAATCCGGCTGCGGCAAATCCACACTCGCCTCTACATTAATGATGAACGTACGTCCACCCCTCAGACTTGTTGAAGGGAAAATTTCCGTGGATAAATATGAATTGACAAGTATGAAGAGAAAAGAAATACGATCTAGAGTATGGGGAATTATAATCTCTTTAGTGCCTCAAAGTGCTTTGAACGCTTTAATACCCATCACAAAGACCCAAGATATTATCAAAGACGTTCTCAAACATCACCTCAAAAACCTGAGAAGAGAAGAAATAAAGAATCTTGCCAAGAAGCGATTTCAAGAATTAGATTTGCCAATCGAAGTTTTGAATATGTATCCCCATGAGCTTAGCGGAGGCATGAAACAAAGAGCCGTCATAGCTACCTCTACAATTCTCAATCCTAAACTCTTAATCGTCGACGAGCCAACGTCAGCCTTAGACGTGTCGACTCAGAAGATAGTACTAAAGATGATCGTGGATCTTAGGAGAAGGGGAATCATCGAAAGTGTAATCTTTATTACTCATGACATTGCTATTCTGAGACAAATTTCAGATAAGATTACTGTTATGTATGCTGGCAAGATAGTTGAATCAAGTACTACGGATGAAATACTGGAAAATCCGATACACCCATATGCTAAAGGCCTTATCAACGCTGTGATTACGCCCGAGCGAGAAGTTAAAAAAAGAGGTCTTTCCTATATACCTGGGCAACCTCCCGACCTGTTAACCCCGCCAACTGGATGCCGGTTTTGCTCAAGATGCGAATTAGCCAAGGATCTTTGCCAAAAACAAGAACCCCATTTAACAGAAATTAGAAGAGACCATTTTGTCGCGTGCCATTTCATGCAGTAAGTTAGGTGAAACGAACAAATGATGTTTAGCGTGCATAACCTTACAAAAACATTCACAGTAGGGTTCTTCAGAAGAAAGGCCGTCAATGCAGTCAACAACGTTTCATTTGAACTGGACAAGGGAGAAATTATTTCCCTCGTTGGGGAGAGCGGTTCAGGTAAAACTACAACAGCCCTTATGATCCTGCGCCTTATTCGTCCAACATCGGGTGAAATGTTTTTCGAAGGCAAGAACATATTGAAATTGAAAACTAGAGAGGAACGTAAAAAGTATTGGCGCCAAGTTCATGGAATATTTCAAGATCCATACGCTCCATTCAATCCTATGTACAAAGTTGACCGCGTACTCTATCAAGTCTTTAGTCTCTACGACAAACAATTGGATAGGAAAGAGAAAGACGAAATCGTGAAAGAATCCTTAAACGCCGTTGGCTTGATACCTAAAGATATACTCGGGAAGTATTCTCATCAACTCTCAGGCGGCCAACGCCAGCGTATAATGGTAGCACGTTGCTATATGTTGAAGCCAAAACTTATCTTAGCCGATGAGCCGGTGTCAATGATAGATGCGTCAACAAGAGCTGGTGTCATAGAGCTATTCATGAAGTTATGCAACGATCTCAAAACGTCTGTAATGTTTATTACACATGACCTAGGTCTGGCATATTACACGAGTAACCGCATTCTAATAATGCGCAAGGGAGAAATTGTGGAAGAAGCGTTAGCAGAATCCCTACTAGAACATCCTCAACATCCGTATACAAAAAGACTTCTAAATGATGTTCCCTTACTATGCAGCAAATGGAAAGATTTCTGAAAGCATGAGCGAGCACATGTGACTTTGCTGAATGCGCGCGCACAATCCAATATTGTCCTAGAGCGTCTGTGCTACCACTTCGAATTTACCTTTGAGGTCGCCGATCATCACCTCGAAGGTTCCAGGCTCCGTAACCAGCTCCCCATTATCTTGAAGAACACCTAGGTCTTTCATCATGAGAGTGAACTTCACTCTCCTACTTTCACCTTGGTCCAGCGTTACCCTCTTAAAATTCTTTAGCTCCTTGGAGGGCGTAACCCTTGAACTGTATATGTCATTGAGAAACAATTGCACTACCTCATCTCCTGATCGATCACCAACATTCGTAACAGTTATGCTTACCTCAACCTTCCCACGAGGATCGATCCTATTAGGCGAAACCTTCAGATCACTGTATTTGAACGTTGTGTAGCTAAGCCCAAAACCAAATTCGAACAATGGGGCATATGCTGGAGGTTGCCTCTCAACGAATGGGTAAGGCTTGTGATCGTGTCTAATAGGAAGTTGACCGATTGAACGGGCAATTGAGATGGGTAGTCTTCCACCTGGATTGTAGTCACCAAAAAGAACATCGGCTACAGCGGTCCCCCCTTCTGATCCAGGTAGATAAGCCATTAAAATAGCGGGTATATGTTCAGCTGTCCAACTAATTGACAAAGGTCGGCCCGTTACTAAAACCACTACGGTTGGGGTTCCGGTCTTGTATACAGCCTTAATCAAGTCGAGTTGAGCCTGAGGAAGATCAAGACTCATCCGAGATGGAAACTGTTCAAGTCGGGCTATGAGTTTCTGTTCTTTTTCTCTGGTCAGACTAGTTGAATCCAAGAGGTCCTCAAGTGTCCAGAATTCATGTACATACGCCGATTCTCCGACGGCGACTATTGCCACGTCAGATTCTTCAGCTAGCTCCTTGGCTTCCCCAATGTTCAAATGTTCACTGATTCCAGAGCCTTCAGTGTAAAGAACCCTGGTCATAGGGGAGACCTTACGCATTATCCCTTTTAGAATTGTAACAGCAGGAGGGAATGGCAGCGTTGCATTGCTCCAACCGCCAAGCTGGTTCTCAATATTGTCAGCGTTGGGTCCTGTCACCAAGATGGTTTCAATATCCTTGCGTAGTGGTAGGAGATCATTTTCATTTTTGAGCAGAGTCATAGATTTGCGTGCTGCCAAAAGAGCGGTCTCTCTGTGCTCTTTACAGCCAAGTAATGATGGCGCGCGTTCAGGGTTGACGTATGGATTGTCAAATAGCCCCAAACGAAGCTTGACTTCTAAGATTCTGCCTATTGATTCATCGATCCTTCTCTCAGAGATCTCGTTGCTCTCAACGAGTTTGAGCAAAGCAGAGGCAAACTTTGATCCTGAAAATAAATCAATGTCGATGCCAGCTTCAACCCCTTGTCTAACTGCTTCTTCATAGGTCTCAGCAGTGTGATGATATTCATGCAGCATATCTATGCCTCCTGCATCTGAGACCACTATACCCTCGAATCCCAGCTCTTTTCGAAGCAAATCTGAAAGATACTCCTTTGAACCATGGACTGGTTTTCCGTTGATTTCATTGTAACACGGCATTATTGCCCACGCTCCGGCTTGTATAGCTGATTGAAAAGAGGGAAGATGGATCGTTCTGAAAGTATACTCTGATATATCAACAGGCGACGCATCCTGTCCTCTTTCGGGGCAACTATATGCAGGAAAATGTTTTGCCGTCGCTATTACACGATCTTCATCTATCTTGATTCCACCGTCCCCTTGGTACCCTTTGACCTTGGCTGCTGACATGACTGAACATAAACATGGGGATTCACCGAAGGTTTCGTAGGTTCTCCCCCATCTTGGTTCTCTGGCGATATCACAAATGGGGCTGAAAGTTTGATGTATGCCAGTTGCCCTTACCTCTCTTGCTGTCACTGTCGAGACCTTAGTCACAAGACCGGAATCCCATGTGGCAGCTAAACCTAGATTGTGAGTAAAAATTGTTGCGCCTTTAACAAAGGCATGGCCGTGAACTGCATCCAAATATAACAGAATAGGTATTCTAAGACGGGTTTCCTCAACTGCAAATTTCTGAACCGAGTTTGTAAAGTCAACCATGTCTTTTGGATCATTAGACAGCCACGCGTAAAATGGGGCACCCGCCCCAATACAATAGTTCTTAATATCCTCCTTAGCCCCCTCTAAATTCATAATCAGAGAACCTGTCATCTGACCGACTTTTTCTTTTAGTGTCATCCTTCTTGCAAGATCTTTAACTCTGACTCGAACCGCCTGACTAGAATCCATGTATATTTTTTTTGCCATTTTTCGGTCAAACTGGGTCTGTGCCAGTTGCACTTAAATAGATTGCCTATATATCTCAAGTGTTTGAGCTCGCGCGCTTCAGTCGCCAAATAATGAATATTAAGGCCATCGAAGTGAATATTAGCAAGAAAAGGCTGTAAGCAAGCTCAAATCTTCGAGGCGTTGAAAAGAGATAAACCACGGCCAAAATTTCTAGTAACAATCCCCAAACAAGAATCGTCATAATGCCCCTCTCAAATATTGGAGTGGCCTCCTGCAGTTTTCAATTATTTTTCAAAGAAATCATTACACGCGCACTAATATGCTTATTCTTCTTTCTTCTAAAGTTCTTGAACAATTGTAAAAGGAAATGCGCGCTTGGGAGACATTTTTACATCAGGGCTTCTAAGCGTGAAAACCGCACGGAAATACGAAGAAGATTTGGAACATTAACCAACCTAGAAACACAAACAGGCCTTGAATGGACCTGAGCATTAAGCTTTTAAGGTTTCAGAATTGACTATTTTGGAAGACCTTGTTCTCATAAGGATTGTTGGAAAAATCATAGTAATGGTGAAATCGCATGCGGAACCTACTGGAAATCGCCCGTGCGCGGGGCGCTGTCAGATGGATCGTCAGAACATCGATGACGATTCTATTTCTGGTGTTGGGATTGCTTCTGATGATGCTTGTTGCACCTTTTTCTGCAGTTTTAGGGCTCACCTATGCTCTTCTTTTGTTGCTGTTAGGGACCGGCTTTGTAATATATGCGTTGTATCGTCTGTTGCTTGCTTGAAAGCATGCATACAAAATGCGCACGCATAAAAACTTGTTAAAAAGAAAGTTGGAAGTATTTTTGGGTCTATCCCTGTGTGGAGCTGGCGGAGCTAGTATTCTTCTTTTTCTATGACCGTTGCTACTCCTTGGCCTCCACCAATGCAGGCGGTTGCTACTCCATACCGAGCATCCTCTAGATTTAGTATTCGTGCA
>Ga0224501_10003908_pt1 | contig 11745 bp, 8 predicted proteins | sample SF_Oct11_sed_USG_4_FD_169105 | JGI IMG/M metagenome (GOLD analysis project Ga0224501, IMG submission 169105) | Sediment microbial communities from San Francisco Bay, California, United States - SF_Oct11_sed_USGS_8_1 | ecosystem: Environmental > Aquatic > Marine > Sediment | place: USA...
GCCATCGGCAATCTGGTGCCGGCAGCTGGTGCCGTCCGCCACCACGATCGCATCGGCTTTGGCGCGCACGGCGGGCAGCAGGTTGGCCTCGGCCATCTGCATGGAGACATCAAAATGCTCAGCCTCGTAGCCGAAGCTGCCGGCCATGCCGCAGCAGCTGCTCTCGATCAGCTCGGGTTTGGCGCCGGGGATCCATGACAGCACCTCCATCACCGGGGTGACGGCGGCAAAGGCCTTCTGGTGGCAGTGGCCGTGCAGCAGCACGGGCTGGTTGACCGGTTTCAGTTTGGCCTTGAAGTCTTCCAGCTTGCCGGCTTTGGCCTCGCGGGCCAGGAACTCCTCGAACAAAAGCGCCTGCTGGGCGATCTGTTGCGCGCCCTCGCCCAGGCCCATGACGAGCAGCTCGTCGCGCAGAGTGAGCAGGCAACTCGGCTCCAGTCCGACGATGGCGATTCCCTTCTCTGCAAACGGCAGCAGGCTGTCCACCACCTCCTGCGCCTTCTGTTTGGCCTGCTCCACCATGCCGGCGGAGAGCAAGGTTCGGCCGCAGCAGAGGTGTTTGCCATCGTCTTTCACCTTGCTGGCCACGTGCACGGTGTAGCCGGCGGCCTGCAGCACCTGCAGGGCGGCGTGGGCGTTGTCGGATTCGAAATAGCCGTTGAAGGTGTCGACGAACAGCACCACGGGCCGCTCTGCAGCCAGCGCCTGCTCGCGGCTGGCGCTGGCCACGGGGGTGTTGAAGAAGTGCTGGCGTTGCCACTGCGGCAGGCTGCGCTTGGCCGAGAAGCCGAACAGCTTCTCGCTGAGCTGGGCCATCAGCGGCACCTTGTCGCGCAGGTTGAGCACGGGGGCGATCTTCGCGGCGTGGCGCGCGTAGTCGGGCAGCTGGCCGATGAGCTTGTCCTTGAGCGTGTGGCCATGACGGGCCTTGTCGTGCTGCAGGAACTCGATCTTGAGCTTGGCCATGTCCACGCCCGTGGGGCAGTCGCGCCGGCAACCCTTGCAGCTCACGCACAAATCAAAGGCCTCGCGCACTTGCGGGCTGCTCAGAGCGTCTCTGACCGCTTCGCTTGTCAGGACGCGGTCCGCGGTATTGTTGCTCCCCCCACCCCCGACCCCTCCCCTCAAGGTGAGGGGCTCCAACTGACCGGAGAGCGCAAGCCGCAGGGTGTTGGCGCGGCCGCGGGTGGAGTGCATCTCGTCACGCGTGACGCGGTAGCTCGGGCACATGGTGCCGGCATCGAACTTGCGGCAGTGGCCGTTGTTGTTGCACATCTCCACATGCATGGCCAGGCCCTGGGCCGGGTCACCGCCGCTGCCAGGCTCGGTGAGTTCCTCCGTCATGGGGTCGTTGCGCACATCCCAGGCCCGCCAGTCCAGCACGGGCTGGATGGGCAGCACCCGCTGCTTGTGGCCGGGCGGGTAGCGCATGAGGGTGGTGTCGTCCATCTTCGGCGGATTGACGATGCGCCGCGGGCTCAGCAGATGGCCCGGGTCGAACTGCTGCTTGATCTGGGCGAAGGCCTCGGTGAGGCGCGGACCGAACTGCCATTCGATCCATTCGCCGCGACACAGGCCATCGCCATGCTCGCCGCTGTAGGCGCCCTTGAACTTGCGCACCAGGGCGCTGGCCTCCTCGGCAATGGCGCGCATTTTGGCCGCGCCCCCATTTGCTCCACCCTGGCGCATGTCCAGGATGGGCCGCACATGCAGCGTGCCCACCGAGGCATGGGCGTACCAGGTGCCGCGGCAGCCGTGCTTGTGGAAGACCTCGGTCAGCGCGTCGGTGTATTCGGCCAGATGCGGCAGCGGCACGGCGCAGTCTTCGATGAAGCTCACCGGCTTGCCGTCACCGCGCAGGCTCATCATGATGTTGAGGCCGGCCTTGCGCACCTCCCACAGGTTCTTCTGCGGCGCGTCGTCGACCATCTCCACCACGCTGCCGGGCAGGCCCAGCTCGCCCATCAGCTCCACCAGCTCGCGGAGCTTGGGCGCCAGCTCGGCCTTGCTGGCGCCGGAGAACTCCACCAGCAGCACGGCTGCAGGCTGGCCGTTGTTGACGGCCGGCGACAGCGCGGTGCGAATGGTCGCGGCAAAGGCCGGGTTGCGCAGCGACAGCTCGATCATGGTGGCGTCCACCAGTTCGACTGCCGTGAGCGCACCGCCCTGCATGTTGTGGCCCAGCTTGACGATGTGCTGCGCGCTGTCCATGGCCTGGTAGAAGGTCGGGAAGTTCACCACGCCCAGCACCTTGGTGCGCGGCAGCTCGGCCAGGCGCAGGTCAAGCGAGCGCGTCAGCGCCAGCGTGCCTTCGCTGCCGACCAGCAGATGCGCCAGGTTGACCGAGCCGTCCGCCGTATACGGCAACTCGCTCTGGTTGTGGAAGATGTCCAGGTTGTAGCCGGCGACGCGGCGCAACACCTGGGGCCAGCGCGCCTCGATCTCGGCGCGGTGCGTGAGCGCCAGGCCGCGCACGAAGTCGCCAATCTGCCGCGCGCGGCCCGTGGCGACATCAAAGCGACGGAAGTCCAGCAGTGCGCCGTCGGCCAGCCAGGCCTGCGCGCCAATGACGTTGTGCACCATGTTGCCGTAGGCAATCGAGCGGCTGCCGCAGGAGTTGTTGCCCGCCATGCCGCCCAACGTGGCCTGGGCGCTGGTGGACACGTCCACCGGGTACCACAGGCCGTGCTTCTTCAGCGCGGCGTTGAGGTGGTCGAGCACCAGGCCGGGCTCCACCTTGGCCGTGCGCTGCTCGACGTCGACGTCGAGGATGTTGCGCATGTACTTGCTGTGGTCGATCACCAGCCCCGCGCCCACGGTCTGGCCGCACTGGCTGGTGCCGCCGCCGCGCGGCACGATGGGCACACCCAGATCGCGGCAGATGTCCAGCGCCAGGCGCACGTCGGTGGCGCTGCGCGGCACGAACACGCCCGCGGGCATGACCTGGTAGATGGAGGCGTCGGTGGCATAGCGGCCGCGGTCGGCGGCGCCGAACAGCACCTCGCCCCGGGTCTCGGCGCGCAGCCGCGCGGCCAGCCGGCCCGCGACCTCGTTGCTGACGGCAGCAACAGCTTCGTAGGCGGCGGCGGGCGTGGCCTGTGACAGGTTCTGGGGGGCAGGTGCGTTCATCTCAATCCTTGTTTTGCAGCGCCCCGGTGGATGCGGCGGTTCGCAACTGCTCCAGCACCACATCGCGCTTGTGGCCCAGGTGCGCGATGAGCACATCGCGCAGGGTGACGCCGTCGCGCTCACGCAAGGCCTCGATCATGCGGTCATGCTCGGCCATGGCCCGGCTCCATTTCTCGCCGTCGAGGTTGGAGCGAAAACGCAGCGCCTGCAGCCGGGCGTTGACCTGGTGGTAGGTCGCCGTGAGAACCGGGTTGCGCGCGGCGGTGTTGATGGCGCCATGGATGGCGGCATTGAGCCGGTAGTAGTTGGAAAGATCACGCCGCGTGTAGGCGGCCTTCATCTCGAAGTGCATGGCCTCGATCTCGGCCAGCTCGGCCTCGCTCACGCGCTGCGCGGCGAGTTCGCCCGACTGCCCTTCGAGCCCCGCCATCACCTCGAAGGTGTTGAGGACATCGGCTTCATCCAGCTGCACGGCGATCGCGCCGCGGTTGGGCAAGAGCTCGACCAGCCCCTCGGCCGCCAGCGTCTTGATGGCTTCGCGCAAGGGCGTGCGCGAGACCTTGAGCTCCTCGCACAGCTCGCGTTCGTTGAGCTTGGCGCCCGGCACGATCTGCCCCTCGACCAGCATCTGACGCAGGCGTTGCGTGACCTGCCCATGCAGAGCCGCGCGCGGAATGGAAAGGGGTTCAGCGCTCATGGACTGTATTTTGTATTCAAATTTCACAACATTTTAGGCATATCCCCGTTGACAAATCAATTTTGTATGCAAAAAATGACTTCAGTTTTTCCTCACGACATTTATGCTGACCACTGACTTCCACCCCACAGGCCGCCACTTCCTGCAGATCCCCGGCCCCTCCCCCGTGCCGGACCGCGTGCTGCGCGCCATGAGCCTGCCCACGATCGACCACCGCGGCCCCGAGTTCGGCGCCCTGGGCCTGAAGGTGCTGGCCGACCTGCAGAAGATCTTCCGCACCCAGCACCCGGTCATGGTCTACCCGGCCTCGGGCACCGGCGCCTGGGAGGCCGCCCTGGTCAACACGCTGAGCGCCGGCGACCATGTGCTGATGTACGAAACCGGCCACTTTGCCTTTCTCTGGCACCGCCTGGCCACCCGACTGGGGCTGAAGGCCGAGGTCATCGACATGCCGGGCATGAGTCACGGCGTGCCCACCAGCTGGCGCCACGGCGTGCAGGCCCAGCTGATCGAGCAGCGCCTGAAGGCCGACACCGCCCATGACATCAAGGCGGTCTGCGTGGTGCACAACGAGACCTCCACCGGCGCGACCAGCGACATCGCTGCGGTGCGCCGTGCCATCGACGCGGCCAAGCACCCAGCCCTGTTGCTGGTGGACACCATCTCCGGACTGGCCAGCGCCGACTACCGGCATGACGAATGGGGCGTGGACGTCTCCATCTCCGGCTCGCAGAAGGGCCTGATGCTGCCGCCGGGCATGAGCTTCAACGCGCTCTCGCCCAAGGCCATCGAGGCCAGCAAGCATGCGAAGCTGCCGCGCAGCTTCTGGGCCTGGGACGAGATCATCGAGATGAACAAGTCCGGCTACTGGCCCTACACGCCCAACACCAACCTGCTCTACGGCCTGAGCGAGTCCTGCGACATGCTGCTGGCCGAAGGGCTGGACGCGGTGCTGGCACGCCACCAGCGCTGGGCCAAGGGCGTGCGCGCCGCCGTGCAGGCCTGGGGCCTGCCCATCCAGTGCGCCGATGAGCAGGTCTACTCGCCCATCCTGACCGGCGTGCTGCTGCCCGAGGGCGTGGACGCGGATGCGGTGCGCAAGACCATCTACGAGCGCTTCGACTGCTCGCTGGGCACGGGTCTGGGCAAGATCAAGGGCCGCATGTTCCGCATCGGCCACCTGGGCGACAGCAACGACCTGACGCTGATCGGCACCGTGGCCGGCTGCGAGATGGGCCTGCGACTCGCCGGCGTGAAGCTCGCCGGCTCGGGCGTGCAGGCCATCATGGACCACTACGCCAGCCACGCCGCCGCCATGCCGCAACGAAAGGCGGCCTGATGTCTCGAAGTTTTCAAGTGCAGCGCGTGGCAGGTCCGGCCACGCGCGGCCATGTGTGTGCATGACGGACGACCAACAGGAGACAAGCATGACGATCACAACTCTCACCTCTCAGGGCGCCCGCACCCGCATCCGCGCCATTGCCGCCGTGGCCGCCCTAGGCGCCAGTGCCTTGCTCGGCAGCACGTCCGCTTTCGCGCAGATGGAAATCAAGCTGGGGCACGTGGGCGGCCCTGGCTCTCTGTTCGAGCTGTCTGCCAACGAATTTGCCCGGCTCGCCAACGAGCGGCTTGGCAACAAGGCCAAAGTCGTGGTGTACGGCTCCAGCCAGTTGGGCAGCGACTCCGAAATGATGCAGAAACTGCGCCTGGGCACCCTGGAACTGTCCATGCCCTCTTCCATCATGTCATCCACCGTGCCGGCCTTCGGCATGTTCGAGATGCCGTATCTGGTCAAGAACCACGATCACATGAAAAAGATCGAGGCCGAGATTGTTTGGCCCAGCCTGGCACCCATGGCCTTGGAAAAGGGCTACAAGATGCTGGGCGTCTGGGAAAACGGTTTCCGCCACATCACCAACAACGCCCGTCCGATCGTCAAGCCGGAAGACCTCAAGGGCCTCAAGCTGCGCACCCCCAAGGGTGTCTGGCGCGTCAAGATGTTCCAGGCCTATGGCGCCAACCCCTCCCCGATGGCTTTCTCTGAGGTGTTCGTGGCCCTGCAGACCGGCGTGATGGACGGCCAGGAGAACCCGTACACCCAGATCTATTCGGCCAAGTTCCAGGAAGTCCAGAAATACCTCTCCGTCACCGGCCACGTCTATACCCCGGCCTACCTGACCGCCGGCGCGCGCAAGTGGGAATCCCTGCCCGCCGATGTGCGCCAGGTGCTCGAAAAGACAGCGCGTGATGTGCAGCCCTTCGTCTACAAGACTGCGCTCCAGATGGAAAACGACCTGCTGCAAAAGATCAAGGAAGCAGGCGTGAAGGTCAACAACGCGGACAAGAACGCCTTCATCGCAGCCAGCAAGGGCATCTACGCCGAATTCGGCAAAGAGGTCCCCGAAGGCGGCAAACTGGTCGACAAGGCGGTCGAACTGGGCGCAGGTCTCTGACCGACGTCCACCCCAACCACCCCGGAGCCGGCCCTTCGACCGCTCCGGGGTCACTCTGCACGCACAACATCCTCTGAGGTTCCCGATCGTGATCTCCTCGTTTAGAAGGCAGTTTGAATGGCTGCTCACGGCCTTCGTCACTCTTTTGCTGGCATCGCTGGCCATCATCGTGCTGCTGGGCGTCACCTTCCGCAAGCTGGACGCATCGCTGGTCTGGTACGACGAAGTGGCCTCCGTGATGCTGGCCTGGCTCACCTACTACGGCGCCTCTCTTGCGGCTCTGAAGCGGGCCCACATCGGCTTCCCCGGACTGGTCAACGCACTGCCGCCCCCATGGCGCGTGACGGCCGTGATGGTGGGCGAGGTCATCGTCATCGGATTCTTCGCAACCCTGGCCTGGTTTGGCTACCAGGTGCTGGTGATTCTGGATGGAGACACCCTGGTGAGCCTGCCCAGCATCCCCACCCGCCTGACGCAGTCGGTGATACCTGTCGGTTCGGTCCTGTTCATCGTGGCGCAACTGCTCAGCCTGCCCGAACTGCTGGAACAGGCACGCGGCCAGGGCGTGGTCGACGCCGACCACAAGGCACTTGAGGAGGCTTTGCAGAAATGACCGCATTCTTCATGTTCCTGGGGCTGCTGGCCCTCATCCTCATCAACGTGCCCATCGCCGTGGCGCTCGGTGTCGTGGCCATGGTCAGCATGGTCCTCCATGGCGGGGTCGATTCACTCCTGAGTGCTGCCATCACCATGTTCACCGGCGCCACCAGCTTCCCGCTGCTGGCGATCCCGCTGTTCATCCTGGCCGGCGCGATCATGAATTCGTCCAGCCTGTCGCGGCGCCTGATCGCCTTCGCCTCGGCCCTGTTCGGTTTCATCAAGGGTGGCCTGGCCATGGTCAACATCGGCACCTCGCTGTTCTTCGCCGAAATCTCCGGTTCGGCCGTGGCCGATGTGGCCGCCATGGGGTCCATCCTGGTGCCCGCCATGAAAAAGAAGGGCTACCCGAAGGAATTTGCCGCAGCGATCACCTCTTCGTCGGCCACCCTGGCCATCATCATTCCGCCGTCCATACCGATGATCCTGTACGCTGTCATGGCCGACGCCTCGGTGGTGCAGATCTTCGTGGCCGGCATCATTCCCGGCATTCTGGGCGGCGGCGGCATGATGGCCCTGGCCTACTGGTATGCGCGGCGCTACAACTACCCGGTCGAAGAAGTCTTCAGCTGGGAAAAAGTCTGGAGCACCTTCAAGGATGCGGCCTGGGCCTTCCTGCTGCCGCTGATCATTCTCGGCGGCATTTTCGGCGGCGTGGTCACCGCCACCGAAGGGGCTGCGCTCGCCGTGCTGGCCGCCCTGTTCATCGGAGGCGTGATCTACCGCGAACTCAACTTCAAGCACCTCTACGAATCGATGATCGAGGGTGGGGTACAAACTGCGGTGGTCATGCTGCTGGTCGCGGCATCGGCCCTGCTCGGCCACCTGCTCACCGAGCAGCAGCTGCCACAGCAGCTCGCCGCGTGGATCTCCTCCCTCACCGACAACCGGTACGCAGTGCTGGCCATCCTCAACGTATTCTTCCTGGTGGTAGGCCTGTTCCTGCACTCGGCCGCGGCCATCATCCTGGTGGTGCCGATCGTGATGCCGCTGGTCACGGCTGTCGGTATCGATCCGGTTCATTTCGGCCTCATCGTCACGCTCAACCTCGGCATCGGCCAGCAGACTCCGCCCGTGGCCAGCGTATTGATGACGGCCTGCTCGATCGCCAAGGCCGACATGTGGAAAGTCACCCGCGTCAACCTGCCCTTCATCGGTGTGCTGGTGGCACTGCTCATGATGGTCACCTACGTTCCGGCCATCCCGATGTTCCTGGTCAACTTTTTCTACCATTAACCCCATGAACCAAGGCACCGTTCACCTGAAGGTCGAGGACGGCCGTGCGGACGTCCTGTTCGACCGGCCCCAGGCCCGCAATGCGATGACCTGGTCGATGTACGAGCAGCTGGTGACCCTGTGCCATCAGCTCCGCAGCGACGGCACCGTCCGCGTCGTGACCTTTCGCGGCGCCGGCGGCGAGGCCTTCGTCGCGGGCACCGACATTGCGCAGTTCCAGGCCTTTCGCGCCGGCACCGACGGCGGCAGCGACGGCGTGGCCTACGAGGAGCAGATCGACGCCTGCATGGAAGCACTGGGCGCCCTGCCCATGCCGACCGTGGCCCTGGTCGAAGGCTGGTGCGTGGGCGGCGGCCTGGCGATCGCCACCGGCTGCGACTTCCGCATCGCCACGCCGGCTTCGAAGTTCGGCGTGCCGATCGCCAAGACCCTGGGCAACTGCCTGTCGATGGCCAACCTGGCTCGCCTGAACGCCGCCTTCGGCATGCAGCGCGTCAAGCGCATGCTGCTGCTGGCCGAGATGATAGGTGCGGACGAGGCGCTGGCCTGCGGCTACCTGCAGACGGTCTGTGCGGCCGACGAGATCGACGCCGCGGCCAAGCAGCTCGCCGACCGGCTGGCCGCCCTGGCGCCGGTGACCCAGCGCGCCAGCAAGCAAGGCCTGCGTCGGCTTGTCACCCAGGGTCTGGCGGACGGCGAGGACCTGGTTCGTCTGGCCTATGGCAGCAACGATTTTCGTGAGGGCGTGGCCGCCTTCGTCGCCAAGCGCCCTCCCGTCTGGAAAGGCAACTGATGAACAGCCCCACTGCACGCCCGGGGCCGCTGGCCGGCATGGTCGTGCTCGAACTCACGCAGATCATGTCGGGCCCGACCTGCGGCCAGATGCTCGCCGACCTCGGCGCCGATGTGATCAAGGTCGAGAAGCTGCCCGGCGGCGACGACGCGCGCGCCTACCGCGACCCGCAGGTCGGCGGCGTGTCGGCGCCTTTCATGATGATGAACCGCAACAAGCGCGGCATCGCCATCAACCTCAAGAATGCCCAGGGGCGAGAAGTGCTGCTGCGCATGGTGCGCGACGCCGACGTCCTGGTGGAAAACTTCCGCGGCGGCACGCTCGACAAGCTGGGGCTGGGCTACGAGGTGTTGCAGCAGATCAACCCCGGTCTGATCTACTGCGCCATCTCCGGCTACGGCCGTACCGGACCCTATGCCACCAAGGGCGGCTTCGACCTGATCGCCCAGGGCTTTGCCGGCCTGATGTCGATCACTGGCGAGCCGGGCCGGCCGCCGGCCAAGAACGGCAATGCCGTGTCCGACATGAATGCGGGCATCCTCGGCGCGTTGGGCATCCTCGCGGCCTACGTGCACAAGCTCAAGACCGGCGAAGGCCAGATCGTCGACACCTCGCTGTCCGACGCCGCGCTGCAGCAACTGTACTGGCACGCCGCTATCTTCTTTGCCACCGGAAAATCGAGCGAACCGACCGGTTCAGCCCATGTGCTGACTGCGCCCTACCAGGCCTTCGAGGCCAGCGACGGCTGGATCAACATCGGCGGCGCCAACCAGGCCAACTGGGAGCGCATCGCCGACGTGCTGGGCCACCCCGAATGGCGCAGCGACCCGCGCTTTGCCACGAACAGCGACCGCATGGCCCATCTCGACGAACTGGTCAGCCTGATGAACGCCGTGCTGCGCACGCGCACGCGCGCGCAATGGCAGGCCGCCTTCGACGCCGCGAGCGTGCCCGCCGGCCCGGTGCATACCGTGGGCGAGGCGCTGAGCCACCCCCAGACCCTGGCACGCGGCATGGTGGTCGAGCTCGACCACCCGGTGGCCGGCGCCACGCGCGCGCTCGGCTGCCCCATCCATTTTTCCGCGACGCCAACGCAGATCACGCGGCCCGCGCCGCTGCTGGGGCAGCACACCCGCGAATTGCTGCATGAATATCAGTATGATGATGCCCTTATTGATGCATTAATTGCCCAAGGGGCCATAGGCGAAGCCTAGCGGGCGCAGGGCGTACGACCGCACTTTGCAGTCGCCCCTGTTATTTCTGCGTCAGCCTGCAACCATTTATTCGTGGCAATCAATGAACAAAACTATTATCAGCACGCTGCTTTGCGTGATGGGAACACTGATTGGCAACGCAAGCCAGGCCCAGAATAGCTGGGTCATCGGCCAATCGGCGCCGCTGAGCGGCAATAACGCGAGCTTCGGCCAGGCCATCCGCGATGGCGCCCTGTCCTATTTCAAGATGATCAACAAGCAGGGCGGCATCCAGGGCAAACCGGTGGAACTGATCACCCTCGACGATCAGAACAAGCGCGCCATCGCCGGCGAAAACACCACCAAGCTGCTGGGCACCAAGGGCCTGGTGGCCTTGTTCGGCTACGCCTCGTCCACACTGAGCCTGGACGCCATGCCGCAGGCGGAAAAAGCCGGCGTGCTGTTCTTCGCCCCGTTCTCCGGAGCCAATCCGGTTCGCGAACCCAACCCTGTCGTCTTCACGATGCGCGCCTCCTACGGCGATGAACTCGAGAAGATGCTGTCCTTCTGGACCGGCCTGGGTTTGAAGAAGGTCGTGGTCGTTCACTACGACGACACGGTGGGCAAGCAGAATCTGGCCGTGGTGACCGAGTACCTGGCCAAGCAGGGCACCAAGCCCCAGGCCTTTTCGCTGGAACGAAACCAGAAGGTCGACCACGCCAGCTTCAACAAGCTCGTCGCGCTCAAACCCGAGGTCATCATCAACACCGTGCTGTCCGGCCCGGCCGCCACCATCAGCAAGGAACTGACCGAGTACGGCATGTATGTGCCGATGTCCAGCCTGTCCTTCGTCGGCGCGCAGCAGTACATCGACGCGGCCGGCCCGGCGGGCGCAGGCGTCTCGATCTCGCAAGTCGTGCCCAACCCTGGCAGCCACCTGCCCATCGTGCGCGAATGCGCCAAGGCGCTCAAGGACGCCGGCATCGACACGCCGCTCAACAGCGCGCACCTGGAATCCTGCATTGGCGCCAAGGTGCTGAGCGAAGCCATGCGACGCGCCAAGAAGGTTGGCGACCATGAAGCCGTGCTGGCTTCGCTGCGCAACCTGGGCAGCTATGACACGGGCGGCTACACCGTCAGCTACAGCCCGCAGCAGCACCACGGCAGCAAGTATGTGGAACTCGGTATGGTCACACGCAGCGGCAAACTGCGCAACTGAAGCCGGGGCCCGCCCCACTCAGTAAAAAAGGACGTCCATGGACGTCCTTTTTTTTTCGTCTGATCGAAACAAAATCACTCAAAAGAATAGGGTATATTGGCCCGCCGCCATCGCGGCACTGAGCCACACAACAACAAGATTTCGGTGCGAGATAGACGATGAACGAGTTGGGAAAACCACCAGCCCCCGCGACCCGCGGTCTCTTGCTGCGCATGCCGGCGGGCGACGATGGACACACCACGGCACAAGCCATTCTGGCGCAGCTCGACGCCACCGACCTGGCGCCGCATGTCCTGACCGAAAGCGGCCGTGACGCGCAGGGCGACTGGCTCGCGCTGCGACTCGACGACGCCAGTCGTGAGCGCTGG
>Ga0224501_10003910_pt1 | contig 11744 bp, 11 predicted proteins | sample SF_Oct11_sed_USG_4_FD_169105 | JGI IMG/M metagenome (GOLD analysis project Ga0224501, IMG submission 169105) | Sediment microbial communities from San Francisco Bay, California, United States - SF_Oct11_sed_USGS_8_1 | ecosystem: Environmental > Aquatic > Marine > Sediment | place: USA...
ATAATGCCGCCGGCGCTCTTCTCCCTCGGTTCGCTGGTCCGGATCAAGACCCAATCGTGCAATGGTTGTAAGTTCATCGACGTCTGTCCTTTCATTCACGCGTGGAGTGTACCAGCGGTGTCTACAAGACACATCAGAACGCTATGCCGACACGCGACATCAGCTTAGCACGTCTGTCCTAGGAGGAACAAAACCATGGTCTTGAGTGTGTCTTAGACCGGGTTCTGTGTTCACGCACGGCTCCCGCGTACGCATGGAGTCGGCTCTCCTCACCTGCCGCCTCGCCGCCCCTTGCCTCATGCCTCTGGCCGATGCGCCGTCATCGACAGCTCTTCAGGGGACCGATCACTCGTGGTTCCTTACGCCTCCTGTTCGCGAACGAACTGCCGCGCGCGACGCAGGTCGTCGTGCCTGCACAGTTTCAGCTCCAGCAGCAGATGCTCCAACGCCGCAACCCGCGCCGTCACCTCCGGCAGCACAATATCGATCCGCTCCGTCAACTCGTCTACCCGGAGGCTGAGTTCGGATTCCGTAGTGTTCTTCTCCTCAGCCTTCGTCCCGCGCCCGCGGGGTCGCCGTTGTCTCATCGGACTCCGAGTCTTCTTCTTGACTGGCATCGCATTCCTCCTGGTTACCTGCACCTCTACGCGTCCGCAGCCAATCGGTCTAGCACCATTTCCGATGGAGGAGGGGGAGTCGCTGCTCCCGCCCTCCGCGGCCGGTTGAAAGATGGGGATCTCAGCCTCCGTCCACCAGGGCCAGATGCGTCCTCCTCCAAACGGAGATTTCTTTCCGACTCCTACTCGTTTCAAGAAGCCACGATGGTGCTCGAACGTCGCGAGCCCTTCACGCCAACCGTCTCGTTTCCTGGAGGGCGTAAAGTAAGCTGTTTCTGACCGAAGCAAAGTGGTTGGACCGCTTACATATGCCACAATAAGAACTCGTTACCTCATGGCCAGCACCACACGAAAACGGGCCCTCCCGCTCAACATACGGTCGTAGGCTGCCGCAGCCTGTTCCAACGGGAACGTCTCCACAATAGGACGGATACCGGTCAGTGCACAAAAATTGAGGGCATCCTCTGAATCGCGGGCACTGCCCGATGGCCACCCCTGAATCGTCCGGCGCGCACCGATCAGTTGAATCGGTGTCACGGTCATAGGATCAGCCGATGCTCCAAGAACAACCAGCTTGCCTCCGACCCCCAAGCCGTCGATCATGTCCGACATGGCTTTGCTGTTCGGAGCCGTCGCCAGAATCACGGCTGCTCCGCCGAGACTCGTCAGTTCCTTCGCTGGATCGGTCGTTTCGGCATCCAGGTAGCGTTCGGCTCCCAGTTTCAATGCGAGCGCGGCTTTGTCCTGACCTCGCCCGATGGCCACCGTATGAAAACCCATCTTATTGGCAAACTGCACACCGAGATGGCCGAGACCGCCCACCCCCTGGACGGCAACCAGATCGCCGGCCTTGGCTCCGCTGTGACGCAAGCTGTTGAATGTGGTAATCCCGGCACAGAGAATCGGCGCCGCTTCCGTTGGCGTCAGCGCATCAGGGATTGCCGCCAGCGCCTCGGTGCGCGCAATCAAGTACTCAGCATACCCACCATCCTCATGGAAGCCGGTCACGATGAAGTTCTTGCAGCCGAGAAAATCGCCGCGGCGGCAAGGCGTACACTGGCCACAATGCCCCCCGTGCCACCCAACGCCGACACGTTGGCCTTTCTCCCAAGCCACCACTCCGGCACCCACCGCATCGATTACTCCCGCCACCTCATGGCCCGTGACGCGTGGGTAGTGGAGTCCAGGCCAATAGCCTTCTTTGACAAACTCGTCACTATGGCAAACCCCGCAGGCTTGCACTTTAATGCGAACGGTGTTGGGCTTGGGTTCCGGCAACGGACTGTGGACGATCTGAAACGGACCTCTTGGCGCAGTAACCTGCACAGCCGTCATTTGTGTCATCAGAGCTCCTCGGTTAGTAAGCTCTTTTCACTCCACAACAGTCGCTGGTTTGAGCTTAGAACAGTTATCCGCCCCCTAAGTACTGCGTGGGTGTAGGAGCGCAATGCCGAATGGCCGGCGGATTCAGGGCGGCAGTACCGCACCTGGCTAGCACCATATGCAAGATGTCGTCTTGTTTCGTCTTTCAGCGATGCGTTAACTGATCGCGCGCGCAGGTTTCTTCTGCCAGCATCCGTTGACCGGCCGTCGCGTCTTCGGGGATGCGCGCCATGCAGGCCTCAAGCGAATCACCTTGCGTCCCGGCCGATGCACGACCACCGCTTTTCGCGACGGCTGCTCCGACCACACCTTGGCGGAGGTCTTCGTTATCCTGACAGCTCTGCTCAGCCACCATCTTCGTTCCATCACTAGAATCGGTTGGGATCCCTGCCAGACACACCTGTAGCGAATCCGAGAGCGCCTCAGTAGGTGCTTCGGCTGGCATCGTAGAGACCGTCTCAGCCGTGGCCGACACTGGTGGATTTTCCGATACCGGCTGCATCGCAGCCTTTCCCGAAGCGCAGCCAGCCATTCCCAACAAGCAAGCGAGGCCAATCAGCCCAGTTCCAACCTGGATCTTGTTCATAAATACGAACCCTCCTTCGACGCAAAGAGTGGGCGAGGCGCTGTGTTGCACTTCTATATAGCGAAGTCTCCTTAGTGGCGCAAGCAACATCGTGGGGAGGTCCGCCGTATCCGCGGAGTGCACTCCAGTGTTTCTTTAAGGATTTCTGCTGTTGTGGTACGCTAAATCACCAATGTCCCGAGCACTAGAACAACGTCGACGAGGACTATCATGAAGATGCTGCATATTGTCTGTGGGAAGAGGTTTGAGGAAGAGATCGTTGTGCTGTTTCAAAAACTGGGGATCAAAGGATACACCGTGATTTCAGGCGTGGGAGGCAGTGGTGTGACCGGGACCGTACCTGCCTCCAATCAGCCAACGAACCAACATACCAATACGCTCTTCATGGTCGCACTCGGCTATGAATCTTCTTTCTTGCCACAGATTGTGGCCGCGCTAAAAGAGATTCGAGCCAAACATGTCCAGGGACATGACGACCGTGAAATCCCATTGAAAGTCTTTCTTCAGCCCTGCGAAATTATCATTTAAGAGAAACGTTCTGGGCTTAGACCCCGTTGTATTCCGGGCCCGCTCAAGCTGACGCCATCCTCGGCTTATCTATGCAGTTTCCTTGCATTCCACTCTCCGATTCCGTACATGATCAGACCTGGAATGACAAACAGCGCCACACTGAACAGGATCCCAAATGTGGGCAGCCCCTCTGCCGTACGACTGCTATACATTCCAAGGACGATATTCGCCGCTCCTAGGAAAGCCCAGATCAATCCAATAATCTTGAGTGCCTTAACCATGCCCATTGATTGACCTCACATGTGTTTGGTCTCTTCATCTCATCGACCTCTCGATTCGCCGTATGCAAAGTGCCAACCTCCGCATGATTGGTTGAGGTATCAGACCGTTGATTCCCTTGGTGTAGCGGACTAAGCATGCATCCTACAAAATAGGCTTGATGCTTTACGACATCACGACCAATACTGCGACGCCTTCATATAGCCGAACAGCATGTCACGGCGGGCCAGAATCCCTATCAGCTTGTTGTTCCGGACCACGGGCACACGGGTTAAATAGCGATCCTGGAACAGATCGGCCACTTGGGCGAGTGTTTGATCTTCTGTCACGGTTACGGGATGGGTCGACATGATCTCCGTAGCGAGGATCTTCCGAAGATCGCGCCCCTCGAGCATGGCCTGCAGCAGATCGTATTCGGTCACGATCCCAACCAACGTCCCGTCCTCTTCCACAACCGGGAGACTCCCGATGTTGCGATGGGTCATCAGATGGGCGATGGTCAAGGCGTTGGTCCGCGACGTACATCGAGTCACCGCATCTTCCATCAACTGTTCGACGCTCAACGTCTTTGGATCGCAGGCCTTCAGGAAGAATTCCGTTTGTCTCATAGGCTCCTCGCTCTTTGTCGTTTCCCACCAGTGGCTAGATAGGTTCGCAAGACATCGCGTCTGGCAATGATGCCGATCAGCTTATCCTTCTCGTTCACGACGGGGACGCGCACTAGATCGCTCGCGCGCAGGACATGGACCAACGTTCCGAGTGTCGTTTCAGGCCGGACTGAATAGGGGTTGGAGGTCATGATGTCCTTTGCCGAAACAACACCCAAATGGTGACCATCGTCGACGGCCGCCAAGAGATCATGTTCGCTGACGATACCGGCCAGTTTACGCCCGTTCTCCACGACCGGAACGGCCCCGAAGCCTTCGATCATGAGGGAGGCAATCACGTCACCCTTCGTCTTCATGCGAACAAATTGCACTTCTTTCTCCATGACCTGGCTGACTGTCATGGAATCGAAGTCTTTGACCTTGACGACCTTTACCTTCTTCGTCTTCGTCTTCATCGCCCCTCCTTGAATGGAAGCACCACCTTCTTTCATCTTCAAATCACGAGACTCGCGCTCACTGACGCCAATCACCACAGTGCCGCCACTACCTCTGCTGCAAAATGCCTCAACATCCTGATCGACTAAAGCGGTGACTCCACTCCTAACTCTTTGGTAAATGAGAGATTCTTCGTCTATCTCTCTCCATCCTACAGGCACATCCGATGCAGGTCTGATACCTGGAACGTTTTCCACAATATCCCATCAAGCAAGGAAGGAAGGGAATCGCCTATGCGGATTTTATGTACCGTCGACGGGTCGGAGTATTCACAGTGGGGGATTCAAGCGCTTGAGGCCTTGGCCAGTCGTGAACCCGAACATGTCACGTTGCTGCATGTGGTCGATAAGCCCGCACTTCAATCGCTTACCGGCAAGAATGCCCTCGGCGAGCGCCGCGCACTAGCCGCCATGGAAAAGGCCGGCAGCATTCTGCTTCGAGATGCGACACGATCAGCCCGCGTTGCCCTCGGCCAGGCGACTACTGCACCTCGTACCAAACTCCAGACCATTTTGGCTCACGGCCCACTTGCGAACACGATCGTAAAACAGGCGCGACGATTGAAGGCGAATCTGATCGTGATGGGGTCACGCGGCTTGAGCGACATTCAGGGATTCTTGTTGGGAAGCGTCTCGCGGCAGGTGGCATCGACGGCTGCTTGTTCGGTTTTGGTCGTGAAACAGCCTATGCCAAACCTTCTCCATGTTGCCCTTGCGGTCGATGACTCCAAACCGTCGCGGGCGGCCGCCAAGTTTCTTCGATCGCGCATCCTTCCAGAATCCGCTACCGTCACGATTTTGACCTCGGTTGAAAGTCCCGTTACGGACTTGGCAGCACGGTACTTGTCTGAGTCACAACTGGCCGAATTGAAGCGACCAGTCATGGAACGAGCCACGGCGCTGGTCAACGGCCTGCGGGACGATTTCATCAAAGAAGGCTATCCCGTCGTCACACAGATCCAGATGAACCACGTGATCGATACCATCGTCAAATACGTTGAGGCCAATCATGACCAGCTGCTGGTCATCGGCGCTCGTGATTTGACCAAGACCGAGCGGCTCCATCTGGGAAGCGTGTCGGAAAGCCTGCTGCGGCATGCTCCCTGTTCTGTCCTGATCGTGCGGGGTGCCCGTGCCTGAGTTCAGTCATCACGACATTCACCAGCTTCCGATCGAAGATGTGGTGAAGCGGCTGGAAACCAGCAACGGGGGTCTGTCTTTCGATGAGGCGCAACGGCGATTGGCTCGATACGGACTGAATGTTCTCGTCGAGCCGGATCGCTACTCACCCCTCCGGGGACTTCTCCGGCATTTCACTCATTTCCTCGCGGTGCTGCTGTGGATCGCCGCCGGTCTCTCGTTCGTCGCAGACAGGATGAAGCCGGGTGAAGGGATGGCCACATTGGGGTGGGCCATCGTCGGCGTCATCGTGATTAACGCCGGTTTCGCCTTTTTCCAGGAACACAAGGCCGAACGAGCCCTACACGCCCTCCGCCGTTTGTTGCCGGATAAGGCATGGGTGACCAGAGGGGGACAACCCGTCGAAGTGACGCGCCGCGAGATTGCGCCAGGCGATGTGCTGATCTTGGAAGAAGGAGAGCGTGTACCAGCGGATGCGCGCCTCATCGAAGCGGTTGGAATGCGAGTGGACAACGCCGCCTTGACAGGCGAATCAAGGCCGAAACGACGGACACCTGAGGCCGCACTGGACGGGCACTGGCTCGACCTCCCAAACCTGGTGTTCGCCGGCACGACCATTTTGTCGGGACATGGTCGTGCCGTGGTGTTCGCTACCGGAATGCGTTCGGAGTTCGGCAAGATCGCCGCGCTCACCACCACGGTCGAAACCGAATTCAGCCCCCTTCAGCAAGAGATCATTACAGTCACCCGTATCGTCGGCGTCATTTCAGTGGCCATGGGAGCCACGTTCTTCATGATTGGTGTCTCAACGGGACTCGGATTCTGGATCAGTGCGATCTTCGGCATCGGCATCATCGTGGCCAATGTGCCGGAAGGCCTCCTCCCGACCGTCACCCTCGCCCTCGCCATGAGCAGCCAGCGGATGGCAAAACGTAACGCGTTGATCAAGCACCTGCCCTCAGTTGAGACCCTCGGCTGCACCAAGGTGATTTGCACGGATAAGACAGGGACATTGACAGAAAATCGCATGAAAGTGGATCGCTTCTTCGCCGACGGACTGGTGATCGAATCCCGAGAGAGTTGTTTGTTCACCAGAGGCCGCATGATCAGTACAGCCGACGCCGAGCAATGGCGTTCCTTCTTCGATGCGCTTCTTCATTGCCACAACGCCAAGCGCGTCCGGAAGTCCGATGGACGTTTCGTGGTCACCGGCGATCCTACGGAAGTTGCGTTGTTGGAATTTTCCATCGAGCATGGGCTGGCCCATCGGCCTCCCCTGCGGCGCATGGGGGAGTTGGCATTCGATGCGGATCGGAAGCGGATGAGCACCCTCCATTGGGCAGAAGGACGACTCATCGCATTCACCAAGGGCGCTCCTGAATCGGTCTTACCTCTCTGCGCCAACACTCACGTCCATGGCAATGCCATACCCATGACCTCGGATGAGCGCACGCGCATCCTGAGCCAGAGCCGATCCTTTGCTGAGCAGGCCTACCGCGTGCTCGCCGTCGCCATGCGCGAAGTGGCCCATCAGCCTGAGCGCATTGAAGTGGAAACGATTGAATCAGACCTGACGTTCCTCGGACTCGTGGCCATGATGGATCCGCCGCACCGAGAAGTGCCCGAGGCCATCACGAAATGCCAAAGAGCCGGTGTCCGCATCGTGATGGTCACCGGCGACCATCCGCTCACGGCACTGGCTGTCGCACGCAAGATCGGCCTGGTTCCTGAACAGGCTGCACCGTCACCGAGCAGTTTCGTCCCGGTCATCGAAGGGTCGCAGCTCGACAAGACAAGCGACGAGCAACTCCGTCAGCTGCTGACCCCGTCTCGGCCAGGCGAACCGGACCCGGTCTTTGCCCGGATGGCCCCGCGCCACAAGATGCGGATCGTATCCACATTCAAGGAGATGGGGGAAGTGGTTGGAGTCACCGGCGACGGGGTCAACGACGCGCCGGCTCTCAAAAAAGCCGACATCGGCATCGCGATGGGCATCACCGGCACGGATGTCGCCAAGGAGACTGCCGACATCATTCTGCTTGACGACAACTTCGCAACGATCGTGAGTGCGATTGAAGAAGGCCGCACTGTCTATGACAATATTCGCAAATTCTCGTCCTACATACTGGCGAGCAACGTCCCGGAAATAGTCCCATTTCTTGGCTATGGTTTCATCGGCATGCCGCTGGCTCTAACGATTCCTCAAGTGCTGGCTGTCGACCTTGGAACCGACATGATCCCCGCCCTGGGTCTCGGGACAGAACGGCCCCAATCCGATGTCATGGACCTTCCGCCACGCTCACGAAGTGAACGGCTGCTGAGCCTCCCGATCCTGCTGCGGGCCTATCTTTTTCTCGGCGTCATCGAAGCGGCTGTGGCGATGGGAGGATTCTTTCTCTTCCTCTACAGTCAAGGCTGGACATGGGGAACTCACCTGGATTGGTCCTCCCCTTTATACGAGCAGGCAACAACCGTCACCTTTGCTGGAATCGTCCTAGCCCAGGTGGCCAACGTCTTCGCTTGCCGATCTGATCATCTCTCGGTATCCAAACTCGGATGGCGGACCAATCCGTTGATTGTGTGGGGTATACTTACAGAACTCATCATTCTATCGTTGATTGCCTACACGCCGATTGGGAACGAGATCTTCGGAACCAGTCCTTTGCCTCTCTGGATCTTCGGACCACTCGTACTCGGGGCTCTCGTGCTCTTGCTGGCGGAAGAGGGCCGGAAGATCATCGCGAACCAGTGCGATCGTAAAATTCATACTCATACCGAAACCACCCAGGTAACAAATGCATCATGACCACTGATCCCCATGAACCCAAACCTTATGTTCCTGTGACGGAAGTCGTTCAGGGTCACACCGACGCTGCACCAGCATATCGACAGCCCGAGTCATTACCTGAGCAGAGACGACCTACTCCAGTGATCCCGCTCCCTGCACGATCGAGACAATCTCTACTGCCCTGGTTGATCGGCATCATGATGATCATGGTGATCGGCGGAGGGGGACTGTGGTACTGGTGGACCTCCGGCACTCCGCCCATCCAATACAAAACGACCCTCGTCGATCGAGGTCCGATCACGGCCATCGTCACGGCGACCGGCACGGTGAATCCGGTCGTCTCGGTGCAAGTCGGGAGCCAGGTTTCCGGAAAAGTGTCGCGACTCTTTGCCGATTTCAACTCCAAGGTCACGAGAGGACAGGTTCTGGCACAGATCGATCAGAAGCCGTTCAAGGCCCGCTTGAGCCAAGCGCGCGCTGCGGTGAAAAGCGCCAAGGGGAACCTCGCGAAGGCCAAAGTGTTAACAACGCAGCGGAAGCGGGAATTTGATCGCATGGCAGCCCTAAGAGAACGGGCTTTTGTCCCACAGTCAGACGTGGATATTGCTGAGACTAACTATCAAGAGGCTGCAGCCAACATCGAGGTCCTGCAAGCACAGCTGGATCAGGCCCGGGCGGCGTTGGCTTCTGCCGAGCTTGATCTTGGCTACACCACGATCTATTCGCCGGTAGATGGGATCGTGGTATCTAGAAACGTGGATGCTGGGCAGACCCTTGCTGCCACGTTCCAAACACCGATTCTCTTCGTGATCGCCCAAGATCTGACGCAGATGCAGGTCAACGCCAACGTCAGTGAGTCGGATATCGGCGGCGTGATCGAAAGCAAGCCGGCCCACTTCCGGGTAGATGCGTATCCGAAGCAGGTTTTCGAAGGTACCGTCACTCAAGTGAGGAATGCACCCATCAGCATTCAAAATGTGGTCACCTACGATGTCGTGATCACAGTTGACAATCAGAGTCTTAAATTGAAACCCGGTATGACCGCAAACGTCACGATCGTGACCGAAGAAAAGGAGAATCCCCTCCGAGTCCCTAACGGGGCGCTGCGCTTCCGTATGCCGGATGTGCCGTTCAATCGCAAGGTGACCTCGGTGTGGATTCAGGACAAGGCTGGTCATGTCCATCAAGTGCCGGTGACGACAGGTATTGCTGATTCCCTCTCCACGGAAATCTTGGAGGGCCCGTTGAACGAAGGAGATCGCGTGATCATTGGGATCGAATCCCCTGATGAGCAGGAAGAAAGAACGTTGCCACCAGGGTTCGAGCTTGGGCCGAAGGTGAGATGAACAAGACCGCTGGTTGATCTGGTTGGTTGGCTTCTCTTGGTTGAGCCAGACACGCCACATTGACCAGACGGACCGAAGCAACCATTATGTCTTTCCTCTGGCTTACGATCCTTTCGGCTTTCCGCATTCTCAGCCGCAATCCGATGCGAGCCGGCTTGACCATGCTCGGGATCATCATCGGCATTGGCGCCGTGATCGCCATGGTCAGCCTCGGCCAGGGTGCAACAGCAGCCGTCCAAGCTGAAATTTCAAGTCTCGGGACCAATGTGTTGATCATTGTACCGGGCGCCACGAGCATCGGCGGCGTCCGAGGAGGGCTCGGCACTCTTTCGACCTTGACCGTCGACGATGCTGACGATATCCAAAACAAGGTTTATGGTATCACCACGGTGATGTACGCAACTCGGTCCATCCTTCAGGCTATCTCGGAATACAAGAATTGGAGCACGGTAATTCTCGGCACCACACCTGAGTTCATCGATGTGCGGAATTGGCCGATTGCGGAAGGAAACTTCTTTACGCAGTCCGACATGAACTCAGCCACGAATGTCGCCGTGTTGGGGAAAACCGCTGTCCAAAACCTCTTTGAGCCCGGCGAAGAAGTCGTAGGGGCTCAGATTCGAATCAGGAACGTCCCTCTTCGCGTCATCGGCGTGTTGGCACCAAAAGGTCAGTCCATCACAGGCCAGGATCAAGACGATCTCGTCGTGCTGCCGTTCTCGACTGCGGAGCGGAAAGTCCTGGGAACCTCATTCCTCGGCACGGTCGGCGTCATTCTCGTCGCCGCTCAGACGCAGCACGAAATCCCCGCTGTTGTGGAGGATATCAAGGACCTTTTGCGGGCAAGACATCGGCTGCACCAGTCTGAGAACGACGACTTTACAATCCGCACCATGGAAGACATCGCCAAGGCCATCGCTGGAACGAGCCGCACAATGATGTATATGCTTATGGGTATTGCGTCTATTTCTCTGATAGTCGGCGGCATCGGCATCATGAACATCCTCTTGGTCTCAGTGACCGAACGAACGAGGGAGATCGGGTTGCGCATGGCCGTCGGCGCAAAAAGAGCCCATATCCTGCTGCAGTTCTTAATCGAGGCCGTCATGATGACGGCCGTTGGAGGAGCGCTGGGCGTCGGTTTCGGAATCGGCATGGCAAACCTTATGACCAATATGATCGGTTGGCCGACTATCATCAACACCGAAGCCGTGGTGGCCTCGTTTCTGTTCTCTTTGATCGTGGGATTGTTCTTCGGCCTTTATCCGGCCAACAAGGCCTCGAAGCTGAACCCGATCGAAGCGCTGAGATACGAGTGAGAAGAACCGAGGCCCATCGGTGGATGCCCGGCTAGACTACCTGCACAACCTCTACCTCACCAACTCGGCGGGCAACCCTCACCGACACTTCGTTTTCATGTCGATCGAGTACGAGATCGAGACGGGCGGTTCCGACCGAGAGGTTCTGAATCTGAACCCGCTCAAGAAACGGTGGGAGCACGGGACGGTCGAAGCTGACGAGGCGACGAGTTCCATCGATTTGCAATCCCAGACAGGCTTGTAGAAGCTGGAAGCCGGCACCGGCAGCCCAGGCTTGCGGGGAACAGGCCGTCGGATAGAGCGTGGGGCTTTCGCCGGGCCGTCGAGAGAATCCGCAGAATAATTCCGGCATCCGATGAAGCGCGATGAACAGACTGGCATCGAAGATCCCGGTCAAGACTTTCATGGCCCCTTGCTTGTCGCCGTAAGCCGCCATACCGGCCGCAATGATGGCGTTGTCGTGAGGCCACACCGACCCATTATGGTAGGACATCGGGTTGTATCGTGCCTCGGAGGTCGCGATCGTTCGAATGCCCCATCCGCTGAAAAATTCCTTTCCCAAGAGTGTGTGCGCCGTCCGAAGCCCACGCTTCTGCTCGGCTATACCGCCATAGAGGCAATGACCCGCATTCGAGGAACGCACACGACATGGCTTCCCACGCCCGTCCAAAGCA
>Ga0224501_10003911_pt1 | contig 11743 bp, 7 predicted proteins | sample SF_Oct11_sed_USG_4_FD_169105 | JGI IMG/M metagenome (GOLD analysis project Ga0224501, IMG submission 169105) | Sediment microbial communities from San Francisco Bay, California, United States - SF_Oct11_sed_USGS_8_1 | ecosystem: Environmental > Aquatic > Marine > Sediment | place: USA...
AAAGCTTCGGGCACAGCTCCGGGGTCCATGTTGTTCGCAGCATTAAATTTAATGGGTGCCTTGGAACATTTAGTGCAAACGTAACCGCCAGCATCAGCCGTGCGGAAATGTTTCCTGAGCCTGAGACAAACAACGGCGGTGACGTTATCGAAGCCGACAAACAAACCGACTGCAAATTCCTGACGCGCTCGCTTGTCAACTGCTGCGCAACACCGGCAGCGATCTGACCTAAATCCGGCACATCCGAAGCGGATAGCTGTGACCAAACTAAATCGTCGACAGAAGGATCATCAGCTGTATTGACGCGATAGCGAGATTGAACGAAAGGGCGGCGGCGGGTGAAGCGGCGGCGACGAGCGCGTGACAGCATGCCCATCCCAGCGGAATGCACCCCGAATTAGCAACTAGATGGCAGTGAGTTGAGCGGTAAACCCTTGGAAATGAAACCCGTTGAGTCGCAAGTGACTGGGACACTCACCATCACTTGAAGTCCCGGCCAGGCAATGGGCGCATCTTTGAGGAGTTCCGAACAAGTCAGTTTCTGCAATGAAAACACCTGTAAGCAAAATAGTTAAGGTGAAACATTGAAATGTGACAGAGGCCTCCCTAGTAAGGGGGCGACAGCATCAAGAACAAAACAAGGCCGCCGAAGGCCGGTAACAGTGCATCAGGTTGTAAAGTTTCCCACACGGAGATCAGACACAACACAAACACAACCCCCAGTCAGCCACTAAGTATGGCTGCGACAACGGACAAAAGCTCAACAGGACTTGTGTAGACACCTGATACGCCAATGTGCGGCTGAATGAATTTTCTGGAAAAAGCCCACCAACAGGCACAAGCAACGGCCATTGCAAAGCAGCAAATGGGACAGTGGACCCCCTAGGAAGGGGGTGACGGCATAAGAGAAAAAACCGGGTCGCTGAATGGCGCAAACAGTGCACCGGGGCGTATTTTTGCTGACACGTAAATCAGCACCTACTAAAACACAACAGTGACCGCTGATCCCCTCCTAATCAAAAATACGGGCCGACCACATTCGCAGTTGGGCTGAGTCGGTTAGACCGCCGAAAGTAAACGTAAATGTAAAAGTAAATGTGTGAATGACTGAAATTGCCAAAAAAGACCACCCACAAGCACAAAAGACGGTCGAACAAAGGCATTCAAAGAACGGAAAAGGCTGACGTACACACACAGTTGCCACTCACCGAGAAACCGCCGCAGCAATGACACCTGTAGAGGTAGCAGCGATGAACAATCCAGTGGCTGTGCTATGTAGGTGCAGAGACGTAAAGTCGCTGTCAGAAACGGCCGACCCACAGGCAAACAAAAAAAAACGTCTAGCAGGCAGAGCTACTGGAATACGAATGAAAGGCAGGCGGGAAACATCCCGCTCAAGTGATGGGATTACGCTGCTGACACCATGGGGTCACGGTGTCAGCAACGGAGGTTATTCCTATCACGCCAGAAGGTCGTGCCCGCCAAACGCTATGAAAACGAACAGCCGGAAATGGCAAACGGCACACGGGTGACCTTAGCTTGAGCCGGCAGGCTTTAGCCAATTGGTTCCAGTCCTTGACCTCTAACTCAGACTGTTGCTACCACCGGCTGTCAGTAGCAACGGTGCCGCGTTCCTACAGTTATCGACGACCTCTGGCGGAGAAGGCCGCTGGCTGAATTTGCAAATTCAGCGCTCGCGAAGAATCTTTTACGCAAACTTTGCAACAACCGCTGACTGGCTCACACCGGTGTTGGACCTACTTCGAGCAAACAGGCACTAACGGCACACCAACTTAATGCCGCGATGCGTGGGATCTATCGGCTGTCGGGCCGCCCCAGGTGTGGCGTAATCCATTTCCGGTCGAATTGTTCGTCGGTAGCCCATCGGTAAGGGCCAATCGGTTGGATTTGAACTCTTTGGCGATCAGTCAAAACCTGCCGATGATAGTTTCAGCCAATAAAAATCAAGCAAATGCAGTGACCAATAATCTGCGATTTGACAAGGACTAATCATCGCACACCTTTTATCTTGCCTCGTTTCCGGGGCGTCGTAACAAAGAACAGTCACACTGGAAACGCGGTACTTCGCACAAACGACCTACCGCGATTCTATTGGTCAATGTTTGACCAATTGTAATGCAGATAAACTGCAATGTAAAAGCCCAGAATCAGTAGGCCATACCAACCGGGTAATCGGTCTAGTGTATATGCACCTTTATAGGCGGTGAGGCTCTCACAATTTAGTGCAAGTTTTTTGATAATGGAATTTGTATGCTGGGTATATGTGTACGCTAAACTCCTAACTTCAGTTTCGACAAAGTTCAATTTAAATGGACAGGAATACTTAGGTCGAAGGCATTCTGAATTGCTGTTGCTTATGCAATGGGCCTCCTTTCATCGTTGCAGGGCAGCAGTGAAAATCCTGGACCAAACGAAATCTCTACGCTGACTCTTGGTGATCGGTTCCGTCCATCGGCAGAAAATGGTGATCTCACTATTGTGAATGTACAGCTGGAGGATGAAGGCTATTACTGGTGTGAGGCGTTCACACGAGCTGGTTCTGTGTTCGCGAAAGCTTTCTTTGATGTTCAGAGTGAGTAACAGTGTATTTGTCGTAAGAGAAGGTAAAGGTTTTAAAGGGGTTATATCATTGGCCAAAAGTGTTTTCACTTGTTTTCAGATTCTGAAGCCTACCATGAACAAATGAGTCCAATACCCAGTGCAAATAAAAACTTAGATACAGCCCTATATGATGCGCATATTTAGACCCCTCAGCGACGCACTTTTCAGACCGTCGACGCAACAGAATTGGCCTCGAGATAGGAAATTAGCACAGAGCTGTTGGTGTTTGCATTGATTTCTCGGCCTACATGCTGATGTTTCAAAAAGTCTCCTGCAGGTGTATGCTAGACCTGTAGTTACACAAGTCTGAATAGAGAAAATGTTCAACAAAGATATAGGAATCGGGTTTCAGAGTGCAGTTTTTCACCTCGGTCAGCAGGCGTTAGTGCCACTATTGCGCAATGATAGAAGCCTAAACACAACAGCCTATGTTTAGGGCTAGGGCAAACCCGGCAAAGCACTTCTTATAACTTCAGTTTTCTTCAATATTATCTTCAGTTTTGAGTTCTACTCGATGTTATGAAAGAGTAAAGATCATTAGTTTTAGTAATTAGGTCCCATTTTATTTCTGTTTGGGCTATTCGGGCCGTAGTTATTCAAGTAACAGATATCCGCTTTTTGGAAAAAGACCACTCGCTATTGCCGCAATAAATGCGGAATTACCTCCCTTTAAAAATGGGGAACACGGTTCCGAAAGTATGTCTACTCTCGGTCGTGACATAACCCCTTTAAGTGCATATATAAGATCCATAGTATGCTATACTTAAGGCACAGCCCAATCAATTACAACTTCCTGACAATGCCTTCAAATGAAAAATATGTCAGTTTCTTCTGACATACAGTAACGGTCCCACTTATTGTTGATTTATACCACAATTATAGCTCATACTTGTTGTTTGGCAATATACGTACGAGTGCCTTCTCACATAATTCCTAGCTCCTACCGCTACAGAGCATACCTCAATGTAAGCTGACCCAGTGCCACCGTAAAACAACAAAATAAAAATCTTCTCTTCCAGTGTTTCCCGTATTCATGGATGATAACAATCTGAATAAGACGACTAATAAGGTTGGCGAGACAATTGTGATGCGTTGTCAAAGTGAAGGCGAGCCATCACCGGAGATGTCCTTCAAAAAACAGGGCGCGGCGCAGCCTTATGTACCCGGAGTGCAACCAGTAAGAGCGCTTGGGAGATGATGGGTTCACTATTTTATCTGACTATTTATTTGACTTATGGCAGCTGGTAAAACGTTATTAAAGAAGGCTTGTGAGGGATAAAAAAATGAAGCAAATCCAATACCTATTATGTCAGCTTGTTAGGGGTGACAACAACAGTTTGGTTCACTAGAGGAGATCCATGAGTTTTGCGATGGCAGTTCAATTGACGGGTCACTAATTCACGGCTATTAGCTGCACCGAGGCAAGCAGCTGAGAAGATTGTTATTTTTGTAAGCCCTCATGATGGTTCTTGGGGTCGAGGAGAGCGGAAGAAGCTGTATTTCTTCATATTCCTCATATCCTGTCAGAGAGCTTGTGACGACTTGGTGCCCACCTCTCCAGTTGTTTGAAGCTAGAGTATATGTGAGGAGCTCACCCTCACTCATTGTTGATAGAACCGCTTTTCTCTCGCCAAATGAGATAAAATCTCAGCACAACACACAGTGCTGTATTATTCATAAAACTCCCACGGGAGATTATGTCAGTTTCATCAGTATACATGTTTTTTCCGTACTTAAATTGGTCACTGACGAATGCATGATGCTAATAAACTTCTGCAAGAGTCTAATTTTTCTACCCACAGGATGATAGCCGAATATCTACTCGACAGCAAGAAGCAGCGCCGTCCCACGAACAGCAGAGAATCATACCCAAAGAGGTGTGGCTTACCATTGATAATGCTAGTACCAATGATACAGGCAATTACACGTGCATATCTGAAAATGCCGCCGGTCGTAATAAAACGCAGATGCACATAATCGTACAACGTGAGTAGTTTTATCTGTCACCTCCTAGCCAGGAAATAGAAGTTTATTATAGTCATGCTAGATAACCAAGATCATTCTTAGATGGATAGCGTCACCCAGCCAATCACTTGTTTTCAGAATGGCCCATGACGCGCACAATAAAAGAAGTTACTCAACATATGGATGGTCCTAATTTTTAGCATAGCGTTTGCAACAAGTTCTTTAATATTGAAAGCTCTTGTAGCACATCATTTTGGTAATCAAGGTTCTCTTGTGTTCTCATTCATTCATGTCTCATCGCTTTGGTTTTCATCAGTTTCGTCTTAATTTTATAGACAAGCCCGTTTTTGACATTATGCCTGAGAGTCTGGCCTCTCAATGTATATGGGAGGATCATATACGTAATGTGACAGTGCTGTTCTCTGGCTATCCCCACCCATCTGTCTCGTGGACGCGTGCCGATGGCCGCACCATCAGCCATGAGGAGAGTGCCTTTAAACAGTATTTGGAACCGTACTGGGAGAATGACAGGCCGGATCAATGGATGGCCAACCTAGAGGTGCGTACCGTTCTCCTACCAATGACTGGGAACAGAGGCTGAATTGTGCCAAGAGTTTTGTGTTTTTGAGGGCCCTAAAATGTGACATTTGTGAAAGAATCTGAAAATGGTCTATCTGTCTAGTAGGATAAACAAGCATCCAATGAAATATCTAATAGATGGGCTTGATTTGCTTTGGGCATGTTTGATATGATATACTTTGTCCTTGACCACAGGGCCCCTAGGAATGTTAGACATATGTGGATTTATCCTACCATTGCATGAATCGTTTTCTCCAGTAATACAGAGTATCAGGGGTGACGTCTGATTCACTTTAGATAGTCTTTAAAACATGGCTGGTGCGAGTCAAATTCTTTGTACTTTTCGGGCTAAAAATTTGTTGACTTGGCAAACTAGCTAGGTTTTTTTACCACTTACACCGGCAGGTTTTCCCAAGACCTGATAGCTAGAGAGATGAGATTTCTGTGGTTACTTGTTAGTCAGCTCATAGATAATACTTACCAATGACAGTTTGTACAGAATAGCTCTTGCTAAGTGAGAATCAATTGACGGCCATGCTGACTCTAAATTATCTTTTTATATTTTGTATTCTCATCAAAAGTTCACCTTATATCATGAATACATTGTACATTGAGTGGAGTTTTCGAACAAATTGCTTAAACACAAATGCAAACACAACTCCCGTTTCTGACTAGGTCGTATAAGCCTATAGTGAGCCTGCAGCTTGAATACCGGGTCCATCCGCATTTAGGTATGGATGAAACCTACGGGCATCGCTAAGCTCCGCCCACCATCGTATTGTGTCATACCTTATCAGGCATTTGAGGCACGAGGCTTTGAGCAAGATCTTCCAAGAAATGAGATCAAGGGTACATCGTGAGACCCTGTTTCTCAGTTCAGTTACACTTTAAGAGTATGGTCTTGGATTGGATGAGCATGGCTCATTAGACTAGCCAGGTGCTTTTTATTACCTGGCAATACTATAGTTGTATCTCTCTTGTAGATAAATTGGGGTGTCACAAAGGAGGGCATAGAAAACCAGTTTGATCCAACTGGTCGCTTTTGGCTGACCGCCACTGTAAATGATGTTGGTTCTGATCAGTACAGTGTATATGTGGAGGAGGCGGCATTGCCCGAACGGCCGGGTCCTGTTACGGTTGTTGCTACTACCGCCGAAAGCATCACCGTGTCGGTGGAGCCTCCAACAGAGGACAATTGTCTCAACACCAATGCATTCCAGATTGACTTTAAACCTCGCGGTACTTTCGACCTGGAAAGACAAGAACTTTTCGCTATATGTGAGTGAATAGTAACTCTGTCAGCTTTCATAATTTAGATTACAGGATTACCGCGAGTGGCGAAATCACTGTAATGATTGGTCAATCCTTACAGCAGTGATAGTTTTTACTATAATCTCCACCATGCTTTGCATTTTTTGTATTACTGGCTGTTGCAACGCATTCATTATGTTCTTTAGCTCAATCGAGGAACATGACCATTGACCAGCTGCGAGCTGGAGTCTCTTATGATGTCCGTGTCTATGGACGTAATGATCGAGGACGAGGCAGTTTCAGTCAGTCTCTTGTGATCGATACCCTAGCGTCTAGTAAGTTATCTACACTTCATTGATCCAGTTCAAGTTTGAGAAGGTTGAGCCACTTCACCCGTTTTCAAATATCCCAAATCCCGTTCTCATATTTTGGCTGCACTCCCTCACACTTGCGTGTTGACTGTAGGGTTGCGTCATGATTGATTGTGTGGCTGGTAACAAACCCGGGTTGTCTCCATACTCGCTTTAGTTAATTTCAGGATATACGTACATGCATATGGGTGCTAAGCAATATCTCTTTTTTGTCACAACAAAGAAACAAAGACCGGAATTTTTCATCTTGACTTCATCTCCCTGCCGGTGTTTGTTTCTTTGTTCCGAGAAAAAAGAGTAAACACGTGCTGGAGTCTTAGAAGAATAAGGGAGAATAACTCTATGACTGATATCTGTGCCACGTATTCTCACCTTCCTTGCTCTTTTGCTCTTCAGCTCGTCCAGGTGTTGTGGAGATAACTTCCGGAAGCCTGGCTGTCGCTGCCACCAGTTATCAACTGGTCTGGAATGAACCAAGAGATGGAGGAGATAAAATCAAAGAATATCGTATTAGTTATAGGCCGGTAAGCTACCTGCCACTCACCCACATAGGATGTCATGGACCATTAGGGATGAAACTCACCAAGCGCGTATGTATATGATGCGTATACGCGTGAGGAGTTTAGTCCTCTGTTGGCACATAATTACAAGGGTGCGCAACTCCAAATTCTCCCAAAAGGAGACTAGATTCGTACCGCGTACACGCGAGTGACAGATCGGAGACAATTAGAATAAACGAAGATTGAGGGACATGAGAGACTGAGTAGACCCTTAGGGAAGTTTGATAATGAATTGAACAGAATTGGTCACAAACTCATAAGCAAATCGAACGCTAGATCCAAAGATTTCAGTAAACAAAAACACGAAACTAGTACTTGTTCAGTTGTTGTGGGAAACCCCTAACTCTTGCAGCTCTCCATGGATAGCTCATCGGTTTGTTGGAACTTACGCAGACGCCGAAGCCCGACTTGATTATACGTATCCGACTGTTTCGGCGACATTGTAGTGGTTCAAAGTAAAACTTGACATTGATTGCTGAATTTTTCCAAAATGTAATGGCGAAAGCTGGCTTCACTAGATACCCATAAAACGTACTCCAATGATCAGTGTGTGTGTCGCGATCAAAGTTCAATCCCTTGTGTCTAACGCATACTGGCGCGGATTGAGAGGGGTCTTGGTCATGTGATTGAAAAGAATACGTACCAGACAAAAACGTGCACATACGCGCTTGGTGAGCATCATCCTTTATGTAAACTAGGCTCCGGCTGGATAGAGTTTTCCACATGAAGTAAAACTGTCCGATTCCAAGTGTTGCCACCAATAAAACCAAAAGCAAGAACAGAGATGAACTTTGGTTACCGTTAAAAATTGAGCCTAGCCAGAAAATTACCTGATATGAACATAACGTTGTTCTTCTTAGCTAGTAAATGGCATAAAGTTATCCTACAGAGGATGAAGCTCTTCGTGATGCATGGGGTGTCGGTCATCCAACCCATCCACACAGCGAGTGATACGGAAATACTGTTTGCTGTATGTTACAGATTGGTGGCAGTGAATGGAGAACCAATACTGTGACTGGTAAGACTTACACCACCCTGACAGGACTGACCCCAGATACAAGATATGAGGTGATGGTGCAGGCCCGTAATGCTAAAGGGTATTCGGATGAGCCAGCTTCTCCCCAAGTCTTCTACACTCCGGATGGCACAGGTGAGAGGTGGTTACAGTCCGGATGGTTGATACTTGCTACACATTACACTGTACTCTAGTTAGCCCTCGGCCTGATATCAGGCAGGCGCCAGGCTGTCGACACCCTAGGGCGTAACTTCTCCGTGTGTCGAGACTAGTGTTGGTGGGGAATAATGATGGGCCATGTCTTGCACCATGGATGTTTTTCCTCCCACGTTTTGTACTCTGGGAGGATTTCAATGACATTTCGCTGGAAAATTTGCTACTCGTGCGCAGGATTGCCATTAATTTCACTCGCAATATTTTTCATTGGTGTTTTGTGATTCTAGGTACAGGGGGCGATGCATTCTCAAACATGTTTGTTGACTGTTGTTTCTTCTGTATCCGAGCTTCATTCGTTCATAGATAATTTTATTTTCATTACGAATAGCACAACTAGCTACCTAGCACGTTTAAATATTGTCAAGAGGCACATATACCAGTGTACAAGGCTGGTTCGATACACCTTCAATTGGAGTGAGGTCACTCATTGGTAAGTTGCTATTGTTATCCCTCTTGTTTTAATAGGAATGCAAATGTTGAAGTAGTAGTTTAGTGCTATCAATGTCAACAATTTATTTTGGCCGCTTTCAGTTGATATAGTTCTTATCCCATATTTATGTGTATGAATGAGCTTAGCAAAGCCAATCACCATTTCGTGCACTGTCTTATGATACTCATTGTAGTGGTTTCACGGGACAACTCAGTTGGCAGTGGGAGTTGCAACCTTATGCCATCTCTATCTATCCTCATGGCATCACTAGCCCGGGTGAAGTTCTGAGCTCACTATATGTCAATTTTACCTCGCCACCTTAACACACGTCAGTCATGCACTATGATTCCATCCAGAGCCTAATGGGTAATGACTTGTACAAGTATTTTAGTTTAAATCATTGGCACAGCATTGCATAGGAAGTTATCTACTAGTCAGTTTTCCATTCTAATTGTTCATATGTTTATATACATTTTGATGAGATTTGGGGTATCGTTTTAAACCATGAATATATTGAGGTGCATATACTGATAAAAGTCAAAATAAAGTCAGCTGTGCGAGGCTAATCAAACCATAAGCTTGATTCTCTTGTGCTTAGTGGCATACAGTTTTGGCTGTTCGCCCAGGTAATGAACGATCAGTACTCCTGTGATCTATATATTGTATGCCTCTTTAGTGAAATTCGATGTGTGGCTGGTTGTTACTATGTTTGCTCCTATGTCAAAGGGCTTATAGTGTTATGACATCATTCGAGGTGTTGTTTGCTTTTAACAGAATAGACCAGAATGGTGTGCGTATAACTGTCAAAAAAATTGAAAGGTTATAAGGATTCGGTGCATTTTGTTAGAAGCACTTTCTGTACATTTTTTGCAACTTCCTATTTATGGTCAAGTTTTTTTTGGGCATTGAAACTCTCAGTTAAATTGCAGACTTCATGTTCTAAATTAAGACATTGGCACTCACAAGCAGTTGGACAAGTACTTCTTAGCTCAAACACGCATTACTAGTGCTCAACATGGTCACACAATCTAATTCCGATTATGACTCCGTTCCATTGGACCAATTGTGATGCTTATCACTGCAAATATATGGGAGGGATTTACAGACAGTGGGGTGTAACGGAATAATTGCACTTGTAGCTGATCCTCCCCAAACACTTGACGCAAAGTGATGAGATCATTTCCCAAAATCCAGATGTTCTACTGGTTCAGATACTGCCTCGACAAGCCCAGGTTCATGAGCTAGGGAACACTTGCTCATTTCATTCAATGCAACAAGCAGTCTGTTTCTATTAGTATGAAGCTGAGAATCATGACATAATTACTGACTCCACCCATTAGCCTGGTTATAAAGGTACGGTGCATGCCTGACCTGACCATTCAATGCATCAGTTAGTTATTAGCAATTTTTGCCCCACCCAACTCACTTTGTGGCCTGGTCCAGGCGTACAATTGACAATTAAGCTAGTTGCGGTTAACCAATATTGTTTCAAGCTCTGCTATGACTGTTGCCGTTTGCATGTACATGTCTATCAGGTAAAAGCACCCGGAGCCCATGACCTAAGACATGTGCTAGACTGCCTGTGGTCTGAACTAATTCCATCCACTTATTTGGGGGTGACCTTGCTCCAGCAGTTCAGTTAAGTTTAATAGGCAATGAAGTCCAAGTCCACATAAGCACAATTCTATCCTTGGTACAGGTTTAGTTGACAAGACTGATAAATGTCATGTCACGCACATAGTCTGTGCGCATGCTTTGTGCCTAGGTGTTCACGTACCAGCACATGTACATTTCTATAACTAGTACAAACTGTATGAATAGGAAGAATGCTTATTACCCTTCGTGGGCAGTCTGAATGTCTTAAAGGAAATCAATAGCGAACGTCAGTAGCAACGCCCACATTCGAGATTAATAAACCCCCCAGCTGATTATCCTGATTAGCTAGCCAGAGATAGTGGAGTCAATGCAATTTTCGCTTAATACTAACCGGAAAATCTTCAACACTATTTTAGCTTGAATAGCCAGTACAGCATGCGAATGAGTCTAGCAGATGTGCGCAATATTGTGTAGGAATGTACATTGAGGTGTCAGTGCCTTTAGTACTGAAAATTGTATCTTGATCCAATGCTATTGTAGTTGATGCCCGGCCCACACAGAATCCACTGGCACTAGGAAATGTCTCACTGGAGATTCACTACATTATTATAATAGCTGTGGTCGTCTTTCTGATGCTCCTGGTGGCTATGGATATGATCTGCTACTGCAGCAGGAACTTCGGCTTGCTAGCTTGCATCTTTGGAACCCGTAAAGAGAAGCCACAGCAAGCTACAGACATGATATCCCTTGATGGGGAAGAGTAAGTAAAGATGGCAGCAGTGAGTTAGAGGGGGATTCAATGATCTGCGGCTAGATAGCTTTATGAGAAATGTAGTGTAACACTTATCAGAATGGTGATGTGGCTCCAAAAGTGCTGAGCTGGCATACTGTCATTCTTTCATCATTCCGATGTCACAAGCTTTCTGCATCAGTCTATCTATGGAAGTTTACGCTTGGCATTTTCTCAATGCTGACCCTTCATTGCAAAACACTTGCTAGACAGAATGCTGTTTTAGGCCTATTCTGGTATGCCTGTGATGCTAGTGGGTGTGAACCACAGGAAAATGCATAATTCTCTATAGAGCTTCATTGACTGTAGCCAAATTATCTCTGAGTGGAGGTGGGTTATTTTGGTATG
>Ga0224501_10003912_pt1 | contig 11742 bp, 10 predicted proteins | sample SF_Oct11_sed_USG_4_FD_169105 | JGI IMG/M metagenome (GOLD analysis project Ga0224501, IMG submission 169105) | Sediment microbial communities from San Francisco Bay, California, United States - SF_Oct11_sed_USGS_8_1 | ecosystem: Environmental > Aquatic > Marine > Sediment | place: USA...
GACAACCGCTACGGCACCGGACAGAGCACCATAGACGGAATCATAAGAGCCACCAACATCTTGCTGGCAGGAAAAAACTTTGTAGTATGCGGCTACGGATGGTGCGGCCGAGGACTCGCCCTCCGGGCCAGAGGCATGGGCGCAAGCGTGATCGTCACTGAAGTTAATCCGGTGAAGGCGCTGGAGGCAGTTATGGACGGCTTCCGCGTAATGTCCATCGACAAGGCGTCACCAATAGGCGACATTTTCGTAACCGCCACAGGAGACATCAGCGTCATCCGAAAAGAACACATGCTAAAGATGAAGGACGGCGCCATACTCGCCAACAGCGGACACTTTAACGTGGAGATTAACATATCTAACCTCGACAGCATATCATCATCCAAGAGAACAATCCGACCCAACCTAGAAGAATACAGCCTCCAGAACAAAAGGAAACTCTACCTGCTAGCCCAAGGAAGACTCGTAAACCTCGCCTCAGCTGAAGGACACCCCTCCGAGGTTATGGACATGTCCTTCGCAAACCAAGCCCTATGCGTTGAACACCTGATGAAAAAGGAGAAAATGGAGCCAAAAGTCTACAGCGTGCCAAAAGAGATTGACGAACTTGTGGCAAGCCTCAAGTTGAAGGCTATGAACGTGGAGATCGATGAACTCACAGAAGAGCAAAAAAAGTACATCGCCACCTGGGACGCAGGAACCATTTGATTGTTTAGATCCGAGAAAGGATGACAAACTTTATAATGGAGTTGTTAACTAAACTTGGCTACATTGTAGTGGTGATGACATGGTTAGTAAGGATCAATCCATCGGCGGGCTGATTTTCCTGGTCTGCGTAGTTGTCGCAATTGGATACATAGTTACATTGTTCGGTTATGATCTAATAGTTAAACCATTGCTTAACGTACCTTGGTCCACAAGCGGTGTTCAATTTTGGCTGATCGCTATTCCAGTGCTGGTTGCGTTTGTCGCTGTGTTGGCCATTGGAGCTTGGATCGGCTGGACGATGGCTACAACCCCGCCCCCAAAGCCCATTGAGGAATTCGAAGTCGCGGAGAAGGAAGAAGAAGAGAAGAAAGAGGAGTAAGGGAAAAGAAGAAACCCGCTTCTCCTCTTTTCGTTTCACGACTCAAGGGGGGCTCCTATGACTAAAGTTAAAGCTCTCGTTCTCTGTGGGGGACCTGGCGTAAGGCTTAGACCCATCACCTATTATTTTCAGAAAACCATGCTGCCTATCGGATCGAAGCAAAAACCCCTCTTGGAATACGTGATTCGACTCCTCAAGTTTCACGGTGTTGAAGACTTGGCTCTTTTGGTGGACTACAAAGCAGAGCAAATCCAAAACTATTTCGATGACGGCTCCAGGTTTAATGTGAAAATCTCCTATGTGCACGACGACCCGAAACTGAAGGGAACCGCGGGCTCCCTGCTAAACGCCTACAAACACGGCGTGGTAAACGTGAACGATACGCTGCTCACATATTACGGAGACATCCTTACAAACATAAACATCAAGGATCTGTTGAGCTACCACCAGAACCGACGGGCAACAGCGACAGTGGCCTTAGCCTCAGGCTTCACGGTCAGGGTGGGCCTAGCGGATGTCGAGGACAGCGGCAAGATCCGAGGATTTGTGGAAAAGCCAACACTGGAAAAACCAGTAAGCATAGGAATACTGGTTTTCAATGGAGAAACCCTTAAGGAAGTGGATCGATTGAAAATGAGCCAGCGTGGACTGGATCTGATGGGAAACGTGATTCCACGCCTCATTAAAGCAGGCAGGCCGGTCTACGGCTACCTAACGGACGCGTTTTGGTACGATGTCGGAAGCACCGAAGCTTACGAGAAACTGAACCACAAGCTTGTTGATAAAATGTTTTCTCATCTGTTCCAGTAAAAACTTGGTGGCCGCTGGGTGATAGAAACCGAAGGCTTTCACGTGGAAGGAATTATAAATCTAAAAAGCTTCTGAATACCATAGCTCTCCTAAAAGGAAAGCAGTTTGAAAAGTTGCTCTCTTCATCATGTTGGATGATAACCATGTCAAGTTCAAGTCTAACTCTTCCCTACGTTGTTGAAGACGAGGGTAGAAGGAAACCCTTCACACGAGACATGGAATCCGTGGCTGTTCTCTGTCTAGCAGAGGCAAAACGGAAAAAGCCTGGAATCTTAGGGGCTCCGCCTGAGAAAATTTCGTTTATCTCCAAGCTACACTATCCTCTGTGGGCGATTCCTTGGAACGAAGAGTGCATAATTGTAGATGGGCTGAAAATACTTTCTCACACAATCGAGTACATGAAGCCTCCGAACGTAAATCTCTTTGTTGAAAACCTCAAGAGAAACGCAACGGCTCGAGAGCTTTTTCGAAGCGCCTTGAAGAGCCACACCAAAACCTTTGAGGATTTCGCTGAAACCACTCGTGTTTCCATGAACTCCATCGTAGCAAACAAGGAGATTCTGTCCACAATCTCACGGTACGTCGAACATGGACTCGCCCTGAAAAAAGGGGCAACAGAACCTGTCACATCGATCCCGCTGAAACTCGATGAGGAGGGGGCGATGGAAAAGGCTGGAAACCTGTTTAACCGCTGGAGGCTGATTCAGTCGGAGATAGAGGGTTTACGGTACGCCATCAACGTTCTGGATGAAGAAACCAAACTTCACAACCAGAAGATCGTTGGTGAAATTGAACAGATACAGGAAACGTTTGAAGACAAGATTTCTCGCGCCAAATCTGAGGTGGAGGAAAACGTAGAACAACTTACGACGGAGCGAGATGTCAAGATCAAGAGAATATTCACGGTCTCTGAGAAGGAACTGAAAGCTGCGCTTAAAGAGAGGGCTGGAGATGAGCAAAAACTGGAGAAGCTGGAGAGAGACAAACGCGTTTATCAGAAAAGAAAACAGATCCGCAAAAGCAAAGGCGACGAAACAGGTGTAACCTACTGGGATCATAAGACAAAAGTGTGCAAAAACAAGATTTCCGAAGTTAAAGGAAAAATCAAAGTTCTCTCACGATTTATCGAACGCACCCGCAAACAAGGCGAACTCGGCATAAAAAAATTGAACGAGAGCTATCAGGGAATGATTGTTCGGGAAAGAAAGAAAATATCGGATTTAGAAACCCTGCGAGACTCCCAGATTGAGACGGCTAAAAAAGAAGTCGGAGAGTTAGTGTCAGAGGCTTCGTCAATAACAAACCTAATCGAACAACTCATAGAGCAGAAGAAACTGCAAGCATCTCAGCTCAAGGAGATAACGATTCCGTGGGGGCCAGAGGGCGTTACTTTGATCAACATGCCGTTCTACGTGTTTCGATACGAAACCAAGGAAAAGTCCCGATATCATATGCATCCGCCCGTGGTCGCTATGGGCTACGAGGGCATCATAAGAAGGATTCAGAAGACAATTTGGAGCTTTAGCCTCGAATCCCGTATCAAACTCCTCCTGCGTCCAGGATCGAGAGCACTAGAGGAAATGTTTACCTCAATTCTTGCTGAGAGGGTGCGGGAAGACGAGACTCTGACAGGCGTCGTGTATGAGATAGGCTCTTCCAAGAATCTCCTTAACGTTCAAGATTTTGGGGAAGCGTTGGCTAGGGGGGTGGAAGAGCTCAAAGTGGAGGGCTGGATCAGCCGAGAAGAGGGAGACGCCATCTTAAAAGCTTATGCTCACTAAGTGTTCTACTCGTTCCCTTTTCCAAAAGCTATTTAAAAATAGTAGAGGAATGGTAACCCTAGTGAACGCCTGATTTCCGTTAAGGGGAACAAGATGGTTTTTGACGATAAGTTGCTGGAACGAAAACTCTTGCTTAAGCGAGCCTTTCCACGAATTGAGCTCTTTGATATAGGTAAAGAACTGAGCATTCCTTACTTTGCCTCCTTCGCGAGCGGATGGGAAATCGATGAAGACGAAGCGTCCATCAGGATAGCGTCCAACATAAACGAAAAGCAACTCAAGGAAATCTTTGATAAACATGCACCTCGCGAGTGGACGTTGTTCAGGGGCGCGCACTACACGTTTGAAAACGGGGAACTGCGCTTGGAAGGGTCCGGCAAAACGATCCAAACGAATGTTCATCAGGCGAAGAAGAGGTATGGAGAAAACTGTGTTGCCATTCTGAAGAAGCTGGTGAAAGCTGGTAGGGGCTGCAGCCTAGGCGAGATCAAGAAAAGCTTGAAGCGAGGCGTTGACCCTCTCCCCATCCTAGCCAAACTCGAGCAGTTGAAGGTCATTGTCACGTCCTACAAGGGTGGCCAGTATCAAGAGTGGGAGATACCAGAGGAGGTCTCTCCGATGGTTCAGATGGAGCTGGGAATCATGGTGCGTGAGCCTCCGAAAATGGCTGTCGCTCCGACGATTGGGGTGGAAGAAGCGGACTATATGTTGGAGGAGCGCCAAAAAATTCGGAGCATGAATAAAGAGCTAGACGAATACCTGAACGCTTTGTTAAAGCGTCGTTTAGACGCGACTATAAAGTTTGGAAAGACTTTCTCCGTGGCTTCTTTGGCGAGCTACCTTCAAGACCTCTTTGGGCCCCTCTTATACTTTGACACTCTGCTCAGCATCACTCAACAGTACGGACTGGCTGACACAGAGATTGTCCATGAGCACGGAAAGACCGGGATGCGGACTGGTTGGAACCTCTCCCTGTTTGGGGAGCCGGGAACAGGAAAAAGTTTCTCCACCAGAGACATGATCTTGGGAAAGCCGGACGCCAAGGTCTTTCCACATGGGATTCCTGGACGCAACCGGTACACGGGTGGAATGACCCCGGCTCGTTTCATCAGGATCGGCCAAGCCTATGTGAAACGAACCTTCAACTTCATCATCCCGGAGTTCAACGATTGGTTCAAGTACAGGGGCATGGTGGAACCGTTGAAGCTGGCGATGGAGCGTGGGGTTATCAAGTATGAGATGCATCGTGAGGTTGTGGGGCCGTACCGTTTCAACTCGTTTTTCAGCGCGAACTACAACGTATCAACCTTCGGCAGGGGATACGAGGTGACGGTTCAAGATCCAAACTTCAACGCCATTGAGGACCGAATGCTTTGTCGTTTACACACGTTGACAAAACAGCGCTACGTGGAGATCGCGCAGAGCCAGATGAGACTCGCTTTCGGCGAGATTGACATCGAAAAGGGCGCCCGGCAGATTCGAGATCATCTCACTCTTGTTTACGCGATAGAAACCGAACATCCATTGGTAAAGGGGCGATTTATCTGCAAGCCTGTGATGATCAATCCTCAAGCTTACGATCTGATTAAGGATGCTAGGAAAGCAATTTTAGAGCAGATTCCCCAAGAGTTCGTAAGGTTTTCGGCGCGCTTGGAGGACCGGGCCATTCGATTTGCCTGTGCCGCCTCTCTTCTCAGCTATTTTCATTCGGATTTGGACTACATACCTGTGAGTGAAGACGCGCTCAGGTATGCGGTGCAACTTTACGTTGAAGAGGCTTCGGTGAGGTCGCGAGAGGAGTTCAAACCTGAAGAGGTTTTGGGGAAACTTGCTTGACAGGTTTTCCATCTCAGCTTCTCAATGCTGATTCGATGAGGCTTCTGTAAGCTTCTGAGACTCCTGTTTTGTTCGCGTGTGCGTGGGCTTTAACCTTTGCGTGAATTTCTCTCTCAATTCTGGGTCTGACATAAAGCGGGACTTGTGGCTTCAACTTTTTTCTCTGGCTTATTGTTTCCATTTTCTCATCGGGAGAAACTTTGGATATGGTCCAAGCTCTTTCCAACAAGAAGAGCGTTATCATGGATTTCTCGTCGTCCGCTTTGGAGATGGTTACCCAGTTTTTTCCGGGCGCTCTTTTGCCTGTAGCTTCTTCGTAGGGCATGGTTCGGAAGTGTTCGCGGATTGTGGTTGGAATCTCTTCTGCGCTGTATACGATTTTTCGATGAAGCCGGTCGCTTTCATCTGCATGAGTCAAGGATATGACATCGTAAAGTTGTCCTTCAATCTCACTTTTCTGGAACACCATGGTTTTTCCCTCAAGTTGAGCGAAGCGTTTTCCGGGTGGACATTTCAATGCTTTCACCATGACCTTGGTTAATTCCTTGTCTGAGCAGGTCTTGAAGAGCCAGTTGCCTGTGAGGAAATCCTTAACTCGGTAGAAGCGCACTTCGCCTTCTCGTAGTTGTCTCAGGCTGAGGTCGAACCAAGCGTCGTTGGGTCTTTCTTCAACTTGGGTGATCTTGATTTGGTTCAGGTAATGCAAGTCGGGATCAGCTCTTTTTTCGGTTGACACTTTAGTTTAGGTGATGGACCGCTTAAGTTTAGTGGCGTGTCTCTCTTCTACCCCCTATATTTTTTTTTGACTCCCTATAGCCCCCCTAGAGGGAGAGGGGAGAAAAACCTCTCAGTGTGGTGTTGGGTATAATCTTCTTTGCTGTTGTGAGAAATCTTTTCATTTCTTCTTCTAAGAAGGGCTTCGAATTCTTGAATTTTGGATCGATCGTTTCCACGTCACCTTTGTAGTTTTGTATGACGTATTTTCTGCAACCCTTTATTCTCTGGCATATCTCCTCGATGTCTTGCTTGTCGTGGAGACCGGGGACAACGGTGGTTCTAAACTCGTATTCAACCCTATCCTTTAGCAGTAGGTCTATTGTTTTTTCGATTTTTTCCAGCAAGTTTCCAGTGTTGACGCCACACGCCTTAAAGTATTTTTCTTTGGTTAGAGGGGCTTTGATGTCCATGGCTACGTAGTCTACGAGTTTCCTGTTGATCAATTCCTGTATCATGACAGGATTGGTTCCGTTAGTGTCCACCTTGACTAGGAAGCCCAGTTTCTTTATTTTCTGGCAAAGGTTCGGCAGGTCGCTGTTGATGGTTGGCTCTCCGCCAGTGATGACAACGCCTTCAACCCACCCTATGCTCTTGTTTAGGCGCTCTTCTATCTGTTCAAACAGGGTGGTCGGCAACTTTTCTGGATGAAGAACTAAGTTGACATTGTAACAGAAGGGACAGCGCAGGTTACAGCCTGCCAGAAAAGCGACGGAGGATATCTTTCCGTCCCAATCCACTAAGCTGAGGTCAACGAAACCTTTAATTTCCATCAGTTGGCGCCGTGTGAAGTTTGATGAAACCCTTATTTGTTGTTTGTGCTGCAAGAATCAACAGGTACACATGGCTGTTGTTACACAGTTTACAGACACTGCGCCTCTGCCTTCAACGCCTCTTTCAAGATTTTTATGGCACAGTATTCGGAACACATAGAGCACGTACTAGGGCTCCTCAACTTGACCCGACCGCGGATTTTCCCAGCCTTTTCCGGATCCAAAGCTAGGTCCAACTGTTTTTTCCAGTCGAGATTGGCTCGGGCTTGAGCCATAGCGAAGTCGCGAGACGAAGCCTTCGAGCCACGCTTCACGATGTCAACGGCGTGCGCCGCTATTTTTGTGACTATCACTCCCTCTTTCACGTCTTCCACTGTGGGCAACCCCAAGTGTTCCGAAGGGGTTAAGTAGCAGAGAAAATCGGCTCCGGCGAGTCCGGCGACTGCCCCTCCGATGGCTCCGACAATATGATCGTATCCAGGCGCTATCTCCGTGACAACGGGGCCTAGAACGTAGAACGGGGCGCCCTTGCACACGGATTTCTCAAGCTGAACGTTGGGTTCAATTTGATTTAGGGGTAGGTGCCCGGGTCCCTCCACCATGGCTTGAACATTGGCGGCTCTCGCTCTCTCCACAAGCTCGCCAAGGACGAAGAGTTCCTGCACCTGCGGCCAGTCCGTGGCGTCGAAGATGCTTCCCGGTCTCAGGCCGTCTCCGAGGCTTAGGGCGAAATCGTATTCTTGAGCCATCTCTAAGAGGTAGTCGTAGCTGGCGTACAACGGATTTTCCCTGTCGTGATGGAGAATCCAAGCGGCAAGGAAAGTTCCCCCTCGGCTGACAATCCCGGTTAGACGGGGATGTTTAGCGACTCGCCTGACGATTTGCTGGGTTACACCGCAGTGGACGGTCATGAAGTCAACGCCGTCTTTGGCGTGTTTTTCTATGGTGTTGAATATGTCGTCTTCGGTCATGTGGACGATTGCTCCTCTCTTTTTGGCGGTTTCAATGGCAGCTTGGTATATGGGAACGGTTCCAACAGGCACTTCCACAGCCTTCAGTACGGTTTGTCGTATCTCGTCGAGGTTGCTGGCTGTGCTGAGGTCCATGATGGTGTCGGTGCCGTACTTAACCGCAACCCTCGCTTTTTCAAGCTCAAGGTTTAGGTCGCACATGTCGAGGGAAGTGCCGATGTTGGTGTTTACTTTGGTGCGCAGTCCTTCTCCGATTCCCACTGGATGAACTTTCTCGCGCTGGACATTGCAGGTGATGATCACGGTTCCGTCGGCTACCCGTCGACAGATGTTTTCAGGCGATTCATCTTCGTCTTTCGCGACAATTCGCATCTCCTTGGTTATCCGCCCAAGTTTTGCAGCTTTCATTTGGGTCAAGCTGATTCCATCCTTCTCCATGAGTGGAAAGGAGCGAATCTAAAAAGCGTTTTGCTCTTGGTGCTAATGCTGGCGGTATTCTCTGGATTACAGTTTAATAAAACTTTTATATTAAATAAATGAGATGAATACTTTCAATGTAGGTCGGCGGTAACATATGGAGCCCAGTAAGAAGCCTTTAAACGTGTTGACGAAACAACTGAACGCGCACCTCTCAGTGACGCTTAAAAACGGAGTAGAGTATAAGGGCAGAATGGTTCGTTGCGACGGTTACATGAACATTCTATTGGAAGGAGCCTCTGAACACGTGAACGGCCAGCTTATCGCGAAATACGGAAGCATTCTGGTTCGTGGGAACAACATTCTGTACATCACAATCGAGGTTCCCCACTGAAAGAAGTCAGGTTGCTCCCTTTACATATGCTAAAGCTTCCTTAAGTCTAATTTCTGTCTTGAACTTTCTTTGAAAGAACCGCACGATGTTTCTTACGTCTCTCTTGAGAAGCTGATCAGCGTTGGAGTGGTCCTTCCTCACGTACTGAGGCCAGTCAATGATGAGAACGTGACCGTCAGGCTGGACGATGACGTTAAACTCGCTGAGATCGGCGTGGACAACCTCTGCTTCAAGGTAAGCTTTCCTCAAGTTTAGCAGAACCTCGTTGAGCACGTTTTGAGGTTCAGGGATTCGGATGTAATCAACAAGCTCAGAGCCTTCAATCATGCCCATCACCACAACATGTCGGTTCTGTTGAATGGGCTCTGGCACGGAGATTCCATGAGAATAGACGAGTTTCAGCGCCTCAAACTCCTTTTGGGCGGCTAGTCGAGACTGGTACAGCCAGCTGATGTGCTGGCGTTCAGCGATGTATCCTCTTTTGCGTCTGGTTTGGCGGAAGCTGGTTCGTCCTAGTCGGTGGAACTTGACGGCAACCTGCTGATCATTCGGCGTTAGCGCATTATACACATCGGCCTCCTTTCCTACACCTAACGGCTTGCCGAAGGCTTCCAGCACATTGCCTTTGACGAGGGCGTTGACTGCCAAACAGTCGTAGCCAGCCGTGTTAAGCTGGTAGCCGGTGTATGGTCCTAGCCAGCGCCTGATTAGGTGGAGTTTGCGTAGTCGAGGGAGGCGATACTCTACTTCTCGTTGGGTGAGGTTGGCGAGCTTAGGGATAGCGTCTTCATGGACGTACCGGTAGCGGCTCATGCCCAGCTCGATGGCTAACAGTACGCGGAAGTCTTCGGGCTCGAGGTTGCGGAGCACTTTAACCGCTGTGTCGGCTGCTGACATGGCAAGATAAAGAAAGCGGGATGGAGCCATTTAAGGGCTTTCTCGAAGGGAGACCAAGCTAGGCTTTTTCTGCTCTTTCATGTATTTTTATGTCTTTTTCAGCTAGTTTGGCTATAAATGTGTCCCTCGTCTTCCGTTCTAAACATTCGGGAAGGAAGACACCCTTAGCTTTTATTTCTCCCATGCAAATCATTTCGGTGAAAATTGCAGCTGAGATACCAGTTACGTAGGACTCGTGGGTTGCGCCAGATAGCTTTTTTTGAACTTCTCGGAGGCTTGGAAAAGGCACGGAAAAAATGTAGGTCATCTTTTTGCCCGCTTTTTCTCCTTCAACCTCTACTACATAACACTCATGTGCATCAATCAGTGTGCCAGCCTTAATCTTGTTTTTCACCTCTTCAAATGATAAGGTGGGCGGAATTAGCTTGAGGAAAAGATCTCGAGGAGCCATCTTAACGCCTCTAACATCTAATGGTTCATCTCTCATAAGTCCAAGCTGAACTACAAATTTTATTGTCGGCATGTCGGGAGTACCCAACTTCAGGTCCACATACTTTAAGCCCTTGCCAATAAAGCGCGGCAGCGTCGCTGGCTCTTCGTGTACGTGCCAGACAACGGTCTGCGGACCAATAGGGTCAGGAAAGTTGTAGATCTCCTCCCCGCTGAAGAGAGGAACCCTATTAAGTTCTCCGTTTTCGTACACTACTGGCTCAGTCGCCATATCATCCCACATTACCTCAGGAGACCATGTTGAAAAAATTTCCTTGCTTTCCACGCTGTCAAAGATTCTTATGCGTATCTCGTCCACACGGTCAAGCCTGTCAGCAGCGTGAGCCGCAAGTACGTTTGTAATTCCCGGAGATGATCCGGCGTTTAGTAGGGCTGTTAATCTGGCTTCTTTCCACTCGTTGTTACGCTCTAGCTGCTTCAGGAATGAAGAGTAATCGTACATGGCGAGGTCCACGTAGTTTGCTTTTGCTTTGAAAGCTGCGTCCATAACTGTCAAGTTGAATCTAGGTAGGGTTGTGTTGACTATCGTGTCCACGTCTTCTGCAACTCTCACCACGTCCTCGGATTTGCCTGCGTCAACACGATGCGCTGACACTTTCTTGCTCTTCAACCAGTCTCTAAGCTGCTCAGCTCTTCCCAGATTTATATCAGCAATCCTCACTTCTTCAACTTCTAGATTTTCTGCTAGCTCCGAGGCAACTACGATTCCAATAGCCCCGGTTCCTACCACAAGAATTTTCACACACGTTTTCCCCTAAACCGTGAGTCGGAGGTGTTTTGATTTTCTTGTGACTAGATAAGTTTTGTGCACAAAATATTCATAATTGATAATGAAAAGTTCGTGTTCCTTAATGCAACAACTTTACCTGTAAATTCACAATTTTGAGCGACTTAACCGATCTTTCGACCATGTCCTCTATGTCCAGCGTCTTCTCTGCCTCAGCCACCTCATGAGGTTTCGCCTTGGTCACAGGTTTTCTCGGAACCGCTGTGCATCCCTTTGCCTTCTGGATGGAAGCCTCGTAGGTTCCTATTCTGCGCGCTATCTGTTCTGTCTCGGTCTTGTCGAACCCCAGCAGCGGACGGTGTACCGGATACTTGGTTACGGCTGAGTTCAGCACCCTCAGGTTTCGCAGCGTCTGACTCGCCTGCTCCCCGATGGCTTCTCCGGTAACGATTCCCTCCGCCCTCACCATGTCCGCAATCTTCTCCGCAATCCGATACATCATGCGCTTGCAGAGGATGCACGTTAAACGCTCAAACCGCCTTTTCCCCTTAAACTCTGCGAGGTTCGGACCGTTCGGCACCACGTACACTCTCCTTGGAAACCCGATTGCCCATTCAGACAGCACCCTAGCCACGTTAATCGCCCGTTCGGTTGTGCTCTCGTCTGTAAACGGCGCGTTATCGAAGTACAGAGGCACAATAGGGCATCCTCTCTTCATGACCAACCAGCACGCCACCGGAGAGTCTATTCCTCCACTTAATAGGC
>Ga0224501_10003913_pt1 | contig 11740 bp, 8 predicted proteins | sample SF_Oct11_sed_USG_4_FD_169105 | JGI IMG/M metagenome (GOLD analysis project Ga0224501, IMG submission 169105) | Sediment microbial communities from San Francisco Bay, California, United States - SF_Oct11_sed_USGS_8_1 | ecosystem: Environmental > Aquatic > Marine > Sediment | place: USA...
AAAATCTCAGCTTCGATTATCTCAGACGAAACTCGTGGATTCCGTTGAAGCGACAAGGGTCCGTTCTTGATATTGTCATCAACGATCCTCACGATTTGGAAAAAGGTCTGGATATCAGGCGGGCATTTCCCGGCACAACCGTTCGTTTCTCTGTCGGGCTTCGGCGCGATATCGAGCAATACCTGCTCGTGGCAACAGGGCAGGCTAATGGGGGCTCCATCACAGATATTCTCGGAGAACTCGTCGATGAAGCCGGCATTGAGCGAAGTGCTGATGGAGAGCCAGGTGAGATCGATGAAAACGACTCGGCTATCGTACGTCTGACAAACCAAATCATCGCGGAGGGGTACCGGCTCGGGGTTTCCGATATCCACATTGAACCTTACTCGGATCGAAAAGAGACGGCCGTACGGTTTCGAGTCGACGGCACATGCTTTACCTACATGCGCATTCCCGCCGTCTATCGGCGAGCCATTGCCTCACGACTGAAGATCATGGCCAATTTGGATATTGCGGAACGCCGAAAACCTCAAGACGGGAAAATCCGCTACAAATTAGCAAAGGATCGTGAAATCGAATTGCGCGTGGCCACCTTGCCGACCGCCGGCAACAATGAGGATGTGGTGTTGCGGATTCTGACTGCCAAGGAAATCATGCCGCTCGAGGCAATGGATTTTTCCCCGGAGATTTTACAGACCGTCAAGGAACTTTCGGAGCGTCCGCATGGCATCTTTCTGTGCGTGGGACCAACAGGGTCAGGAAAGACCACCACGCTGCATGCTGTGATGAGACATATCAACACCGATGAACGAAAAATTTGGACGGCAGAAGACCCCATCGAAATTACGCAGGAAGGTTTGAGGCAAGTTCAGGTCCATCCTAAAATCGGGTTTACCTTTGCCTCCGCGATGCGGGCATTTCTTCGCGCAGACCCTGATGTAATTATGATCGGAGAGATGCGGGACAAAGAAACGGCCGACATCGCGATCGAAGCGTCACTCACTGGGCATTTAGTGATGAGCACGCTACATACCAACAGTGCGGTGGAGACCGTCACCCGACTGTTGGACATGGGGTGCGACTCGTTCAACTTTGCTGACGCGATGTTGGGCATTCTCGCGATGCGTCTTTGTAAGCGCATTTGCCTTCACTGCAGAGAGAGCTACCACCCCACGCAACAGGAATATGACGAGCTGGTGCAAGGCTATGGAGCTCGGTATTGGGAGAGGTTGAGCGTCACGTATACCGAGGATTTCACTCTCTATCGGGGAAAAGGTTGTGACGCGTGCAATAACAGTGGGTTTAAGGGGCGGGTGGCCCTGCATGAGCTTCTGGTTGGGTCAGAAGATCTGAAGAACCTAATTCAAGGGAAAGCGCGGACTGCTGAGATCCTGAGCGTGGCAATGCGAGACGGCATGGTCACTTTATTACAAAATGGTATCGAGAAAGTACTCAGAGGTGTGACGACCTATCGTCAAGTCCGCGCCGTTGCGATCAAATAGTATCGGCCGGAGTCAAGCGATTCCCTTAGGGAGTCTGATCCAAAACTAACACAAACGTCTTTAATTGCATCTGCTTATCCGGTGAAACCCGAATAAACTCAATCCCGCAGCGGTGCCCTGACACCCAACGCACGGCCGCCAATTCAATTCCAACCGGTGCCCGCCCGTCTAATAAGTCAATTTCTAGTGAAAGATACGTCGCATGACCGGGTGGGTATTTGGATGTGAGGGCACATCCCTGAGGGGAAAGATTTAACACCGTTCCATCCACCTTGTCGTCAGTGGTTCCAAGTTTACAAGGAAGCTGAACGGCAAACCGTTTGACTTTGCGAGATTCTTGTTGCATCGATTCACTAGGGATTTGATGCAGGCCAACTCCTGGACCCACAGAATATGAGCGGGAAGATGTCGCTCCAGCAGCCTCTGTTGGTACCCTAGTGATGATGGCAAATTCTGTCAAGCAGACCCGGTCATTTCCCTGTACGAAACGGTACAACTCGCGGGACGAAAATTGTTGTTCCTAAGTGCGAAAAATGGGCGAAACCGAAGGCGATAGCCATTCAACCATCTATGTACAATCAATGGCTTAGGAGGAGTAATCGTCTTTCATGAAGAGGCACGCCCCTTGCTCAATCTGGAGGCGCCATGAGGAAGAACATGCCAATCCAGAGTCGGGCCAGGCCAGAGGAGAGCGGTTTTACCCTCATAGAAATCGCCATCGTTGGGGCTATCCTCAGTGTCGCGGCGGCACTGTCTGTTCCGAACTTTCTTCAGATGTACGCAAAACATGAATTGTATCAGTCCACCACAAGCCTCTACAACCGATTGATTCTCGCCCGTTCTTCAGCAGTCAGCCGAAACGCCTTGATCGCTGCAACACCGACCAGTGTTCCTATGGGACTGGACACGGTTGCGTTTACCGCTCCGCTCGGGCCGGAAACGCTACCGGAAAAAATCAGATTTATCACGCCGCTTCCTGTGAACCCGCTGGGTTTTACGCCTCGAGGGTTGAGTACCATACCGTTGGCGACGCAAACCATTCAATTGCGGAGCACGCGAGACCCAAATCTCATTTATTCGATCTCGCTGATGCCGTCGGGGAAGGTGACATGGTGTCGGCAGGCCATCAACCCATGCCTCGTCAATGAACGGTCATGAGCTAAAAGGTGAACGGATCATGAAGCTACGCAATGAAAAGGGATTTACGTTGGCAGAAGTGATGATCTCTGCTGCCATTCTAGGCGTGGGCGTCATGGGTATGGCCGCCATGCAGGGCGTGTCCTTTTCGAAAAACGTGGATGCCAACGACTTGTCGGTCGTCACCAATGTTGCGGCCGACATGATGGAAAGAATTCAAAGTAATCGACGATTTGCGTGGGCCTACCACAATATCGATACGACGGGACCAGGGAACTGTTTGGCGGGTGGAATTCCAGCCCCTCCTCCACCAGTTCCCTTCTTCTCTGTGGCGCCCTCAATCCCTGCGACAAGAGGCATTCAAGGTGATTGCACCCAATGGCGAACATTGGTCTTGGCCACGAACCTATTAAACGTGCGTGGCACTGTACAGGCTGCTCCAGTGCTTCCACTCAGACCCGATTCCAGCGCCGTGCAGTTGACGGTACAGCTTCAGTGGAATGACCGTGGTGCAGGACAGCGCGCACGAGCCGTAGCGTTCCAAACGCTCATCGAACCGGAATAGCAATCTCATGATTAGTAGATGAGTGAGTATGCGTGTGACGATCTGTAGGGGGCGCCCAATGAGACCATCGTTGAAATTGTGGGGCTGTAACCAGAAAGGCTTCACATTAGTAGAAATCATGGTGGCCACCATGATGACTGCCGCTATTGTTGCGGCGGGGTTCGGAGCCCTCGTGGTCAGTCAAAAGACCACGCGCATTACCGGACAGGTCAGCAGTACTCAAGCGACGGCTCGAAATGCCCTGGATATGATCACGGCCGATCTGAAACTAGCCGGGTTCGGAATGCGTGGCCTGACAGCTACGGTAGGAGGGTGTGCCATCAATGGCACCCCGTACGCCCTCGTGCCAGGCGATAACAATCCTCTAGGTGGAGATACTGGGCCAGATACCATCTCAATGGTCGTGCCGATGACGAATTCCATCGTCGCTGTTGGACCTCTGTGGCAGGTCTTTGTGCCGGGAGCTCCTGGGACCATTGGAGGGCTCCAAACTCCAATCGCGAATATTCCCATGCCGGCCAATGCAACGACAGCAATGGGGAATGCGATCCCCGGCGGCGGGGCGGCATTACTCGGCATGCCGGTTTCAATCGGAGGCATGGCAGGCTCGACCATACAGGCAGTCAGTCCAGGAGGTCTTACCCTGAATCCAGCCATTCCTGCCCCTACGGCCTTTGGAACGGGAACGCAGGTCTATTTGCTGCAATGCATCACCTATCAAGTCATTCCTCCTCCGGACAATCTTAATCTCTGTCAAGGCAATGCACCCTGTCTGGTCCGTGGCGCTGTCCCGGCCGTGCTGGTGGGGCCTGGGGGCCCGCCCAATTGTAATCAGGTGAACTCAGGATGCATTCCCATCATGGACGGAGTTGAGGATCTCCAACTGGCCTATGCCTGTGATGGCTGCGATCCTCGTGTCAATAACGGGCTCCCTGATTTGCAGCCGGATGACCTCAACCTGTCAAATCAATTCGATCAGGCGGATTTCATCACAGACCGCAATTGGTTCGGCACAGCCGGACCATATGGCGCCTTTATGACCCCGAGAACGATTCGGTTGGTGCAGGTGAACATCGTGGCCCGCCAAACCAGAGCCGATCAAGGGATGGGAGAAGGTCAAGCAACACCTGTGCACACAACGACCTTTCCCGTCATTAGCGATCACAACCATGCGACCGGCCTCTATGCACTAGGGGACACGGCATCTGCGGCTCAACAATCGGCCTATTTCCAGTTTCGTCGACGAATTTTGACTCGGACCATCGAACTCCGCAACCAAAGGTTCTAACTATGTTGTCTACTCAAGTGGTTTCGCATAAACGAGGGCTGTTCGCTAATGAGCGAGGAACTTCCTTCATGACGACGATGCTATTGATGCTGATTATAGGAGCCCTTGGCGTTGCCGCGCTCACCATGACCGGGATGGAAAACTCCATGGCTGGAGCGATACGTATGGTTGAGGAAGGTACTGATGCAGCAGAAGCCTGTGTGGGGTCGGCAGTCCGAGCGATTCGATTGACGATTGACGACCCTCAGATGACCGGACCAGCCGCTGCCCTGATCGCACCGCAGGGACCAGTTCCCGCGGTTAATCAGGGAGTATTTACTCAGGAAATCAACGGCACGCTTCGGAACAATGCTGATGTTGCGGTTGGAGCGGGAAACGCTCCCAATCTGGTCATGAATGTCAACGGATATGTGGTCAACGGAGACATAGATTTCCTGTACTCCAAGCGTCGGACCGGCAGCGATTTTGCTGATCCCGAGAACCCGACCTACGATCAATACTATCGGGTCGATTGTCTAGCGGCCAACGCGGCTACTGGTGCTACGAGCCGTGTCATTGCCACGTTCGATTGTCTCAATACGACTGGTGAAGGGTGTGTCAAGAGGAGTGCGAACGGCACGTAGTTGAGAGGAGACCATTGTCATGAAGATCAATGCACTGAGACCTGCCCATCGCAATGGTGAGAGAGTGGCGGTGCGCCTATCTGCCACACTCGGAGTGAGTGTTCTGGTTGTAGCCTTGAATATGATCTGTGGGTACGCACCACCGGCTCAGGCGCTCGACCCAATCCCCGTGCATATTATGAACGGGTTACAGGCCGGGGTTGTCACGTCTGTCGAGTCACGGTCCCTCTTCATCAATGGAAAAGAATACCTGGTAGACCCGGACGTAGAAATTCGAGACCAAGAAGATAACGTGTTTCCGCCCGAGGTTGTCAAACGCGATCAGGAGGTGAAATTTCATCTCAAAAAGGGCGCCGGCAACACCATAGATTTCCTGATTGTCTACTTGCCGCAATAGCATGAGCACGAGGTGACACGAGTGAAGGACGAAGGTGGTATCAGAGCGGAGGAGGTTAGGACCATGAAACGCAAGACACAAGCCCTCCCAGGAACTATAGGGATCATAATGGCGGCCGGCCTCGCGTGGGCATTGACCGCGTCAGCCCAGACAATGGATCAGTACGCATCTGCGCCGCCCTTCGTCTCGGATCAGGTCGCGCCCAATATCATCATCCTGATGGACAATTCGGGAAGTATGAGGAATCGGGCTTGTGAATCGACCAGTTGCGGGACCTTACCCGATGGTACCCCGTCGTCGACGACCACCTTTACGGCTACGACGCGCTATTCAGGGTTCGCCGATCCCATGCGGTGTTATGTGTGGGATGCGACCGATAATCGGTTCGAACTTGGGGTTGGAGCAAAGGTTGCCTTGAACACTCCCTGCCCTGCGATGGAATACGATGGAAATTTCGTGAACTGGGCGACGTTCCGCCGATTCGATGCGGTGAAGAAGGCCATGAACGGGGGCCAATGCCAGAATGGATTTAGCCCGAAACGTAATCCTGATTCCACCTGCAAACCGTATGGGACGCCGTTGTTGCCGACGGTGAGAGTTCAGAGCGGGACCGGGCTCAATACGGAAACGACAGCGGCTGTACCCAAACCTAACGGTAGTAACGATGATCTCACTTATGTCGGGCGTATCCCGGCTGCGACGTATTCAGGGACACCTAACAACATCTATATCCATATCGAAGACGATGGCGACATGTGCATCGACGACGATAGCGGTACGTCTTGTCCAGATAGTGGCGGCCTTTCAGAAACCGAGCTTAATGAAATTGCCTTTGCCATGTACAGCGAACCGACTGGTGTGATCCAGCAGATCGGTCCGCAGGCGAGGTTTGCCTTGGCGGTTTTCAACGATGATGGCAGTAACAACGGTGTTCGGATCTTGACCGGTGTTGGGAGTCGTCAGTCGATCGACTTTGCCGGCTCGAGCGTTGAAACTTTTACTACGAATACGGCCGCGATGGTAGATGCGGTCGACGAAGCCTTTCCTGCCACCTGGACACCCCTGGGTGAATCGCTCTACGAGGTGGCTCGGTATGTTGCTCAAATCAACTCTGCCTACTATCCCACCCAGTATGTCTACCCGATCGCATTTTCCGGTGGAACCTCGAATGGAGTCTCGTTTGGAAGTTCGGGAGTAGGGGGAATCGGTGGAACGGAGGTATCCGCGCTCACCGGGGTAGAGGTCTGTCCTCCTGGTTACATTAACAACGCCTGCGGGCGTGATCCGTTCTTTTACGGGAGCAACCATACTCCGGCCTGGGCCAGTAGCTCAACACAAGTGCGATGCTGCAAAACGTTCGTGATGATTTTCACAGACGGCGAGCCGACTTTAGACCAGGGTGTTCCTGCCAGCATCAACCAATATGCCAATGCCAATGCCCAGCCCTATGCGGGAACGTATTGTACTGGAAACCGCGGGGTCCCATTTGTCGATCCTCCTGGTGGGACGTGCAATAACGATCCGGCAACCCCCAACAACGTGCTTCTGAAACAGCATCGAACGGATTACGCGAGCAGTGGAAGCCATCACTTGGATGACGTGGCCTACTGGGCACACATTAACGATCTTCGTCCATGCAACGGAACGGCAGACGGAACAATTCCTGTGTTGGGGGTGTCAGGCCATTGCTTGCAGGGATTACAGAACATCACGGTCTATACCTTCTATGCGTTCGGCAACATCTCCGGTCGAGAAATTCTGATGCATGCGGCGCAGTTGGGTGGTTTTGAAGACACGAATGGTAACAATCTTCCCGACCTCACCAGCGAATGGGACAAGGTGAACAACCGAACTGGCGCTTCGGGCGCCGATGGGATACCCGATACTTATTTCGAATCGTCGAACGTCGATGATTTACAGGAAAGGTTGCTGGCTTCGCTCACTGCAATTTTGCGCAAAAGCGCATCCGGGACGTCCATCTCAGTTTTGGCGACCTCGTCCACTGGTGAGGGCTCGATCTATCAAGCCTATTTCTTTACCAGTGACGTCGGTCAAGGTGGAGCGAACGTCAAGTGGACGGGTTATGCCCACGCGCTCTTTATCGATGGGTTCGGTAATTTTAGAGAGGATACGGATCAAGACGGCACGCTGACATACGATCAAGACTTGATTGTGACGACGCGGTACGACAACGTTCCTACAAGTCCAACCTATCAAAAAGTCCTCGTCGATAAGTTTGTGGATGCCAACGCAGACGGGGTGGCTGACAGTACGACGCCCACCTTTACCGGCGATCTTAAATCGATTAAACCTATCTGGGAAGCGGGTAAAGAACTCGCAAATGCGACGTCAGCCTCCCGCAAGGTACTCACGTGGGTCGACATTAATAATGATGGAATCGTCGATGCCACAGAACAGATCGAATTCAACCCGACAAATTGTCTCCTGCTTCGGGACTATCTGCGATATGCAGGAGATACCTGTGCTGGCAGCACCAATGCGACAAATTTGATTAACTTCATTCGCGGTGATGAGATCGCCGGGTTACGCACGAGGATGCTGGAGGTCCCGGTCGGAAGCGGAAACTATAAGGTCTGGAAGCTGGGCGATCCCATTCACTCGACTCCGACGGTGGTGGGTGCGCCTAAGGCACGCTACGATCTGGCGTTTGGAGATCCCACGTACACGGCCTTTTATGCGAAGTATCGAGAAAGACGTCAGGTCGTGTATGTCGGGGCCAACGATGGGATGCTCCACGCTTTCAACGGAGGCTACTACCATAAGGGCGACGATCCTACGACGGCCTCCGCCGTTGAGCATGGCTGGTACACGAAAAATCCGACGGACAATTCAAGCGGCCCCAATCTTGGGTCGGAACTCTGGTCGTTCATTCCACAGGAATTGTTGCCGCATCTTCAGTGGTTGGCCAAGACAGACTACACGCATGTGTATTACGTCGATCTGAAGCCGACGATCGCTGAAGCTCGGATCTTTACGCCGGATGCCGATCATCCTGGAGGTTGGGGAACCGTGCTAATCGGCGGATTTCGAATGGGCGGCAGTTGTGGAACCTGTGCATCAGGCTCGGGGGCCGCACCAATGACGGCGACGATCGGGGGAGTCTCTCGAACATTCTATAGCGCCTACTTTGCCTTGGACATTACAAACCCGGAGGTCGACCCTAAATTGCTTTGGGTGTTTAGCGACAGCGGACTCGGACTGACCACCAGCTATCCAGCTGTAGCTCGAATGAACCCCAAGACCGACAGCCCTATCGATCCGACCAATGAGAAGTGGTATGTCCTGTTTGGGTCGGGACCGAACGGCTACCAGGCGGACCTTACCGCCGCTTCTTCTCAAACCGCAAAGCTCTATACCGTTGACCTCAAAAATGGCCCAAAAGTCGCTGCGGGCGGAAGCTCGACGACTATGCCGATCGGCATCTGGCAATCGTTCATGGGGCATGTCGTCGCAGTCGATAAGGATTCGGACTGGAGGACGGACGTCGCGTATGCCGTAAGGACCATACATGATGGGGCGTTGCCATGGCGAGGGAAGCTCTACCGCCTCACGATGGGTTGTGCCACTGCACCCTGCAGTCCGACGAACTGGGGTATTGCTAACGGACCCAACCGGACTCCCACGGAAGTGATCGATACGTTTAATGATGTCTCTCTCGGGACGGCGGTGGAAGTCGGACCTTCCGCGTCGGCTCCCGCCGTCACGCTGGACGATACCGACAAGGTATGGGTCTTTTTTGGAACGGGCCGATATTTCAGCAATGCGGATAAGGTGGATAACACCATTCAGCGCTTGTTTGGAATCAAGGATTCTGTGATGAACGCCCTGTGCAACGAGAGTTCGACGGTGAGTTGTCATGATAATGATCTGGTGGATGTTACGAATGCTGTGATTTGTATCGTCTGTAGCGGTAGCACCAATCAGGTGACCGATCCAACCAACCCTGGTGTCACCAGCTTCAACGGAACCGGGACCACGTCGATGACGGGATTGGTTGCATCGAAGGATGGCTGGCGTGTCACAATGCCTGGGCCTGTCAGCATCACCGATCCCGTGACACTCGTGACTACGGATTATGCCTCCGAACGTTCCGTGGTCAATCCAACCTTGGTGGCAGGGACGATCTTCTTTCCAACCTTTGCCCCGACGAATGATTTCTGCGCGTCTGATGGAGCGAGCTACCTGTACGCACTGTTCTACAAGACCGGAACCGCATCGACAGCTCCCGTTATCGGAACCACAACGTCGGGGAGCAATACCAACGTGAACTCCAAGTCGTCTTTAGGGACTGGACTTGCATCAAGCGGAACGATCCATTGCGGGCAAGGTTGTAGTTATAACGTACAGATGTCTACCGGGGCGTTTACGCAGGGTGATGTGAACCTTGAGGGCAACTACAGTCGCTATGTGAATTGGGTGCATCAGAGAGATTAAGAATTCCGTATGGTGCCATTCAGGGAATGGAGCTCAGAGCTGATGAAGGGTATGGCAAGTCGTACGCGCAACGCTCTGAAGATTGGGCTGCTGATAACAGCGATGGCGCTTAGTAGTGCTTGTACCGGTGGTGAGGTGGGTGAGGCGACTGCGCCAGCTACTCGAGCCTCAGGTAATCGACCGCCGGTTGTAACCACGGCCGTAATCATCAATACTCCCCTTTCACAGGCCACTCCTGCCGCCGTACAGATTCGGTCTGAAGACCCAGAGCGGCAAGCGGTCTCCTTTTACTATCAATGGTTTGTGGACAACGCATCCATCGCAGGTCAAACGAATGCGACATTGCCGCCCGAATTCTTCAGGCGTGGGCAAACGGTGTTTGTGGAGATCATTCCGACAGACGGCGCGAACAAGGGGCGGCCGTATCGAACGGCAAGTGTTGTTGTCGGCAATGCCTCGCCAAGGGTGACAGCCGTTTCACTTACGCCTCAGACGGCGCGAGCTGGGGATAGGCTTGAGGCACAAGTTGAGGCGAGTGACCCGGACCATGACCGTGTCGATTTAACATTCAAATGGTATCGCAATGACACCGTCGTTAAGGACGGTGAAGATTCTTTTCTCGATACCACCGGTTTCGCCGCTCCTGATCGAATTGCAGTTGAAGTGAGAGCTAGTGATCCAGCTGGCTCAGGACATTCTTCGAAGTCCGAACCGCTGGCATTAGGCAATAGCGGCCCAAGGATTGTATCAACTCCTCCCGCTGCAGCTGTTCAAGATCGGTTTGACTACTCGGTACAAGCACGTGATCCAGACGGTGATCGGTTAACCTATCACTTAGAGATGGCTCCTCCCGGTATGGTCATCAGTTCGGAATCAGGCCTTATTGGGTGGCAGATCCCAACAGATCAACAGGGAACATTTCACGTCAAAGTTGTCGCGAAAGACGAGCATGGCGGTCTAGCATCCCAGGAGTTCGATTTGACTCTGACCAAGAAATCTCCATCTGCCATGCCCGGAACCTAAAGTTTCAATAAGATCTTGCATCTTCTTGTCTAGGCTTTTTCTTGTCTGCTACAATACACAACGTTGAGGTAGGAGGGAGACCAACCATCGCTCGTGCGTAAGGTCAAACTACGAGAGGGGACCAATACCGCTGTCCTATTCGGTCACCATGACCGACATCTCAAATTAATCGAAGACGAACTGGGGGTGCGTCTATCTGCACGTGGCGAAGAGCTTACGTTGGATGGCCTCCCCGACGCTGTTCGTCAAGCCGAACGAATTCTCCTAGAACTTGCCTCCCTCACGAACGAGGGAATTACACTTCAGGCCGACGATGTGACTCACGCGCTGGGCGCCTTACGCCGAACCCCCGAAGCCTCGCTCAAAGATGTGCTCGGTCAGTCGGCTATGGTTGTTACTAAGAAGCGCTTCGTCGGCCCCAAGTCTCCGACTCAAAAGTCCTACATTGAAGCGATTGAGCAACACGATATCGTCATCGCCATCGGGCCGGCTGGGACTGGGAAAACGTATCTAGCTATGGCTATGGCAGTGAGTGCCTTGATAAATAAGGAGGTAAGCAGAATTATTCTTGCCAGACCTGCGGTTGAGGCAGGCGAGAAGCTAGGCTTCCTGCCAGGCGACATTTACGAAAAAGTCAATCCATACCTGCGGCCGCTCTATGATGCGCTGTTTGACATGATGGACATGGAACGGGCCAATCGGTTGATTGAGAAGGGCGATATTGAGATCGCACCTCTCGCGTTTATGCGT
>Ga0224501_10003914_pt1 | contig 11739 bp, 12 predicted proteins | sample SF_Oct11_sed_USG_4_FD_169105 | JGI IMG/M metagenome (GOLD analysis project Ga0224501, IMG submission 169105) | Sediment microbial communities from San Francisco Bay, California, United States - SF_Oct11_sed_USGS_8_1 | ecosystem: Environmental > Aquatic > Marine > Sediment | place: USA...
GTAAACAGGGTAGGGTGACATTTCTGGACAGTAGGGACAATTCAAGTAGAAGGTGATGTTTGTAAATGCAGTCATTGGGTTTACAATCACCACATGTCTGCAGTTACTAATAGAAGCAATCATTTTCAAGGAAGAGTCAGACTGGCGCGAATTCGTCCTATCACTCTTCTTCTGCATAACGGGCAGTCAACCATGGCTGGGGAGCAGCTAATACAGCACACTGTAATAGATCAACAACCGGATTTACCCAGTAGCTTGTTAGTCAGCCAATTCGATAGTGAGCTGGATCAGTGGTAGAGCGCTGGGCATGCAGCCGTGGGAACCTCAGTTCGAATCCCGAAGAGTATGTGACGCAATTACATTTCTCATACTAAAAGCCTAATGTGGGATTGAAACGCTAAAAGAACATTCCCGTGTGAATTATCAGTTCGATATTTTGTTTATACTGTTTTTTAAATCGAGTGCATGGGCTGCAATATAATTGGATGGCTAGTATCACTAAACAAGGGCATGGGATTAACGTAGCGGTTCCAATATAATTGTAGGTTAAGTGACGGTAGATAACAGACTCACCGAGGTGCCCGCAGGGCAGAAAGATGGTATTGACAGGAGCGTCCATGCAGATCTTACAGATTAACTGAGACCTCATCGTCCTCGCAATCTCTGACAAAGCAAAGACAGAGGTACCAGTCAATCCGGTCATACCTTCACACTTTGAGGTTCAGGTATATTACGAAATACATCAGATAGATCTTTGTGAAGCTAGAGGCCCTACTTTGGTACTCAGAACCAGACTAGTCAATTTTATGGCACGTTCTCCACATCGAAAATCATGTTTTAGGCTCCGCTCACTTTTTAGTTTAGATTCAGTGATGAAGTCGGCTTCTGGCCGTTCAGGCCGGCTAAACTAATGGGAGAGGGTTCCAAACATGGCCCAGTTGCCTAGCCAATGATTATGGTTTTAGTTTATTTCAGCCTGTTCCGTTGATACATTCTCAGAATGAGGCTGAAATCTGACCCCGAGTCCATTCTGACAATCAAATGCAGTCAAATTTGTCACCACCAATGGACCCATCTGTCAGAAGAGACAAGACTGTCCAGCATAAAGGACTTTTAGGTTGGCTAAATAACAAAGCTAGCTCCAGTTGGTCAGTCGCAAAAGCAACTAGCCTGGCAGTACAATATTAGGTACTGAACAGACAGGCTCTGCCTCCTATCTTACTCACCATCCTCATTTTCTGGAGGTTGTGGGGGGTTCCCAGGGACCTCAACTCCCTGTGAAGGGCGTGCGTCATCCACTATTGCAGGCGCTATCGGATGCTGAGTCACCTCCGGAGGTTGGTCTCTCCTAGCGGATGCGGGAGCAGGTGGGTTACCCGCCTCTCTCTTGGCTATGATATCATTCACGAGCTCGGCCACACTATCGTGATCTGGTATCCCATGCTGCAATAGCAATAATATCGGTTTGCCTGAAAATGTGAAAATGGCAGCACCAATAGGGTTGATCTAAAACAGGTGTACCGAATCTTAGATTCCAACTTACTACAGCTGCTGTACAAAGTTATCATCTAAGAAATAAAGCGCGACGTGTTGCTTTCACTTTCGTAGTCAGGTTTGTTTGCTTGCATGCATCTGGTTTGATTTATTTAAAAATCATCAATTTACTATTAGAAGGTCGCGCTTTAAAAATGGTTGTGTGTTTTGGCTTGTCAAGACGCCAGTGCTACACTGGTTTATTAGAAGTGTCAAAATGAGAATTTGTGATGGTATGTGCTAACGGTGCTAACGGGTATGAGCCAATTATATCAAGCTCTCCACCGGTTAGCTTGCCTATTCTCAGATTGATGCTAACGGACAAACTCGAAGATAATACATACAGTGGTAGCCACCCACTGCTCATTAGGCAGGTCATCAGCTGAAAATCATGGGTTTGTGCAAGCCAATGGAGTGGCTCCTCGGTTTAAGGGAAACCCAAGTGCTAAGCACACCTGTCACAAAACGCCACAATCCTTAGCCACCTGTCACAAAACGCCACAATCCTTAGCCACCTGTCACAAAACGCCACAATCCTTAGCCACCTGTCACAAAACGCCACAATCCTTAGCCACCTGTCACAAAACGCCACAATCCTTAGCCACCTGTCACAAAATGCCACAATCCTTAGCTTTGCGCTATTCTAAGCCCTCAGCTCCTAAAATGGCGCCTAAGCCTAAGTAACTTAGTAGATTAACCTGACAGGCTTGGGCGCCAGAAAGCGCCCGGCCCATCTCCGACCTATATAACGACCGGCAAATCAGTTACCCCGTGCGTTCATCACTCACGCAGCTATTCCAGATCCAAGCAGAGCATCTCTCCGCTGTACACGCAAGCTCTCAACGGAGCGCAGCCTTCTACCATTGCTCCCTAACCTCTTGAGGACATTTACTGTCGATTTACCAACAAAGCCTTGACATCCGACCTCGACTGCGAACACAAGCACTGCAAGCACCGGGTTATGCCTCCACGTATATTTGCTCAAACTCTGTCCGCAATTGGAAAGAACATGCACCAATGTGCCTTTTACTGAGCATCCCACCGCTTTGCACTTGCCATGGCCGGCTACTCCCCAGCGTGCCAAGTTGGCTGGTGTTGGTAACTGGTCATACGTTGCTCCAAGCATGAACTTTATCTGCGCGCTCTCCAATGCCCATAACTCACTACAGGTTACACTGTGCTCTACGGTCTCTTCCCACCAACACCAGCACCCTTGCTGTGCCTGTGATACGGCGCTCCTCCTCCTTCGCCCTGATCTCATCTACCACCATGATGCGTCTATTGGTGTCACACTCACTACTGAACCACCGCACTTTCTCATAACCAAATCCTAGCCTGCCATCATCTACTGCTCCAATCACTTCCTTTATATGAAGCCGACTCGTGGCTTTCCTAGTCGCTTCCTCCACTTTCCACTTTTCTATCAGTGTTGAGATCTGGCGCCTTCATTCAAATGCTAGGGTCCCTTGATTCTTTAAGCATCATAGCCATCCGATCCTTGCTTGCTTTATACTCCTCAACCAAGGACTTCAAGTAAGTGACAGTTTGAAAGAGCATACAGCGCATTTGTATTAAAGCTTCTGGGAACACCTAGCGGTCCTAGCCATTTCCTCGTGCCCGGGCCTAATGCCACTCTTTTTATTACTGATTCAGATTCCTGAATTAACCAACCAATCGACCAAGACAACTCTTAATCAATGAACTAATCCGATTTTAGTAGTGTAATCCTCCGGCTGGATAAAAAGAACTGTTCCATTTTGTTTCACAATTGAATTGGCTCAGCAAAAGTATAATTATTGCCTCGCTAGTTAGTTAGCAAAGGTTTAGGTTTGTCTTTGTGTGGTTGATCATCTTTTCTGCCTTTTTTCTTGTTCTTTATGTTATTTTTTCTTGATGTAGATAGCTGTAAACAAATACTGTTGGGATTGTGATGAAGTCAAGACAACTGACAGGTTCCCACCGAGATATAAGCTGTGGCTTGTCTGTGATTCTTTAGATGTAAAGGGGTCTTGACAATGTGCTGGGTGTTCTCTCCAATAAAGCTGATCGTGTTCCGGGTTGTTCTGTATTGTCTGTGTAATAGTTAGACACATACGGTTGACTCTGAATCAAGTGCCGATACCATTGGTTGAAGGTTATTCTTCAGTGATGAACAGATGGGTAAACTGCCTGTGGTTGGAATCATTTTTCTTGTTTCTTTGCAGTATGGAGCTTCACTGGCTCTCATATTGTTAGTCTCTGGGATGTGTGTTCAGGCTTGAGGTCGCTATGTGCTGGTTTATGTGAAAATCACTGAGCCCAGAGCTCTGCTTTTTCTAAGTTAGGTTTAGCTCTACTGGGTTATCTTTGCGGGTCGGGCCTCTGTAGGGTTTTGTCTGATTATACTTCTGTTTCAGAATCCCTCTATGGCTTATTCATCTTCTTTTAGTTGACAAGCTCTCTCCTCCAGTAGAACCCTTTATCTGCACAAATTTTCGGGCCATATACTGTCGGAGCCTATTGCGTCACAACAATCTACGACTTCTGATTGGTTGATTTCTGGGGATTCCACAGTGGTGGCTCTCGATTGGTTGATTATTTGGCTGAACTCTAACGCTAGATGATCATCCATGATGCAACTCCAATTATGCAACTCTAGAAAATGAACAGGGTGGCTTTTGATTGGTTGATGTTCCTGGCTGATGCGAATCCGATTCCTGAATGGCACAACTCCGGGGTTGTCCCTTGGACTGTATTCAAGTTCACATTCAATAACAGATTGTTGGAGTTGTGTTCTTCCAGGAGATCATCAGTCCGACAGAAGCACCTCAGAACCCCTCATATTCAGCGCACCTTTTCTCGACCAGCCCGCATCATTACACACCCAAAACACAGTAGCCATGACGACCAGCCCGCATCATTACACACCCAAAACACAGTAGCCATGACGACCAGCCTACAGATAACTCCTTGTAAAACAGTTTTACTGGAAAATGCGTCCTATACTCCATGGAAATTTTAGAAGGTTTTTCCATTCCAAAGTTTACTGAATTTTGAACAGATTGGCACTGGGTCCCATCTCTGCTTGGGTTATCACAGCAGGAAATAGGATTGTTCATCCGGGAGAGTGTTATGTCAATTGATCGCTAATCTGTGTCTAGGAATAGTGGGAGGATAGGTTGTTGTTTGAGCGCCGCGAATGCCATCACTTTTGAGCCAAGGAGCAGTATGCGGCCCTGAGCAGCAGGTTGGGCACAATAGGATATATTGAACTTACAATGATTCTGTGGGTGATGGCTTCTTTCACCTCATCCGTTGTGTAGCCAAGGTCATCAATCACAATTCGAGTCATCGGGCAATCCATTCGGGGACGTAAAAGTCGATTTGTAACATTCTGCAACATGAGCAGCATATAGCCCTGACATGCATTAGGCTTGTATGTGGCTTAGCAATTGATCGACCGCAGGGAATATTAAAAAGTTGCCGAAATGGTAGTCACAACGGGCGGCTGTTGAAACAACATTGAATAGTTCTGGGTACCTCTCGCTCATTAGATGTGTACGTTAACTAGGCAACAAACAGGTTCGCTGCCAAGTTTTAGAGGGATTAAATGTGGTACAAATAAAAATCAACGCCATATCAAGGCTGTTGGACGATAATACAGTTTTTTTAAGGAGCAGCGTGAAAAGTTTTACAGATATATTCTTTATAATAAGGCACATTGTTGTATATCCCGTTCGCAATTCTATAGACTATGATTGTATATTGTCGGCTTGTTGGATACAGACTCCCTAATGTTTTAAAATTCAATGTAATTTTGGATAAACTTGTGCACAAATTATCTTGGAAACATTACGTTCTACCATCGTGCCATCAGAGGCCTCTCACCACATTCCATGCAGCTATAGACAGAGCAGAGCCGGCGGGATAGGATGAGTTTATACACCCTTACCTCCACCACAATAGGGGGCGAAGGAGATACATATGGCCCGTGAGTCGCAATGACTTGTTCCGCATACTCTGGCCCTTTCTCAGCTCTCACTAAAGAGCAGTCTCGTGACGAGCGCGCGTGGCGAGTCCATACATCCTCACTAGGCATCCAGTCCTTCATTTCAATCCCACAGGAATAGCAGCATACGGTATCAGCTTCCCCTAATAACAGTAAAATATGCTCCTAAGCCAATCGCCGTGTGGGGAAGTGGCCACTAAAGAGCCATACAGGCAATGGTGTAACTAAGGTGGGGTACCACTCCTCTTCCGCACAATCTTCGCCTTCCCTGGCTCTAAGAGGGTCAAATACCCGTTCTCTGCTGAGTGAACAAGCGTCTAAAAACCCCGGGCACAACCTATGTTTGAACCCAGGGCCTTCAGAGTCAGTGACATGCAATAAACTATCACACCTCAGTGCCTCCCTAAATAAAATTATTTCCCCGTGACTCATTTGATCATCCTCAATGCAGGTCACGCACGCCGGAGTGACATGACCAAAGTTAAATACAGTAATTATCATGATAACTCAGTTATCAAACAATATGTCGGGCAACTACAGCTCACCATTAATACTTACTAGATGATGCATTTGGCTGGGAGTATACCGTTTCCATGACCCGCGTTGGATCCATTTCAAATCAGATGATAATCATGTCGGTTGCTACGCTTCTTTTATGGTCACTTTAAACGGCGGAACTGTGAACTCACAACCATATTCCCAACATGCTTTGTGTAGGTCTAGCTATGCCATGATCCTGGCCACCATCCTGTGACCATAATTCTCCATGCGGAGTTTTCCTACCTTGCCAGTAGACATTGCCGCCTTATTGAAATTGTGTAGATTGTGTAGGAAAAGCTTACAGTTGGTCTGCATGTCCACTCTCAACAGCTAGAACTTGTGCTGAGTAGCCAGATAGAATAAGGTGGCATGGCAGGGAAAGCGCGATACCCGACATGGAAGAACGTACCATGGGGACCGTGTCTGATTTTGGTAAAGCTTAAAGTCCGTCCAATTTAAGTGACCAAAACTTCAACCACAAAGAATAACGACGCCGACGCCACACGACGAGAATAACGACGCCGGGCTCACGTTTTACCTGTGGCAAACAGGCCACCCTCAATGCAGGGTGCTTTAGGCCGGAGATTCTCATACTGCCAGGTTACGAAAGAAGCTCTTCTGTTGTTGATTAGACTCATTTCCTGGTGCATGGCAACCTCTGTGCTGATGCCAAGATTAGCGCTGATATCCGACTGCTGCCCGGACTCAACCGATCGCTCAACTGACAGGTCCGGGAGGTTTTCGGCAGCAACATTACCTAGAGTAATTACATGAGTATGATGAAGATTCTGTTGGAAGGCGAGTTTGGCATGACCTTTCATTGTCATGGTGGCGTGGGATGGTACTGAGGTAGTTTCCCGTTGCATTCCTCGGTTTTCTGACTGGCCTGTTGTTCCCTACTAAAGTACTCAGTATGAACCATTGCACTACGAGACTGAACTGATGGTCCTGGGAGGTTGATTGTCAGTCAACCTAAGCCATTAGTTCACATAACAACCGCTTAAACCTGACCACACTGCTCGAGAAGGGAGAGATGGATCTTTACCAATTGTGGGGCGATCTCAATCCTTACCCACTGGTTGGGACCTCCATCATTTATACTGTGGTGATCTGAAACTACGCTACAGTAGTAATTTGGAATGAGAGGTTTGCTAAAGAACAAACACGGCCAGCACCGTGCAGTGAACTGGTAAACCTCAAACCGTGCTTTTACGGACTGGCGATAGACGACTTAGAAATGCTATCCATATATTATATACGGTGACCTCAGGTTTTCCCCAGCTACATGTTTAACTTCCCGTGAGTCAGGCAGCAGGCGGATTAAACACAGGATTCCCTAATGGCATGAGGTACGCATTAAATTTATGCCGCCAACAGTGATAACATACAATAGTGAGTGAATGACACACTAGGACTTGGGATTCCCATGACTCAGTCTCATTATTGCATTTGGTATTGATTGCGATGGATTGCATTACTTTATGTATAGTGTATTCATACCTGATATGAATGGACACGTCGGCCAGCGATTCCTGTGTACCTCCATAGGTGAGAAACTATCACCCATATCCACATTGATGAGCTGTCCATTACAAAATGCACAACAGATCACGCCAGTCTCGCCTACCGAGAAACCGCAGCATAAGTCATATAGCTGGAGTCAGGCAATAACATGGCGGTTAGCGTACCGGGTCTCGTAACGGTAGTCCCTGGTTCGATTCCTGATTCGGGCAAAAACTTGCCTTTTGCAACACCCTCATCAGTTTAGGATCCTGCTAAAGGAGGCCCTTCCAAAGAGTCACCTTCTATACTGAGCACGCGGGTGCATGCAGTAAGTCTCCTAATGACGCACCCTGGGAAACGCTGATCAAGTCTAAGACACAATAGATCAATTTCTGTACCACCCCTGACACCTGTTCTGGCATGTAGATAAGCGATAGAGCTAATGGAAAATTAATAACTCTCCAAAGCAAGCAGAGGGTGACCCTGACCATTATATCATGACATACATGGGATAGAGGGATAGCTTGATGATACAGCGTTAGGCTGGCAACCAAGAGAATCCGGGTTCAAATCCCAGGTCACGACAGGCTCCTGCTGTGAGTATGAGCTCCTCACATGAGTCCAAACTCAAAACACAAACAAAGCCTCACTATGAGGTGGAGCACTGATACTGATCCATTTGTGGTGCTCCACGCTAAGTCATGACTGGTGAAAAACATGCACCTAGCCCGGCAGCTTCACCAGAATGGTGAGATTATCGTATGAAAATTAAGACATAGATCAGCGCTTCACTATCTACTACCAAAGTTATGAAATACCTTCAGGTTTTAGGTTGAGTATGCGTATCACACAAAAAGTTGATTTTAGGGTGTATTTTACAGCTAAAACTGGGTAGTGAGAAACTACATACCCCGTACCCTGTATCGAGCTAGGGGTACAGGGTGCGTGGTTTCGAGAGTACGGGGTATCTGGTTTCGAGAGTACGGAGTACATGGTTTCGAGGGTACCGGGGTACAGGATACGGGGTACATAGTTTCTCACTACCTGCTAAAACTCTGTGCTTCTCTGGTTTGGTGAAAAATTAATTGCAGAAAAAACTCAAAAACAGGCTTTTCTATGGAATGCATCAAACTCTCATGACAAACCAATGTCACTGAACCAACCAATCCTGCAAGCTGTTAAAGCTTCAAAAAGCCATTCGTGAACCTGCTAGCTAGACTTGACAGGTTCACTTGTCACTATATCCTGCTGTATAGTGTGAAACATACTATTATATCTGAACCCTGCGGCCGCGAGCAGATCAACTCTGGCTGAATGTCTCCGTGTCCAATCGCGAAATGTCTCCAAACGGCTAGCTTCACCATGGTAGTTCAGTTGCTGCCCTGACGACAATGATCTGCCATATATCTTTCGCGCATTACCCGATGGGACACTATACCTGTATAAAAACAGTGTAAATGGGACTTGGGAATAAGAAATACAAAACAATTCGGATTTCAGCTCAATGACACTGTGTGTTGAGGTGCAGGGCATCAGAGTGTCGCTTACCATCTACTGTGTTGCCTCTTGGGGGAAGATAGGGATAGCTCAATAGCTAGAGCGCTCGGATCAAGACCGGAAGGTCTTGGGTTCAGGCCCTAGTCAAGCTCAGTACCCACAGTGAAAATGAGCTCCTGAAACAATTCCTAGTTCCTAAGTAGCTCCGGCAAGCCTAAGGCTTAGAAGGTCTGTTAAATAGGATGGCCAGGTGCCAAAGTAGATAAAAAAGTATCCCAAAATGGGCAGATTAATCGCTCCCCCCTCCACCACTGTGACTGATTGCCTTCCATTCATTTCTGCTGAACGCAATAGCTAACACACCTCCTCTTATGATGCGCATGATCACAACATGATAAAGAGATATGAGATAGTTACTTAGCCAGGCAGTATTGTCTATAGAGCATCGATAAGCCCCTATCCGTCAGATTATGTTGTTCATCGGTCATGGAGATTAAGTTGTCGCCTGTGTCCACCTCATCATATCCAGAGGGGATGATTGGCTGCAGAACTGTGGGTCCACTGCTGAATATATGTGACACCATGGGTCTCCGGTCCGGAAACTCCCCTAGGTCCGCTCTATTGCACTGTATATTGTTCAGCAAGAATGGACAGACTTTGCTAGCGAATGCTCGATGCCAGGCTAAAGGTTGGTGAGCTCTCCGAAAGTTCTTCAGGCGTAGTTTGCACCAAGCGCATTCTACTTCACCCTCAACATTAGTCGGAGTGAAACCAGCATGACTTAAAGCGAGTTTGGCCACAGGTAGATAGCCTGTTGTAGAGTACAGAGCAAGACGTTCTCGGTGGCTAGGCACAGTGACGGTAGGCGCCGGTTCAGCAGTTGTGTTCGACATTATTCGTTGTAAAATGACTGGGTATCACAGCATGGGTTTCGTTTCGTCATTCTTCATTCATCATTCTTTTCTTTAGCAGAACTTGCAGAAGATTCCAACTGCAAAGAGAGCAACAGTACGAATCCAGTAGGACGTAAGTCGTAACATCTTGGGATATTCATATTGGTTGAACTTGAGTCATTCATGATTCATTGATTGATTCAAATGATCTGATAGTGATAGGGGCAGCTGCCACGTGACGTGTCCTGTCCACGACCACAGTTCAACTAAATTCGACCCTACCCCATGACTCGCTGACTGAGTGATGGCTTTTTCTGTTACTACTGTGTTACTGTTAGTTACTAAGTTAGTGACTTAGTCACTCTCACTCACTACTCAGTCACTGACTTGTCTTAGTTATCTTACAAGTTACTCTTAGTTAGTAGTAACTAGTAAGACTAAGAGTTCGTCACTTGGTTTAGTAACTTAGTAACGTAAGTGACTTACCTTACTCAGTCCTTAGTCAGTGGGGAGTTACCCGATACGGAGTAATCCAATCAGTATCACCAGAGTTTTCCCCTAGGGGTACGTGTACTCACCGTTCTGTAGTAGCAGAAGGCGATAGCGGTGCAGCCGGGTGACGTCACGGTCGCCATGTTAATAGGGGTGTAGAAGCGTAACCCCCTATGCTAGGTCATTGAAACAGACTCTCTTTTGAAGGTCTCTAAAGCCTATACCAACCCCTTCAGATATGGACGTCTATATACCAAATTAAAGCTAAACAAGTCGGCTTTCTATTTAAATGGGATTAACAGCTTAGGATTCACTTGGAATAGACTCACCATTGAAAACTTCCTGGACATAAGGGCCTTTACGTCAAACTGAAGCTAGGCTACCTCATGCAGTCACTAATTACCTGACACGGATTTCCTGCTCCTTTGTTTGGGCAGTGAGCGCAAATTTTCACTTTCTTTCCAAAAGCTCATATAGGTGAATGATATCACAAGATATTGAGTGCATTGTATACATGTATGATAACATGTCCTGGTGCACCTATAACTAGGGCGGGTGAGTATCCTCTGGTAATGGAGTGACACGCTATCATTGTTTCATGTTGCAAAAACCGCCGCTTCCAGCTTGGTATGGGCAGTCTATATCTATAGTAGCACAAACAGTGCAGCATAGACCATGAAATCAGCTAGGTTTTCTTCGCAGAAACTCAATACATGTACCGGTAGAACACATTATACTTGTATGCCTGAGTCCTGGACACCAAACATAAAACTCATTGACTTACATCGACTTTATTGAGTAAGTTTCATAGTAGCTAAGTACATGTATATGTGGTTTGTATACTCAAGGCGGCTACTGATGCTTGAATATCACTAGACGATTAAGCCGATTGCGGTCACTGGTTGCCTGCGACAAATAGCTTCTCAGCCTAATATTGTAGTATTTTGTTATCACCGCTTTAGTTAGTTCAAAACTATGGGTTACAAGGCCCATCTCAACATCACACCCGGTTGGGATAAAGAGATTACCACACTCCAGAGCTGACCTGCTGAATTTTGTGAACAAAGCCTCCCTGAGGCGAGGGTGGAGACCCAGCTGAGCGAGCACTACCTTCAGGATTGATTCACCACGCGATATGACCTTGAACACATGATTAGATGGTTTGATGAGTGCCCCCCTATTCTTGATTTGAAAAAGCAGGGACTGATGTGATTCCATGAAAGAGTCATGATCGGTCACTTGTTGGGGATCACCCAACAAAGCATCAATACACGATGGGTATTTTATGGACCC
>Ga0224501_10003915_pt1 | contig 11737 bp, 10 predicted proteins | sample SF_Oct11_sed_USG_4_FD_169105 | JGI IMG/M metagenome (GOLD analysis project Ga0224501, IMG submission 169105) | Sediment microbial communities from San Francisco Bay, California, United States - SF_Oct11_sed_USGS_8_1 | ecosystem: Environmental > Aquatic > Marine > Sediment | place: USA...
GATATATATAAGATATACTATACCAAACTACTTGATTGTATTAAATACTATGGCAATATCCTTCAATTAATTAGTAAAAACAGGTTGTCAGGGTCAAATTGTCCTTCCAAATGACGATAACCTATAGATAATTATCATATTACCATCATATATTTGCCACGATGACAGAAAAACATAACAGTAAAGAGGTTGAAGACAAGCTCAATCAGCTTACTGAAAAGTATGTCCAACAACTGCCTGAGAAAATCGGCCTTATTCGCGATCTTTGGAAACAGGTGTCTGATAATGGACGAGTACTTAAAGACAAGACGAGTGAAATAAAACACATTAGTCATGGTTTGGCAGGCTCGGGAACCACATTTGGTTTGCCTGAATTAAGTGTTCGCGCCAGAACACTTGAGTTAGTTATGGATACGCTAAAAGATGACAGGGAAATATCTGACGAGGAAAATCTTCAGATCAACAAACTGATTGAACAGCTTGCACAGTCTATCATTGCCAATCCCGCCGCCAACATAACAGCACGATTAACTGAAGATTTTGATATTCATAAAAAAAACAGGTCAAACAACAAAATCTTGCTTGTGGAAGATGATCCATTGCTTGCGGAATCATTACGGGATGAAATATTTAGTAATAACTATCAAGTTGATGTTTTTACAGATACAAAAAATGTACAGGAATATATAAAAGAACATAGTCCGGTAGCTATTATTGTGGATGTAGTATTGCCAGAAGGAGATATGGCAGGACTTGAGTTGGTAAAGAATCTGAGAGATAGCGGTTGTAATATACCAGTAATTGTTATTTCAGTGAGAGATGATATTGAGTCAAGATTGCTTGCGGCACGGACAGGAGCATATGACTATCTGGTAAAGCCACTCAGGACAAGCGATGTTATTTACACGCTCGATAAAATTACTGATAAAACACCTGAGACTCCGTACCGCGTATTGATAATTGATGATGACGAACCATTATGCCAGTTTTATTCACTTGTGCTGGAACAGGCTGGTATGCAAACGAGATATATTTCCAATCCAATGGAAGTTGTGAGTGAGCTTGAAAGTTATAATCCAGAACTGATTTTACTTGACCTATATATGCCGGAGTGCAGCGGTTCTGAAATAGCGTCTGTTATAAGACAGTTTAGAGAGTATGACACGGTTCCTATAGTATTTCTTTCGAGAGAAACTGACATTAAAAAACAAACAGAAGTGCTTGCGTTGGGCGGGGATGATTTTGTTATAAAACCTGTTTCACCTGAACAGCTTTCATTGACCGCAAAAACAAGGGCAAAGCGAAGCCGTATATTATCAGATAGTAAGCACCGTATTGAGGCTACAGTAAGGGAACTCGAAAGACAGCGCTTTGCAATTGACCAGCATGCTATCGTTTCATTGTCGGATCCGGAAGGAAAAATAACTTATGTTAACAATCGATTTTCGATTGTTTCAGGTTATACGCAACATGAATTGCTTGGCAGGGATCATAGAATACTCAACTCAGGTTATCATACAGATGCTTTTTTCAAGGATATGTGGGAGGTTATCAAGTCAGGACAGGTATGGCATGGAGATATAAAAAACAAACAAAAAAACGGCCAATATTACTGGGTTAGAACAACCATCGTTCCATTTCTGGATAGAAACGGGAAACCATATCAATATGCCACAATAAGAACGGATATAACCGAGCAACTCACTGCCAAAGAAGAAGCAGACAATGCAAACAGGGCAAAATCCGAGTTCTTGTCAAGAATGAGCCACGAGCTCAGAACACCATTAAATGCCATTCTTGGTTTCTCTCAGCTTCTGGAGCTTGATGATGAACAGGAGTTAACTCAATCTCAACTCGATAACCTGAAAGAAATCAGTAATGCAGGACATCATTTATTAAATCTGATTAATGAAATCCTGGATCTGGCTCGTATAGAGGCCGGCAAAATAGATATAAATTATGAATCAGTCGTGCTTGAAGACGTGATTGAAGAATGCGTCAATCTTGTGACGCCATTGTGTGAAAAAAATAATATATCCATAACTATAGGCGACATGAAAGAGATCCCCATGGTTATTGCTGACAGGATGAGAGCCAAGCAGGTGTTTTTGAATCTATTATCAAATGCGGTCAAATATAATACACATAATGGTAAGGTAAATATAACCGCTCAGGAAGCCGACAATCACAGGATACGAATTAATGTCATTGATACCGGAACAGGTATACCAAATGATCGACAAAGTGAATTGTTCACTTCATTTGCAAGAATGGGTAAGACAAAAACTGAAGGGACAGGCATTGGACTGGTTATTACAAAACATCTCGTCGAAATAATGGGAGGTGAAATCGGATTTCAAAGCAATGAAGGTCAAGGTTCAACTTTCTGGTGTGAGTTCAATACAAATGATGAGATAAATCCATATAGCAAGAAACATCTGGTTAATAATGCTGACCCCAACACAGACAATAACCAGTATGACGCAAGCGCAACTATACTTTATATTGAAGACAACTTGTCAAATATTAAACTGGTTGAGGGCGTGCTTAAGCGCAGAAAAGAAGTTTCGCTGATAAGTGCACTATCACCTGAAAAGGGAATTGAAATTGCTGAAAAACAACAACCAGAATTAATTATTCTTGATATTAATCTTCCAGGCATGACCGGGTATGAGGTATTAAAAATACTTAAAAATAATCCAGCAACATGTCATATTCCGGTTGTTGCATTAAGTGCAAATGCAATGCCATTGGATATCGAAAAAGGTATCAAGGCAGGCTTTGAACATTATTTGACAAAACCGCTGAATATAGATGATTTCTTTGTAGTAATAGACAGTGTTTTTAAATAATCCGGTGGCTAAGATGAGGCAGATTTATGACGCATGAATTGAAAAAAATACTCTATGTCGAGGACGAAGCAGATATTCAGGCTGTGGCAACAATTGCGTTGGAAACAGTTGGCGGTTATCAGTTAAAAATATGTAGTTCGGGTGATGAGGCGATCAACACTGCCGCTGCATTTGCTCCTGATTTATTTCTTTTGGATGTAATGATGCCAGGGATGGATGGGCCAACAACATTAGGTAAGCTGAGAGAAATCCCCTCCTTGAAGGATGTTCCCGCTATCTTCATGACCGCAAAGGTGCAAAGTAACGAAGTGGAACAATTCAAGCAGATCGGAGCCCTCGATGTTATCCCTAAACCTTTTGATCCAATGACACTGGCAGAAAGAATAAAGGCAATTTGGGAAAATAACAGTGCCTAAGCAGTCCGTAAATAATATAGAAGAAAAATTACGGGGATTAAGAAACTCCTATATACAGCATTTGCCGGGAAAGATAAAAGACGTTCAGAAACTATGGAATAGTTTATGTAATGGCTGGCAGAATGAGACTATTGATGAACTTCATCGTATTGTTCATAGTCTGGCGGGTTCTGCTGGCACATTTGGTTTTGCCCAAATGGGTGAAATAGCACGTTCTGCTGATAATATTCTTAAAAATTACCGCGATACAGAAATGCCGCCACATAATAGTGTGAAAGATGAACTGGAAGACATCTTTGAAAAACTATCCTCAATTTGCAACAGCATTACTGAACAAGCTGAAGAAACCAAAGATAGCACAGGATTGGATGTCGGATACAAACCTGATCACAAAAACTCAACCGTTAAAAACAGAATATTTATGGTTGATGATGATAACGAGTCAGCAAGTGAGCTTGCGCTTCAGATTGAGCAGTTTGGCTATGAAGTGACAGTATTTAACAGTATTGAAGCTTTCAAAAAAGAAATTGCTGTTACCCCGCCAACCGCAGTTATTATGGATGTTGTTTTCCCGGAAGGAGAGTTTGCCGGGATTGAGGCAGTACGCAAGATTCAGCGCCAGCGTGCTGTACATTTGCCGGTTATTTACGTATCTACATATGGGGATCTGAAATCCCGTCTTAATGCCGTTCGCTCAGGTGGTGATGCCTACTTAACGAAGCCTATTGATATAAATATGGTGGTGGAAACACTGGATATTCTGACGTCATTTCATGGCAATGACTCATATCGTATTTTAATTGTTGATGACGATAAATATCTTGCTGAGCATTATGCAACCGTTTTACGAAACGCAGATCTTGATGTAAAGATAGTTAATGATCCGATGGATATCATGAATGTGTTGGTTGATTTTAATCCCGAGCTGATTCTCATGGACATTTATATGCCGGGCTGCACAGGTCTTGAGCTTGCAAAAGTGATTCGTCAGAATGTCAGTTATCTTAATCTCCCCATTGTATTTCTTTCAACAGAAACCGGTCAGGAGCAGCAATATGCCGCCTTAAGAATGGGTGGTGATGATTTTCTTACCAAACCAATAGATGAAGGTCATCTAATCTCCTCGGTAATATCACGTGCCCAACGGTCTCGTAAACTTGCAGAAGCTATAACGCGCGATAGTCTTACAGGTTTGCTTAACCATGCAAAGTTACGTGATCAGCTTGATATAGAAGTACTAAGAGCAGAGAGACAGGGAACGAATCTGACGTTTGCAATGATTGATATCGATTTCTTTAAAAAAGTTAATGATAACTATGGGCATGTTGTTGGTGATCATGTAATACGTGATATAGCAAGAACATTAAATCAGCAATTAAGAAGGACTGATATTATTGGTCGTTATGGTGGAGAAGAGTTTGCAGTTATTCTACCTGATACGGATGAGAAATCCGCCAAATATGCACTCGATAAAATAAGAGAAGAGTATGCTCAAAAACATCATGCAGTGGGAAAGGAGCATTTTAATATCACATTCAGTTGCGGGATTTCAGGGATATCATCATCAAAAAGTGCAGAGGCTATTGTAGTAAAGGCAGATGAAGCACTTTATGAAGCAAAGAAAAAGGGCAGAAACTGTATTGTAATTTTGCCTTAATTAGCTTCGTGCAGTAAATCACGCAAACCTTCAATATCATGGACAACAATATCCTGCCCATTACTTTCTATCAGGCCTTTTTGAGTCAGACGGGATAAAATGCGCGAAAATGTTTCCGGCTTGATCGAAAGCCGGGATGCAATAACATTTTTTGGTGTCGACAAATGGACTTGTGATGCTTCAACTACACCGGGTGGTATTTTGTCGAGCAAATAGGCGATCAACCTGTATGTAGCATTATGCAGAGTCAGGCTGTCAATTTCATCAATCCATTTATGCATTCGAGTACACATAACTGCCAGTAAATTAAGACAGGTGTCATTCGATTCTTTCATGATATTGAGGAAAACATTCATATCAAAAGAAATAAGTTCGCTGGGTTTCAGGGTTTCTGCATTGACCGGATAGTTTCTCATTTTCATGAATGTCACTGCTTCTGCAAATGATTGTCCCGGATTAATGATCTCGATAATTTTTTCATCCCCTTCTTCCGAAAGCCGATAGAGTTTTACTTGTCCTGAGATTAAAAAATAAAAGCGTTCAGCTTTTTCCCCTTGCTGGAAAACACCGGATTTTTCTTTTAGCTCGAAGTGATGTGAACTATCCATAACCAGGGACAGTTGTTTTTCATCCATGGATCTGAACAGATAAAATTGCTCGATATTACTCAGTTGTCGCGCCGTTGTACTCATAGAAATACTATAAAAATCAATGAAATTGATGACTAATTGATCGATATCAAGGTCTAATTATGCGCTTGAAGTTACTGTTTTACCAGTCTGAATTAAAGGACTCCCTTTTCCATGTATTTACAGTTAATCATACTCGAGAGCAAATTATCCTCGGAGGGTGCCAGAAATGTTTGGCAGGATGTCTGTCAGGCACGTGGACTTGATCTAGAGGTGGTCGATGCGAGTAAGGAAGAGGGCGTGAAACTGACTAAGTCACTGTCACTTTCTACATTCCCTGCATTAATAGTAGATGGGTTGATCAAGGCTATCGGGATACCGGATAAACAAATAGCCGGAAAGGTGCTGGATGATATATTGAGTAACCATGACAAGGATCAGGTTGTTGAAGAAAAATAGTGGAATACCTCAGGAAATGGCTATTAAATTAAGTATATAATCGAGTACCAGTAGCCAGAGGGAATGAAAGATGGCAAATTCGCTCGTAGATCCATTCGGAAGAGCAATCGAATATGTCCGTTTGTCCGTCACTGATCGTTGTGACTTGCGCTGTGTCTATTGTCTCCCGAAAGGTCATAAGGATTTTTCCGAACCGAACTCATGGCTTGATTTTGATGAAATTGAAAGAGTCATTTCTGTTTTTGGACGACTGGGTGTAAATCGAATTCGCATTACCGGAGGAGAGCCGCTTGTTCGCCACAATATTCCCTATCTTGTAAACCGATTATCTGCACTTGAAGGAATATCGGATCTTTCATTGAGTACCAATGCAGTACAGTTAAGTAAACAGGCTGTCGCATTAAAAGATGCAGGTATTCAAAGAATCAATGTCAGTCTTGACACGTTGAAATCGGAACGCTTCAAGGCGATAACCAGTGGTCATCTTGATAAGGTATTAAATGGCCTGCAGGCAGCCAGACGAGCCGGTTTTTCACCCATCAAGATTAATATGGTTGTTATGAAAGATATCAATGATGACGAAATTGAGGATATGGTCGAGTTTTGTATTGCAGAAGGGCATACATTACGCTTTATAGAAACAATGCCTGTAGGCAATACTGGAAGTAAGGCGACAGATCGTTATTACAGTCTGGCTAATGCAAAAGAACGTCTGGAGAAAAAATATACTTTATTGCCTTCATCGCTTTCCGGTGGAGGCCCTGCGCGTTATTACCAGATAGGTGGAACAGATTTACGTGTTGGCTTCATCACACCCATGTCTCAGCATTTTTGCGAAACCTGCAACCGAGTACGTCTTTCAGCCGATGGGATGCTGTATTTATGTCTTGGCCAGAATGATATGGTCGACTTGCGGACACCTTTAAGAAACGGTATTGATAATGAAGGTCTGGAACAATTGATAATGGCAGCAATAGCGCGCAAACCGGAGCGACATGAGTTTAATACTCAGCCCGGGCATGTGGTACGATTTATGTCTCAAACAGGTGGCTAATTATTAAAAGGTTGTAACCAATGGGGCATGCAAAGCAAACAGAATTTTTTCCACTCAATATCGCCGTTCTGACTGTTTCCGATACGCGTACCGAAGAAAATGATACTTCCGGGAAAGTACTCGCCGATAATCTTCAGCAGGCCGGGCATAGACTGGCAGACAAAACCATTATTCCGGATGATATGTATCGTATTCGCGCCCAGGTGGCGGCATGGATCGCTGATCCGAAAATAGAGGCCGTCATTATTACCGGGGGCACAGGGCTGACTGGACGGGACATCACACCGGAAGCGGTGGTTCCTCTTTTTGATAAAGACATTCCCGGTTTTGGTGAACTGTTTCGTATGGTTTCCTATGATGAGATAAAAACATCAACAGTTCAGTCAAGGGCCGTCGCAGGACTTTCCAATGCGACATTGGTATTTTGTTTACCCGGTTCAACGGGTGCTTGTCGTACAGCCTGGGACAAGATACTTCAGGATCAACTCGACATTCGGCACAAGCCTTGTAACTTTGCCGAAATGATGCCTCGCTTTAAAGAAAAATAGAGTATTTATATGTCGCCTGAATCTGCCAACATCGATCCTTGTTGTTCCTCATCATCCAATATGCTTTCGGTAGAAGAGGCAATTGAGTATCTGTTATCAAGAGCAGATATCAAACCGGAAAGTGAACAGGTTGAACTCAAACAAGCATTAGGTCGTGTTTTGGCAGTAGATCAGTCTTCACCGGTATTTGTGCCACCTGCAGATAACAGTGCAATGGATGGATATGCTGTTAATACAAAAGACTTTGCCTCAGGTGGAGACAAACGCCTGCCTGTAACACAACGCATTCCTGCCGGTACCAGAGGCAAGACGTTGGTTCCAGGAACAGCCGCACGTATTTTTACTGGGGCACCGGTACCTGATGGGGCTGATGCTATTGTCATGCAGGAACTGACCGAGAAGGACGGTGACTGCATTGTTGTGAAGGCGATACCAAGGAAAGGCGATCATATACGTAAACGTGGGGAAGACATCAGTACCGGAGACAGGATATTGTCAGCCGGACAGAAATTGCGGCCACAGGAATTAGGTTTGGCTGCTTCTGTTGGTATAGGCGAACTACCGGTTTACCGTAAACTCAAAATCGCCATTTTCTCAACCGGTGATGAGCTGGTTACGCCAGGTAATCCTTTGGGTGAAGGGCAAATATATAACTCTAATCTCTATACACTCACCGGGATGGTTCAGGCATTAAATTGCGACATTATTGATTTGGGTACTGTGCCAGACAATCTGGATTCAACAAAAAAGGTTCTACAGGAAGCTCAAGCGAGTGCGGATATCATCGTGACCAGTGGCGGGGTGTCAGTGGGTGAAGAAGATTATGTTAAGGCAGCAATCGAAGAACTGGGCAGTCTCGATATGTGGCGTGTCGCGATGAAGCCAGGTAAGCCTCTTGCTTTTGGTCGTATTGGAAATACTCCCTTTATCGGTTTACCGGGCAATCCGGTTTCGGTCTTTGTTACCTTCTGCCTGTTTGCCAGACCCTATATTCTGAAATGTCAGGGTGCAAGTGATGTGTTGCCAAACCGGTATATCGTTACGGCTGGTTTTGATTGGCACAAACCAGGCCCACGACGTGAGTTCCTGCGTGCCAATATAGAGATAGACAATCAGGGTCATGCCAGAGCCAGCATTTATCCTCATCAGGGCTCAGGCGTGTTGTCATCGGCGGTGTGGGCGAATGGACTCGTTGAGATCAGCAACCAGAAACCAGTCAGCGCCGGTGATCTGGTGAGCTTCATTCCTTTCACAGAAATTTTTGCGTGAGCGAACCGGACAAGCAGAATATAACCGGTATTATTCTCTCAGGTGGGCGTGGAAGCCGTATGGGAGGGGTGGACAAAGGTTTTGTTGAGCTGGATGGACAGCCACTTATTGCTCATGCTATTGCGCATCTGAAACCTCAAGTTGCCAGCATCATTATCAGTGCCAATAGAGAAACCGAGCGCTATGCAGAATATAGCTATTCGGTAATACGTGATACTCAGGATGATTACGCCGGGCCATTATCCGGTATTGCCAGCGCCTTGTTTCATGCCCGTACCCGGTTAGCCATGATTGTTCCCTGTGACATGCCTTATTTACCATCTGATTTGGTTGCACGTATGTACACAAAACTCGAGCAGGAAGGAGTTGAAGTATGCATGGCCAGTGATGGCAAGCATTTGCATCCGGTTGTTTGCCTGATGAAAACATCACTCCTTGAGGAGCTTGTGCATGATGTTCAATCGGGTGAATGTAAGACGGGGCATTGGATGAAACAACGAACCCACGTGATTGAAGATTTTTCAGACTGTCCGGAAGCTTTTGTAAATATCAATACAATACAGGAGCTGAATCAGGATTTAAGCTAGGCAAAGAAATATTGCCAGATAGTGAGATGATCAATGGGTGTGTGTTCGAGGACAGGGCACATGATGCGTGTGGGCCATAGCCATCCATGGGGCGCAATTCCCTCTGCGCCAAAAAACTCTTGATGTTCGTAGTTAATCTATTAAGTCAATTGCTAGCGGATAATAGTTTCAAGCAGAAACCATGTGATGCTCCCCGTGACTATTATCAAAACAGAGGCATATAAGAAGTATTTGAGAAAATCTTTTATTGCATAGGCCATTAATGAATAACATATATGACTGGCAAGTAACTGAATATAAAGAAAATCCTAAAAACATATCAGAATTATCTGATAAAAAGCACAAAATAAAAGGGATTAAATTGGTTACAGACAGGTAATGGATTATTTGATTTTTTCTGGGTCAAGGGTACGTGTGGTTACATCGTGGGTGCTGCGAAATTTTTCGCTGGCTGGTGTTGGTTGTGAAACAGGGGATTGGGTAGTAAATGCCTTTACGGTGAGTTCTTTTGCCGGTTTGCCAAGATAAAAACCCTGAACATAGTCAATGCCATATTTTTTCAGCAAGGCCATGGTTTCACTGTCTTCTACATACTCGGCTACCGTTTTCTTACCAAGGCTATGAGCAACAGCAATCATGGATTTCACCAAAATTTTATCGACAGGATCATTTCTGAGATTGGAAATAAATGTACCATCCAGCTTCAGATAATCGACAGGGAAGTTCTTCAGGTAGTTAAATGAATTAAAGCCGGCGCCAAAGTCATCCAGTGCAAAGCGGCATCCCAGCGCACGTAAACGAGCAACCATTTCGCGAGTTTGTGCATAATTGGCAATAGCAGCAGTTTCTGTAATTTCGAATGTCAGGCGATTTGCTGAAATCCAGGTCATGTCCAGTTTTTGCTGAATCAGGGAGATCAGTGACTGATCCTGAAACGCATGACCAGAAAGATTGATATTGAGTGATATATTGGAATATTCACCTGAAAGTGAACTCAGAAAATCAATCGCATTTTCCACGACCCACAAATCAATATGATGAATAAGCCCCATGCGTTCAGCAGCAGGAATAAAATCTTCCGGAGACAGGACTTCACCATTTTCACCCTTCATGCGAATCAGTGCTTCATAATGCGTTGCCTTGCCATCAGCGACCCTGACAACCGGTTGGAACAGCAAGAAGAAGCGGTCGTTCATCAAGGCATCCCTTATCATAGGTACCCAATGAACGTCATTACGTAACCGATGCAACTCCGTGTCATCATGATTGTATTTATGAACAATGTTGCGACCGTGATTCTTGGCGATATGACAAGCCTGATCTGCCTGTGCCAGATATTCGCTGGCTGTGGCGGTATTTTCACCTTCGATAATAGTGACACCAACACAAGTGCAGAGGTGATAGGTTCGGATATTGCTCTCGAAACGGAATTCATCCAGCGTCTTACGCAGTTCTTCGGCTTTAATTAGTGCCTGTTCTTCATTTGTGTTTTCAATCAATAGAGCAAATTCATCTGAACCTATGCGTGCCAGCAAATCACCGGGCTTGATATTTTGTCTCAGGATATTGGCGACGCTGACCAGCATGCGATCACCGCAGTCATGGCCTTCAGTGTCATTAACAACCTTGAACTGATCCAGATCGAGATAGAGCAGGGCGGCAGTGCGTTTAAAATTAGATGCCCGTAATACAGCAAGCTCCATCGCCTGTTCCAGACGGCGACGATTTGAAAGACCGGTTAAATCATCATGTCCGACCAGATACTGGAGACGAGCCTCCATAATTTTACGTTCTGCCAGCTCATTACCCATGTCTTCTTCATGCTGACGACGTTGATCACGTTCTTTTTTCAGTGTCAGCGCCAGAGTAATGCGTGGAATCAGATCCATTGCACGTATAGGTTTGAATACCACATCTGAAGCACCTGATTCATAGGCCTGTCTAGCAGTGGCTTCCTGCCACCAACCATCACTATCCGCTGTGACAATGACAGGAATATCTTCCCATTCACTATAGTTTTTCAGTGAGTGGCAGAATTCATGGATATTGGAATCTTTAAGTTGTGCCGGGATCAGCACGAGATCAATTTTGCATGTCTCATTGCGTAGATGGCCGCGTAATGTAGACATTGCTTCTTCAGATGATTTTGCGGTAACGATATTGGTGAAACCACCTTCTTCAATAATAGAGCGTAACTGGATAATTTGCGGCAGGTTGTTTTCAACCACGAGGATACACATGCTTCGCAGCGTATCGATATCAGTCA
>Ga0224501_10003916_pt1 | contig 11735 bp, 6 predicted proteins | sample SF_Oct11_sed_USG_4_FD_169105 | JGI IMG/M metagenome (GOLD analysis project Ga0224501, IMG submission 169105) | Sediment microbial communities from San Francisco Bay, California, United States - SF_Oct11_sed_USGS_8_1 | ecosystem: Environmental > Aquatic > Marine > Sediment | place: USA...
GGCACTAACCGCAGTTTTCAGTTGGCGTTATGACTGAAGGTTCGAGATATGCCCTGCCAATTATCGTCACCCAGGCAGGGACCATAAAACTTGGTCTGAGTTAAGCAAATTTTCGAGTTATCCGAGGTCGAGTTAACCAAGTTTCTCTGTACTCGGGTTCATATAGTGTAGCTTAGGTGCGAAAGATTACGCTGAGAAAAGCGCACCACACTGTGTATGAAGAAACGCAACTGAAGCGTTTTTTCCGAGTGATGGCAGACTTTTGCATCAGCCCCTATCCCATGGTACAATGGCATTGCACTCCCTAAAAGTAAGCCCATTTCGACGCAGGGTATTTCGATATAAACCTGACTGTTTAGGGTCCTTGAGTATTGGCAGAACCCAAAAAGAATTCTTAGCATGAAAGAGTAAAGTTTGTCAATGTACCCACCCCTACCGATGGACTGGTGCATAGCTAACACTACCATGTATACTTGTCATCACTTGTTGGTTACACCCTCGACCAAGCAACCCAAATCTGTAACCGCAGTATGGTTCCATGGTAGGGCCTGGCCAGGATTCCAAGTTTACAAATTTATGTGTTTGCCTCGTAGGTAAGGAGTAACTTCCGCTCCGCCATCACAATACCGGAGAAGGCATGGGAACGTATGAGAGATGTTATAGAGAGTTACCTAGATGAGAAGCCAGTGGATGGTGAGGAAGCGCCATGCCCTCCTACCGGAGGAGCCGGAGATGAATGAAAATTGCCTCCTTCATTGCATTCAGAACTATTCCAAATAAGTTATTGGGTGAACTCCCAAATATATTTTTGCTGTTGCCATATTAGGGTTGTCGAGTCGACTAGTAAAGGCTTTCTTTGTTTCATAGATTGAAAAATTTATTTTTGTGTCCAAAACCTACACAGAGGGTTCTATATTTTAGCCCAGTATCTGAAGCCAGAGGCTCAGACTGTTATGTATAATATTATACAGAGTTTTATTTTTCTTGTTCAGTAATTGTGGAATGTAGGCAATTTAGTCTAGCATGTTTTGGAGGCTGTAGTGCCTAACTGCTAGTAACAAGCTGACCAATAGGCAGTTAGTCTGTGATTACGCTTTCGTCTGTTCTGCATGCTCTCACTTTTTCCTTTCCTAAATTATGTGCAGAGCATATTTGAGTGAGTAATAAATCATGAGGAACTGTTGTTTGGTAGATTTATTTATTAGCCCACGGTTTCTCGCATAAAGCATGAATCACATCACCGTAAAGATTATTTGGATTGGAGCAATATTCATCTCGCCAGAGAAGATTATTGGGGGCAGAGAGATAGACGCATACATCCATGTTGTAGCTAGGACCATCCATTTTTCGGTTTGGAAACCCTTGTAGAAAGTTGGATCTGGTCACCATCTGTGGACCTCTTACTGTCTCCCACATCCATCTCCTGCCATACATCACCGCGTTCTTGATACCAATGTAAAAGCTCCGCCTCTCCGCTTGAAAGAAAAAATCACTGTTAGGTGTGGCCGCTAAGTTTTCAATTGTCTTTAGCCAATCATAACTATAATGCTGATTATATGGGTCAGTTTCTGCCATTACAAAGGCATATAGTCAGAGATCAAACATAGGTTTATAACTTCTACCTCGGTAGTTCTCTAAGAAAGAATAAAGCCAGTTCATCTCACTCCAAGTTTCAGCAACAAATAGCTCCGCACCCATTTGTCTAAAAGAGACCATTATCTTGTGCTTGAGGTATATCTGGAAGCAGGGAATATCAATTTATAATGAGTAATAGTTGCTGCAATCAATACTTATGTAGACTTATAGAATGTAAGGTAATCTTTACTTTTTAAAAGTAGTAATGAAAATACATATTCCTTACAAATTTTGGGTATGGGGTATTAGTTACTTTGTAGCTAAATCATAGTGTCATTTTCACACAATCCGGATCCATTCACACTCCAAAAACCGTTTCATAAGTAAGTCAGTTTTCTCTCACACTTATATTACTCGCTGTGCTCATTGGAGTGATCTCCCTAATCCCTGATAGAAATATGCCCTGTCCTCGACATTCTACATAGCACACATCATAGCTGCCACAGCGATCGACTCCGCCAGTTCAGAATTGAAATATAACACATTTGTTATTTATATAGAACCCACAGTCATGAGTTGACTAAAAGGGGCTTGTTCTCTTATATCTTTCGGTAGAGCACCTAGGTGCACTGCAATTTATGTTCAGCCGAGAGGATGTTCAGTTCCAATCCTACCATTTAAAAGGTGTTCAGCAGTTAGATAAAAATGTTGCTCAGAAAATTCTAGCATAAAATCATTTAGTTTTTTCACATGCATATATCAAGATATTGTAATACATGTATGTAGTAGACCAGACTCATGTTTTCTGTCAACTTCCAAACGTTGTCTATGCACAAGATTTCTAACAACAGGTATAAGTGTAACCCCTACATTAACTGTATTCGAATACACCACAGTTATTCCTTACTTTTTTTGCTAAAGTCACTAATGCGAAGAATCTTTACTTTTTTACCAAAGTAAGGAATAGCGAATAATTAGTTACTTTTTTGAGTTACTTCTCCCAATCTGGAGGGGTCTCTCCTTGGTACGAGCCTTTGGCAAACCTCTCCAATGTTTTAGCGTGATTTCGGATCATCAGCATACTAGTTCCTACTAGGTTCCTACCAGTGGATAAGGGTGAGAATCACTCCCCTAGGTCTTCCTTCTCAAGAAATATAGTCGAGATTCGAGATGTGTAAGCAAATGGCTGAGCTTGCCTGACTCCCAACCAGGCGCCCAAGGAAGACAACGGAAACCATCTCAGTGGCATCTTACACCACAATGACAGTGATAGATCATGATAACCTCATCATCAGCTCAACATTATTATACCTGCATCGGTTCTGCGATGTGAAGTAGTTATCTGCTCCTGGCAAGGTTGATGTCGAAAAAAAGTAGCAGGATCCGAAAGGTCCTTTAACCCAGCCTGGCCAACACTCGAGTGAGGGCTGAACAGTAGTACCCATACCGGTATTACCGCCTGTCCATACACCGGTATTACCGCCTGTCCATACACCGGTATTACCGCCTGTTCCTATACCGGTATTACCGCCTGTCCCTGAACTCTTTCCATTCCCTCCACCATCACCTGTGAGTGGACAATGCCAATTACCTATGGGCCCCTATACACTACACACATTCTGATTTGGAAACACTCATGTGTATATATAATGTCAAAGCCGGCAATGTAAGAGCAGCATGCGGAGCACCATGTGCCTCCACAAGGGCAGCATTGGGACACAGTCAATTCATCGGTGCCGGCGGTTACTTGGAGCAACATCGGCAGTTGGGAATATAACAAAATACATATAATACATGGATCTTCTGCTACAACAAACCTTTGTCCATGAATACATATAAATACACATAAAACGCTGAATGAAGGGTACCTCACACAACCTGAACTGACCAGCACATGCACACGCATACTTCATGAGCTAGTGGGTGCGTGGACATGAAAAAGTTTAGCTGAATAGAATTATTTGGTGTCAGAGGATGGTCATTTGACCCAAACCAAAGTGAACTGATTTTGTTGAGTTCATGACCTCACTTTTTGTACAATTGCCTCGTTTGCACTCACCACTAGATGCAACGTTTATATTACGCGCATGACTCAAATAATACCATAGGTCTTTTTCACATTAAGGTCCATGAGAGGCAAATACTATTAGCCTTTTATTTGCTTTTTGATCAGTTAGTTTTGTTTTATTTTACATGAATAACTTGGATAAAACCATAGGTCCATGAAAGGTGGGAAGGTTATAGTCAAACGGAAGGTGCGGGGGAAACAGACTTCTCTAGACAGTCTGAGTCAAAATCATTTGTCAACTCATGAATGATGAGCTCTTTACCTACTTTTAGTCAGGTTGAAAAGGTGTTCAAAGGTTTTCTTGAGGCTGTCCTTCTCTTTACCATTGTACCACGAACTCTCTAAAAATACGACTCCATGCAGCCTTAAATCATGTCACTAACACACAGGTTTGATGCCACAAAATAGTTTTCCACTGTGTTATCTCACTTTTAAATTTATAGACATCCCATGTACACAAGTGTAGGCCTCCATCTCATGTATATAGCCATGATATGAAGTGCATGCTCTGCCAAAGAGCCCTGGAATACATGTGCAAACATGCCATAACACATCACTATACACACACGCGTACGCGCACGCGCACGCGCACGCGCACACACACACACCGCCAAGAAATGAGAATGGTTGTCTGAGTCAATTGTAACCTAAATTTTAAAAAGTCTCCTTGTGCTAAACCCAGCCCCGCCTGATTCACAAGAAGATATGGAAGCGGAGATCATCCAGTAAGAGACCAGTCTGATTAGAGTCCCAATATACAGAAGCCTTAGCTACAGTCATACTATAGAGGCAGAATTTTTGTAACAGGGTCAGGCAGTAACATACTCTATACTAAGCGTTAGAATATTTGAATGAAGCTATTCACTCACTTGTGCAGATTCCTTCCAACATAAACCATCCAAAGCAGCAGTTTGAGCCACATCTCCTGTATATATTAAGCCCGTATTTAGTTTTCCAGATAGTACAAAAGGACCGACAGGAGAATTAAAATCAGGTATTCTATGTCACATGCACAGGATGTAGGTATGGATTAAAATGCAGTTGTATTGACTGTATCTGTGCTAGATTATTACATGCATAAATTATATGTCTATGTTCATTATGTTTAATACATGTATATTACATATATTATATGTATATTATATGGTCTCGACTACTGTCAGGCTAGAAGTGCCACAATTTCTATCGCCTCTCAACAGCTACAGTGATCAATGCATGAACAAATATATAGCCCAATTTCTTTTCTTATCTCCATGGCAGAACAGCTGTCAGGGTGCGTCATTAGGTGACTTTTTGCTTGCAACCACATAACCATAGAGAAGATAACTCTACGGAAGTGCTTCGCTTTATTCAATGTCGGGATCCGAAACCGACGAGGGTGCTGTGAAGTGTTTGCTCGGACTGGGAATTGAATCCGGGTACAAGGCCCAGATTCGCTATCCATAACGCCATCACTTCACCCCATATCGTTCAATTAGTCATTATGACAATCAAGCAATATAGCCTAGAATAAAATAAAAGACGCGCAATTATCATTCATGTCCCACCTACCCTCTTTCAAACCGCTCCATAGTCAGCCACGTATGAAGAAAAACTTTGAGCTGTGTTGTGTCATCTAGTTTATCCACATTGATTCCAGCGGCTTTCAGTGACTGCAACTGCTGACTCTCTGTAGTGAATATGGAACCATGAATAATAGTTCCATAGCTGTCCAGACAGAGCAAGCAGAGAAGAATTAGCTCTCTCATCATGCTGACTGGCTCAGGGTAATGACATATGTCTCTGGTAAACGACGTTGACTGTATGTTATCTAAGTTTTTATCTGATGGGAAGGAGCAGCTGCATGGCAGGCCTATAGTTCTCCATTCAGCAATGATAAAGGCGAAGGTGAAGTGATTTCTTGGTGGATAGTATACTGGGCCTTAGACCAGGAATCACTGGTTCGATTTTAAGTTGAAATAAAAATTTTACCTTTTGCGATACCCTTGCCGATTTCGAATTGAAGGGGCTAATAAAAGGAGGCGCGGTGCATCCATAAAGTTACCTTTTCTGGCAAGCAGATGTAAGCAGAAGCCACAAAGTCTACCAAATGGCTCACCCAATGACCTTCATGTCACTAGCTCACCGTGGGAAACTTCGAGTCAATAGGTCAAGTTCTGCCATGACATTGGACCATAAGGCGTCGTGTTGGATCCCCACCTCCAACCGAAACTGCTCTAGGTATTGTCCACCCTTTGTCAAACACTGACTCTCTTATCACAGCGATTCCGCTTAAACAGTTTTTGATCCTTTCCGCAAACATGAAACGGAAAACTGAAACTTCTTGTCCTGGAGATAGTTAGAAACTCTAGCTCGATGCGCGCTCAATACGATTCTTGTAGAACGCGTCTGGGAAGGCTTAGATGTCTCAGACAATGTATCGCAGCTTATAAATCATGTGAGACATTCCCAGAACCATTGGGATACGTATGCCAAGACATACCGTTTAAGTGCACTGCATCATTTTTAGACACGCACACTGCCATAAAAACTTTCAATGCTCCCACGTCATCGCCCAATCATTCTGAGAGCAATCAGGACTTGACATCCACGTTGAAAGATGTTTTACCCGTGGGCTCCATCCAGTGTGACTCAGATACAGAGTTCTTCACAAACGGTCAACCAATGGTGACCCACTATGGAATGTGGCTGAAGGTGTTTGCAGTAAGTTACTGATTGGTTTTAGGACTTGGAACTGAGTGTAACCTCCTCATGTGTTTCTCTAAGTCTTCATCATGTAATTATAGTATCTTGATAATTCGGGAATCAAAGACTGTGTACATTCAGTGTCTCAGTCGCTTGATGTCTATATACTGTGATAAACGTGAGATCTATAGGCTTAGGGTGCATAGTATCATTAGTCAAAGGTACATAGCAGACTAAATAGCCTTAAAACTTCATTCTGTCGAGGTAACGCGTACCTGGCTTCAGTTTACAGACAAGGTATCTCACCAATATATGGGCTAAGCATGGCACCTGAGGAACCCCTTTGGAACTCTAACTAAAGTCTGATTATGATTTTTATCTTGCCATTTTGCATTGAGTTATAGCTCAAGCACTTGTTGTTTAGTGACCTTTTTAAGGTAAACCAAGGAACTGGTGAGGTTGAGAAGTTTCATCCACCAATATGGGTACTGCAGCAGGGTATGGGGGCAGAGGAGTCTCCCTACCTCGAGAGTCTCGGTCATACACATGATGCTCAGTCAACAGCTGCTGGCCTCTGGAAGGAGAACGATGATATCGCCATCAACAAGTAAGTGGTCTCACCCTCAGCCAGGCATCCTTTTATCCTGCACTCACACTCCCCCTAGTTTGTCTGTTGGGTTCGATTTGAAAGTTTACATGGGTCTTTTTTACACTAAAACCCTAAGTGGAAGGGTTGTGTGTTTAAACATCCTCAAAGTTTGATAAGGAATGATTCCCTTCAGTTTCATTTGGATAATATTGTCAATAGGGTTGGGAGAAGCTACCCAAAATGTAACTAATTATTCAATATTCCACACTTTGGTAAAAATTAAGATTCGATACTTCTCCTCAGATAGGGCTACAGTTAAAGGGGCTATGACATGGTCAAAAGTGACTTCAGTTGTTTGTAAATTCTGAAGCCTACCACGAACAAATGGGCCCAATATCCAGTTCAAATAGAAGCTTAGATATAGCCCTATCCAATGCGCATACTTAGAGCACTCGGCGGTGTACTTTTCAGACAGTCGACGCACCAGTATTGGCTTCGAGATAGGAAATTAGTACAAGAGTGTTTGGGTTTGCATTGATTTCTCGGCTTGCGCACCGATGTTTGACGAATGCGTTTGCAGGTGTATACTAGACTTGTAGTTACACAAGTCTGAATAGAGAAACCGTGCAAAAAGATATAAATAGGCTTTCAGAGCACAGTTTTTCACATCTGGCAATGAACGTTAGTGCCATTATTGCGCAATTATAGAGGCCCGAACGCAACGGCCTCTATTTAGAGCTATGGAAAACCGGCAAAGCACTTCTTATAACTTATGTTTTCTCCAATCTTCGTTCAAATTTAAGTTCTTCTCTATGTTATATGGGGATTAATATCACTAGGTTACTAAGTTTTAGTAATTAGATCCCATTTTATTTCTATTTGGGTCGTAGTGATTCGAGTGACCGATATTCGGTTTGTGGAAAAAGATCACTCGCTATTGCTGCAATGCATGCGGAGTTGCCTCCCTTTAAGAATGAGAACACAAATCCGAAAGTGCGCCTACCATCGACCATGTCATAACCCCTTTAATGTAGGGGTTATACTTATACCTATTGTGAGAAACCGTATGCATAAAAAACGTTTGGGCAAACAAATCCTTTTTAGTCCACTCGGGAATGACTGCATGGGTTCTAAGTAAATAAAGAGGTTATATTTCAATACTGGACTGGCGTAGTCGATCGCTGTGGCACCCATGATGTGTGCTATGTAGAATTTTGAGGGCAGAGCATACTTCTCTCACAAATTGTCTTCAATTTGGATTTCTTGATTGACTGAGGGAGCTCACTCCCATGAGCACAGCGAGTAATCTAAGCGTGGTAGAACACTGGCTTTCTTGTGAACAAGTTTTCGAAGTTAGAGTGGAACCGGATTGTGTGAGAATGACACTATTATTCAATTACAAAGTAACTAATACTCAATATTCAATAAATATGCGTTTTCCGTACTATTTTTAATAGTTTAATATTTAGTATCGATTCCAGTAACTATTACTCATTATAAATTCGTACCGTACTTTATGAATGGCCATATTTATTCAACATTACAATCGAAAACTGACAAGCGTCAGATAACAAAGTGGCGCCCAAACCAAAACTCGAACCAGAGACCCCTGATTTTGTACACTAAGCCGTTGGTCACTTCTTATATAGAATTATTCTCGTTTGGATCAGCGGGTATTTTGGTCCAGTGGAATTGGTCCGGTCATTGTCAGCTTCCACTATGTCTACCCTGTTGATATTACGCCGAATGGACGTAGCTGTGTAGAGATAGAGACTGAACCAACCTAATGCTAACCGTATGGGAAGCACGCTAGCATCATGGCTCGATAGCATTCTCACCGCTGACATAATGGCCGTAGTCATATCCATAGCTAAACAACATTCCAAAAACACAAAGTAACATCACTATCTCCAACATACCCCGCTCAGGCTTGCGGCTTTAGTAGTTGCGCTCTTTGTCGCACGGCGACTGACAAGGGAAAGATATCACTTTTGTAGTTGGTTGGGTGTAGTAGAGGCGACATACTGTACTAGCGTCACTGGTCGTCCTGAGGTAGCCATGCGTGACTCAGTCACTATGGCCGAGTTATTGGAAGTGCCACCTAATTGGTCCAGAGAATGCGATGAGCAACTCATCTGTTTCCTATCGGAAATCACAGAATTTGCTAATGAAAGCCTCGGGATAGTGAAGAACTTTGTGGATGCTATCCAAGTCTCAACATGTAGTGTGAGTAAATGCAAAGAATCTAAGACAGGGTACTTCCACAGAAAGTCTCAAAATTCACTAACGAAAACTTGTCACCAACCAGCAGTAGTGGTATTTCAGGTTTAAATTTAAATATTAGTTTAGACATGATTGTCATTGTCATTGGTGCATGCGTTTAAATATTTTCAGCACTTATTATTGCTAGAATAATAGGGGTAAAAATGCCTATTATCATGATCATATCTACGCTTATAAGAGCCGTAATACTCATTATTCTAATAATGCTATTTGTTTTACTATTATTTTGTTATTACTGTTAAGCCCTTCTTCACACTGAATACTGTTCACATATTGTTATGTGATTCCCAGCTGTTGGTTTTACCTTGCATTATGTGTTTTTATTTATTATTCTCTGATTATATTATTTACAGGGAGACGATGATGAGAATAATCTGATTGATGGTAATCCTGAGACGTTCTGGGAGAGTGATGGAACTAATGGAGAACATTGGATCCGACTTAAGATGAAACGGGGCACTATAATTAACAGGTGTTTAATTTTCCTGCATGACATCTTTACTCTTATGGCGAAGCTGTTGGGTTAGACCCGTTACACGCGTTACATGCGTTACATGTTGGGTTGTGTAGGCTGCCCAGGGTAGTTATATGCCACTCCATAGATGAGTTAGAAAACTGAGAGTGAGTCTGAAGTTGCTGGGATAGCTACTTATTTTTTCACCAGTTATAGCTTAGCATGGAGCACAACGAGCGGGTCAATATCAACGCTCCTTCTCGTAGTGAGGCTAGTCTTTTTTGTTTTGTGGCCCCCTAAGCGATTCCTGGTCCATGGCCCAGTACACTATCCACCCAGCCATGGCTTCACCCCCATCGCTTCATGATAAAGAGTGCAAGACATGGACTATCACCAAAACATTGCAAAAACTCACCACTGTGCATTCAACAATGGCAACATCACATCAAAAACCTAACAGCAAAAATAACTATAGGTATATGATTTATTATAGACTGTATATTACCCTGGATATGGATGATGATAACTATCTACCTAATCATGTGATGGTAGCCGGCGGTGAGTTGGAGGAAATGGAGACCCTCTCAGATACACGAATCACTCTGTAAGTTATCTCTGCTACATTTGACTCTGGCTGGCAGAGATTTAAATTTATTATATTATATCAAATAATTTCAAATTATCTTAAATGATATTATATTAAGCCTATTCGCCCGGTGCTAGACGTTCGATATTCCCACTAATGAGGTGTCTGAGTATAATAAAAGCAGGCGAACAGCACACAGTCAAAACGTCTCACATTGTAATACTCAGCCGACCAAATAGTACCCACTCATTGATGAAAGTTTTAGTACCGGTAGTGTTCATCTTCGAGCTAACTAATGCGGTACTAACCGGATGTCAGTTCTGATTGGCTGAAAAGTAGTTGGCTGTCTCCGCTCGTTTGGCCAGGCGCCTGCTAAACTTATATTTCCCAGACGCACAAAAAAAATCCAAACAGCTCCCCAGCGTGACCAACTTTTTACTGGTCGTCTTACCAGAAAATCATTAAAAAATAGTAAATAAAGTCCTAGTAACGAGACGTCTAGCACCGGGCGAATAGGCTTATTATATTATATTATATTATATTATATTATATTATATTATATTATATTATATTATATTATATTATATTATATTATATTATATTATATTATATTATATTATATTATATTATATTTGTAAATCTTTGTTCAAGACGCGGTTCATTTCTATAATCAAAGGCAAAATTTTAGAGAAAATTGAGTGAGTTATCGCAGTTTTGTGCTCAAGACATTGCGTCGGATTCACCTTAGACAGTCAGTTAAAACACGGTAGGCGAGTCAAACTCTTTGTACTCTCCGGTGAAAAGCTGTTGACTTAGCAAGCTAGCGATGTTTTTGCCACTTACGGCATGCATTCATGACCCTGATGGCTAGGGCAATGAGATTCCTGTGGTTACCTTTTGTTCTTTGTTTATTGCTCATTCATATCAGTAACAGTTTGTGCCAATAGCCCTCGCTAACGCGGCCGATCGTTGTAACCGGCGCCTTGCTAAGCGAGATCAATCGGCGGCCGGCCGTGCTGTCTCCAAATTATTTTTTCATATTTTGTATTCTCTTCAAAAATTCACAAAAGATGGCTTATATCATGAATATATTGTACATTGAGGGAATTTTCGAACAACTTGCTAAAACATCAAAAACAACTTCATTATCTGTTTAGATCATATAAGCCTATATAGTGAGTCAGCAGCTTGACTACCGGATCCGTGTTTAGATAGGAACATAGGAATCGCTAAACTCCGCCCACCATCATATTGGGACATTTCTTGCCAAGCATTTGAGGCAGCAGGGCCTGAGCAAGCTCCTAGAGCAAAGGAGATAAGGGTAGTTCTGTGAGAGCAGGTTTGAAATGTCCCTAGCAGTTTAAGTACTGTGCCATGCCCCATTGAGCTATATGGCTCGCCAGGCCGTGTCAGTGTTTCTTTCCAGTACTTTTCCCATAAACGCTGCATCATTCCCAGGTTCAATCACCCAACTAAACAGTTAAGTCTTGTAGTG
>Ga0224501_10003917_pt1 | contig 11733 bp, 6 predicted proteins | sample SF_Oct11_sed_USG_4_FD_169105 | JGI IMG/M metagenome (GOLD analysis project Ga0224501, IMG submission 169105) | Sediment microbial communities from San Francisco Bay, California, United States - SF_Oct11_sed_USGS_8_1 | ecosystem: Environmental > Aquatic > Marine > Sediment | place: USA...
GTTTTGTGTAATTACGTAATTATCTATGGTGATCTGACCTTTGATTGACCGCTGTCAGAAGTGACTCAGTAACTGGATTGAGCGAGTTAGGCAAGCTTATCTTGGCAGGGGGAGTTTTTTCTGAGTGAATCATCTCGCCGTTTATTTGCTTAGTTCCGATTGCCACAGGTTATGATTATAAGTCGCTTACATGTGTACATGTATGGTTTGGCCGTCTATCAGGAGAGTTTACGTGTAAGGTTTCGATAGCCATCTGATTACACGGTGATTCTCCTTTAAACAGAACGTTAACGTCAGCTATTTAGTCCTGTTGGAGCTAAAACTCGCCTATTGTTTCCTCCCCTACATAGGAGCGTTGCCCTCTTGCTGGATAGACCTTCTGAGCTAAGGGCTTGCTCTGCAGTGCTAGTCGGGTAGCCATCACTCTTACCTTCTACTGACTATCAGGTTGCCCTTTTGCCATTCTACTTTTCAAATTTATCGATCGACCCATAAATCCATCAATCCATCAATCAACCAATCAATCAATCCATCAATCAATCAACCAACCAATCAATCCATCAATCAATCAATCAATCAATCAATCAATCAATCAATCAATCAATCAATCAATCAATCAATCAATCAATCAACCAACCAATCAATCCATCAACCAATCAATCAATCCATCAATCAATCCATAAATCCATCAACCAATCAATCAATCAACCAATCAACCAATCAATCAACCAATCAATCAATCAACCAATCAATCAATCAATCAATCAATCAATCAATCAATCACTGAATTCATCAATTAAGCAATCAATCAATCAACCAATCAATCAATCAATCAATCACTGAATTCATCAATTAAGCAATCAATCAAGCAAGCGATGAAGTTAGGTACGGGATATTATGCGAGCGTGTATTGTCCAGAACTTGAATCCAGGATCTTTGATCTTCTGTCAGATATTCACTGAGATATACCTGTATTGTTATTTGGTTATGTACTCAAAGTTCCCGTGTAGCCATTAGGGCTATGGGACGACCTTCACCTTTATACCAAGTCCAAAACTTCACTAACTCTAGGTTAACTGCTCATAGGAATGAAGTCCTGTAGCTCCTTTTGGTAGAGAGATTTAAACCTAAAGGAATATAGGGAGATGATTGGCTGCGTTGCTAAAATCATTTATCGATAAATGACTAGTGCTGCTGTAATTAATCAGCCATCCAGATGGGTCTGTCTTCAATATCCCTCTATATATTTCAGGTTTGATTCTGGTTTTCACTGTACTGATCACATCGTATTCATACATTGGTGACCCGATAGATTGCTGGGAGCCACAGGAGTTTGAAGATCAGTGGATTGAATACATGGATAATGCCTGCTGGGTGAGTCAAATAACTAAATGCCGGTTTAGTTCAATAGTTTAGTAACAGGATGGTTAGCTGCTTAACAAGTCAGTTAGCTAACTAAGTAGTTATTTCATTAGTTAATTTCCAAAAGTTAGTAAGTAGTTAGTTGGTTAATCCATTAGTTAGTTAGTTCATTAGTTAGTTAGTCAATTAGTTGGTTAGTCAGTCATTTAGTCAGTCATTCAAGTAATAGATTAGTTAGTTAATTAGTTAATTAGGTAACTAGTCAATTAGTTGGTTGGTTAGTTAGTTAGTTGGTCAGTCATTTGGTCAGTCATTCAATTAATCGATTAGTTAGTTAGTCATTCAGTTAGTTGGTTGATTAGTTGATTGACTACTGTATGTGTGTTGAACAAAATACTTGATCGACACGAAATGGAGCCTTTTCTGAAAATTGGAAAAATATTGGAACCGTAATTTCATCAGTGACGTGAACTCATTATGCCACTAATTTCATTTGGCTTTTAGGAAGCTGTAATAAGCAATTTCAACAACCGATTTCACAATGTTCCCCGACTTCTTTCCAGGTATCCAACACCTTTTACGTTGCATCAAACAAGTCGCTGCCAGGACCCGATGTCCCCATGGGCCAGGAGATACCGTACTATCAGTGGGTTCCAATCATCCTCTGTCTCCAAGCCGGCTTATTCATGATACCAGGTAAACTAAGAAACAGCAAGCAAGGCATGTATGATTTTATTAAGCGTTATTTTATAATGTTGAGGGAGGTGAGAATCGCTCAGTTGGTAAAAGCACTGTCTTGCGGTCTATTGATTGTAGGTTTGAGAAGAATGTTAACGACTGGATTGTTTTCCTTGTATGGGCCATTTACTAGCAGCCACCGTCTATCCACAGGTTGTGTGGTGTCATTCAGGGGAGATGGAGCCATTTTCTGCCACACTGGCTCAGGTCGGGTTGGCAGAGTGTGATCAGCCAGGGAAAAATCCCTTGGAATACTCTGCTGTGGTTGGGAATTTAACCCGGGCCACAAAAAGGACAGACAGTGAGCTATTCCACTGAGCTATCGTGGGCCTTTAGCAAACCTATTACTCCGAATTGACTTTGGTTCACACTAGTAAATTAAAAGAGATTTGAACCAGTGGATAATGGTTATGATCACTCAAACTCTCGATCTGAACTCACTTCGATTCAGATTCAATGTTCATTCGCTAAGATTAGTTAAAATTATTAGAATATTGAAAATTGAATTAGAATCAACTGATAGAATCGGCTGAATTTGTATAATTCTGACCTCTGTGACCGCTGACTCTCCTTTTAGGTCTCTTCTGGAATGTGGCTGCTGAAGCCGCTGGTTATTCTATCAAAGACATTGTAAAAATCTGCCGTTCAGCTGACTCGATAAATCCGGCAACACGGGATGAGAATATCGCTTACCTCGTCAACAACATGGTCAGATTCATGAATTACAGAAGACCTTACAAGAGCGTGAGTCTCATAAGTCTCTCAAAACAAATGTTTTTTTTCTTTTATATTCTGGCCAGTGTCAGGAGTATATAGGTACACTGAAGATATCCTGACCAGTGTCAGGAGTATGCAGGTACCCTGCAGGTAGCCTGACCCCACCCTGTTAAAAAAATATCACTCTTCTTCATGGTGAAAAATAACTAAAATACCAAGTCTAACCTGTGATATCATGCATTCCTGGTTTATGAATTGTTACAAAACCCAATTGGAAGTGTTATGGACCACAATGAGCGCATAGTTTAATTTGCATGCGCTGAAATCCTACTCTTTGGTAGTTGAGGCTGAATTACCTTATTAGTCTCCCACTGGCGAGGTTGCAGATAATTGTGAGTCTTTCTGTTACAGAAAACAATGCCAATGGGTAAGCGATATGGCAAATATGTCTTCATCATGTATATGGTGTCAAAAGTTCTCTACATCGCCAATGCTGTCATTCAAATCTTCCTACTCTCCTCAATTCTTGGTAAGTAGAGGTCGCAGTGACATCATAGAGGTCGCAGTGACATCATAGAGGTCGCAGTGGCATCATGGAAGTCACAGTGACATCATAGAGTTCGTAGTTACATCATAGAAGTCACAGGTCACTTGTAAGTCTTAAGGTAATTTTAGACTAGCTCAATTATCGACTCGGTAGGGCTTGCCAAACTGGACTAGAAAACAATTAAAGCAATGTCCTGATTGGCCCTTAGTGGGTTTCTACAGAGCATGTCTACAATGCTTTATTTTTTGGCATCTTATTGTTCATTTTGGTTGCTCAGTTTTGATAGCGTTAGAACCTACCTGTCATCGGTAGATGTTGACCAAGTGCAAAGAGTGCAGTTCCTATCGATTGGCCGATGGCCTCCTGATGAAAAACCCGATCGGGAACGACGGAAAAACCTAGCCCAATAGCCAACATTTAGGCTACTATCACGCCGAGCTACTCTCTTTATTTGTAGGAGATGATTTCTTTATGTTTGGATGGGAAGCAACTAAAACCAAGTTGATGAGGGGAGGATGGGAGAGATCACCAATGTTCCCACGAACCACCATCTGCGCATTCGATGTTCGCAAGCTCGGAGAGAATATTCACAGATATGTCGTGCAATGTGTGCTATCAGTTAACATCTTTATCGAAATGGTAGGTCGAAGGCATCTAGTTAGGGACAATTAGTCAATAGGTACATTCACGTGATTGGTTTTTTGGTCACAAAATCTGCTTAATTGTCCAAGAGTACGACCCGAAAAGCGCAATTTAAAAAAGCATTTCTCACTTTCGGTCGCGGTCGCGACTCAAAGTAAGCGTTAGCATGGTAGTTTAGGCAAATGTCAAGGTTACTTAATTACTATGCCGGAATGACGAATTGCGAACGATCGTTCAGCTCATCATTGAGAGAGGACGACGACTCTGATACTATCAAGATTTTAAGTTTTGTAACTGTGCGACCGTGTTGTTCGCATGATTGCGACTGAAATGTTATGATTGTGACTCACAGAAATCACGCGAATAGGCCTACTATCGAGATAGCGGGATTGTGCAGTGGTAAAAGTACCGGGCTTGCAATTGTGTTGATCTTGGTTCTAATCTAAGTAAAAGCCTCACTAGAGCACAAAGTGAGGCACACACTTGGGATAGAACCCGTGTAACTTGGTCTAAGATGTGATGCGCCACCTGCTGAGCTACTGCCTCATCTCTTGTATATCAATGGCCCGAACAAGTATAGGAAACCATTCTCTCCTCTTCTCCAAATGCTCATTGCAAACTCACACATCCCTTTTAGGCATACTTGGTGTTGTGGTGGTGGCTTATCATTGTGGCAATCCTCTCAGCTGTGGGCCTTTTCCTGTGGATGTTCGGTACAGCTGGTACCAGAAATATGAAGAAATACGTCCACAAATACCTCAGAATCATGGGCAGACAGCATTACGATGAGGTGAGTTTGTATCTAGACTATGACACTGCCCGCTCATCAGCCCGGGTAGACATTCGCAACAGAAAGGTTGATCTAGGGCAAATCTGTGGAGAGTCACTGAAACTGCTTTATATTCCTTAGTTCCTGAGTTGGTCCGCTGAGAATGTGCAATTGCGAACTTGTTTTTGTCCAACAGTAAGATTACTCACTGAGTTGTTAAAACTGTTTACAAATCCCCGAATTTCATCCCAAGTGCCAGCTCCACAAGCAGCGCCAGTTTGAATTAAAATCGCGCTAGGTTGCTAAAAAATTAAAACAATCATTGATTGATTTTGAGATTGATTGACTTCGAGATTTAATTTTTTAGGATTTAGAAGATTTTGTTATCCACTTCCTTCGCACAGACGGTGTTTTCACTTTACGACAAGTCGCAAAGAACACAAATGATGTTGTGTGTGGTGAGGTATGTAATCCTCCTTTATTATGAATCTGGTTGGGAATGTTATCCGCTCCTACTCCATATATTAAGTGAGGAATCCTTACACCTATAAGTTTCACAGCCCTGATGAGAGACAGACAGGAAGGAAATAAGAAGAACGCTTGGGAAGTCCCTAAGTGGCCAACCAGAGCCAAGTTTGTCACAGCTATTCACTTCCTTTATCTTTATTCAAATTAGTGACATACGTCGCTGTTCATATGAGGTTGGTGAATCCCTTTGCTGGTTGGGATGACTGGGTAGTGCAATTCTCCATTTGACCTTGACCTGTTGGTATTTTAGGTGGTTGCCGCCCTCTGGGATAAATATGTAGCCCAACGTAAGGCGGCGCCTTTAATGCGAGGAGAGGAGAGTGAGTCGGCCGCTTAGTTGACCTACCATCCTGAGCTACACACCCTATCAGTATACAATGGCCATCATTCATGGATCTGAGTAATCGACCAATCACGGAGTTCGAACAAACAGCAGCTATACTATGCAATATTTTAAACGAATTGAATTATCGGCTTAAAGCCAAGTGACTCTATGCAAGTACTAGTACTAGTAATTCACATACATGCCTAGACGATTGGTGATCGGATGAGACTGAGGCACTCATGGCCCTTTTACCTCAGTCCTCACTCAATCATGATTTGCTAGTCATGTGTCTCATGTGACCAAACCAAACAAAACGGCTTCCATATTCCCAACTGTGAGACTCGCATTGCTTTTCATATATATAATCCCACCAATTGCGATCCGCATATATTATACTTTTGTGGCTCGTTGCTCAGAACTTTGTAATTGTAGCAGCAGACTTAGATTTCTGATTTGTCTTTCCCTGAATGTTTAACTACGAGAGAACACAACTCTGAATCAAGGTCATGGCGGGTATTATGAGCCCAGACCCTTTAGCTGCGGCTTCCCCTTTATGACTTCCGGTGCAGTAACGGTGTAAATAGTTCTTCTGGTTGGAAATTCTCAACAGATGCCTTTCAAGTTGGTTTGTTCTGACGAGCCCAAGCAGAAGGACTGTTAGCCGCCATTAAGCCATTTGTGATAAAAAAAATATTGTAGTACTTTATTGTCTTGTTTTCCGAAGCGGACGCCATATTTTAGTCTCACTATAGCAGCCATTTCTGTCAGAGGTTGTAGTTTGAGCTTTGTAGCGAGTCCGTTTCTTTGTTTTTCCATCCATAGCAGTGCAAGAAGCGGCCTGGCTGCTAGTTTAGGCTTATATCTTTATAAAGAATCTAAATAAAACGTGACCAAGCTCAACTGCAGTGTACTAAATTGGTTAACTGGCTGGGACATCAAGACTGTCTAGCTCAGAAATAGAGTCTTTAGGTGGTTGTGATTAATCTTGTCACATTTTATGATTTCCGTCAGACCGGAGGCCAAACTCCATTGAGAAGGACATATACGTAGCTTCTGTATAATCTGTACAGAAACACACACCCAGGTTCCATTAGCTTGCTTTGAGCGCCATTTTTGTAATTTCTCCCTTGCCGGCTTCAGATTGCAATGTTTAATGAAGGAGGCTCAGCCATAACTAACTATACGCGGCTAACCATGGACTGCCCCAAAGACAGTGGAGTCATCTATGTAAAACAAGCTGATCTTAGAGCATTTCAATGCGCAATTTTTTGCTTAGACAATGCTGGAAATCAGCATGCACAAATTTGATATGACACAAAACCGAACTATATCAGCATCTGGATTTAGATAAGACGCTCATGTGGATAGCATCAACGATTATAGCTTCGCCAAGCCCGAGGCTCATTTCTATATGTTGGCCCGCGGCAAATAATCTAGAAGAGGTATACTGGCCAACAGTAGGTTTCTCATCACCCGCATGGCTTGTTATGGTCTCGCGGCACAGTACTGACGCGGTTACCAGCCCCTTCCTTCAGGTTATTGGTTGGAGGATCAGTCAACCGAAGTCATAAGGTTTACGCATCGCACGCGAGAATTTGGCTTCTAATAGCGAGAAGGTGCACGGTGAACAGCATGACATGGGTGTCTAACATCAATGAGGCGAAATAACGCGTGGGAACATTGGTACGATTGGAACAGGAAAGAGGAACACTGGCATCAAATGGCTGAGCATTCATTGGGTCCCTCATTGGTTGGGCAATGCTTACTACAGTTCCTGATTGCTACATTATAATAATTGCCGCCTCAGATCTATCTACATAGTTGACATGACAACATGCCAAGAGATTACCACAGTTTTAGGTTTTTCCATTTTTTATTTACAATCGCGGTGCTTTTGTTGGGAGACGGCCATTTTAAAAGTAATAATCTGTGTATAAACTTTGCATAGTTACACGGGGCACGAGATCCAATGAGCCCCCGGGCACAAAAAATGGCGATACGTGTCGCTCTGTGCAGTGCAGCGCCCGTGAAAGACATTGGATAATGCGTCTCGTTTCCTGTACATCAGTATGAATATTGGGATTTGGTCTAACAAAGACCTTGCATAGATAAAAAAGTGACTGGCTTTAACTGCTAGCGGTATAATAATCAATGCTCTATTGCACTACTTTGCAAAGAGAATGCATTCAAATCCAGTCGGCGCGCGAGTTCACGCGCCAGCGGGTGTGACTACAGACTCTTTGTCACGTTAGCAGTATGAGTCTAATATAATAGAATTACAGCGATGTTATTGCTACAGAGTTCAGTTATTAACATTTTGTCTAATTGTCACGGAAGCACCACGAAGACGACGCGACACGGGTCTCATGGCCCTTTGACCCGCGTGTTGTCACAGATAGTCGAATCAACCAATCGCAATACGCCATCCAATCATCGATTGGCCAATCAGGCGCCACCCTTTATGACGAATCGGCCAATCGGATCATCGGATGACCTGAGATCAGGCAACAAGACAGAAGAAAAAACGCTTTGAGCTATCAAAATACGGCGACTAAAATACGAGTAGACTGAGAGGATTATGTAGAAGTGAGGAATGGTCACATGATTTGAGTGTAGTCTGGGCACGCGTGGTGAAAGCGTAACGGAGAGCATTACATATCCTGTCTCGATGGCAGATCGTCTGTGCTCTTGGCTCTGTAGGCGACAAAGTTATCCCATAATGAGCAGACGAGCTCAGCGGCTGTCAAGTCATTAACGTGTGACGCTATCATCCTACAGACACAAAAGGCACATAAATCACAAACCGTCACAAATATCAGATCCCACAGAGTATCGGTCACTCATGTAGTGCAGGTTCACAAATACTGGGACAATGCGAGCAACAAACATTTGTGTACAATGTCTGACAGTCAGAACAATGGGACGCAGCCAGAGCTGTTCAGAGACAATGACCGCTATTAAGGCCCCCCCCCCCAGCAGTTGCAGCCAGTTATTGCGTTAGTTTAGTGATCACTTGTCATTCTCAACGCGTCACCGCGTTAGTGAATGATGGCGTTGTCTCTCACCTGAGCACGAAGACACCGTCCTGTCTCAGGTATCGGGTAGAGAACTCTTGAACCAGACGTCTTTCCTTATCACTCTCGCCATTTAGTCGGTTCATCACCTTCAGGTATTTACCAACGAATCTACCGATAAGAAAGAGAAAGCCAGTGTCAGAGTGGGGCAATGAACTCGCCGCAAAGAGAAGGAGGTAACAACGAGAGCCGGGTTGTAAATAAAAAAAGGGGCGAGAGGGGGAATAGCGCAATCAGCGAAGGGAGGAGGGAGGCAGTGGAGCCGCAAGGATGGGGGTAACCAAGAGGCAGCCGGAGTCTGGTTACTATGATCGATGAAACGGGAGAAAATTTACCATTCCTTGAATTGACACGCGGGTGTGTTTCAAAAAGAGGCCAGTTCCGGCGGGGGAGGATGGGCGGGGTACTAACAGACTCGAGGCCGAATCAGTTGCAGTTATCAAACAAATAGTCGGCCAGGGTTATGGATTACCCAAAAGAAACCCAAGGTTACTGCATGAAGGTCAAGAATGGATCACCGGACAGCAACTGACGGTAGATGTTGAATAGCAGGATAACAAAGATCCCGATATTATCTCGCCTATTGCTTTATACTAAAAGATTTACTTTTGCATATGGCCGCTAGTCAAGAATTTCCAAAGCAAGCGAACGCTAAGCTATCTTCTTTTTGTCCTCTTAATAAAAGATTTGAAAGATTTCATAATGCCCAAGTCTAATCTTTTCAATAAGATTGAAATCCTGCCACGACAATGCGACAATGCGACAATGCGCAATGGGAAAGGTTTTGTTTGTGACTCTGGCTCGAGGCATTTGTGACCTCAAGCAGTGACCTTGAGATCTGCGCTGTAATGTTGGTGGCTATCGCTGTAATGCCGGTAGTGGTCGTTTGGCTAGGTCGTTACTGGTGAAGTGCTAAATGCCCAGCAGAACCAGTCTATTTATAGCTCAGACTTTTTATTTTTATGGAACCGCTGGGCAAAACAACGCAATAAAACGCAGGAGTTTAGGTTTTTCTACGGGTACTCGCCGAAATATTGGGTTGAAAGTATCGGCAATCGCGTTACGGAAAATGGAACGGAAAAGAGTTGCATTTTCAATCGAAACCGAAAGCAGTACTACGGCGCCATATTGAATATAGACTCGAGAACCCTCAACAGCCGTATCTTGATCAAACATCACTGAGATCCACTACACTTGTAATGAGGCTTCGAGTTTCAGGAGAAAAGATGGCCGTTAGGGTTCCTTGATGGCGATGCGTTTACTTGGCATCCGGAGAGAAGGCTCGGTATTGAAGCAGTGGGTTATAGAGGGTGGTGTGACACTGGACCGGTCATTATACTCACTTGGTGTTTCTCTTTGGTAGCAGAGTTAGGAACCAGACGATTACTCCCAGACAGCTCATGGTGATCACAAACACTAGCCACCACCAGAGGAAGATGTAGATCTTCTCGTAGAACAGGTTATATGGAAGCACGCACTGTACGGTGTAGTTATGAATGTTCTGTCCCAGACGACGGATCTAGACAAAAGGTAGGTCAAGGTGAAAACAAAGGGTCAAATAAAGTCAAATTTGTTTAAACTTAGTAAGTTCGCAACCCCTGAACTTCAATAGTGAAGTCATTTCAGCAACAATCGCTAGTTCAGTTGGAAGGTAATACTCTTCGCCAGCAATGGCACGTGATCTCAAGGTCCCTTTGATCTGGAGCCTTTTATATTAGGTTGGGGTTGGGCCTGATATCGCTTTAACTCGGGAGGTAGGAAAGGCACGTATTACGCGACACACTATTTATCCATCGTGTGAGTAGCAACTCTATTAACCCAACCATGGACCATCCTGAAAACAAGCTATTGGTTCACGATCTTAGGTTGGTCCCGCTGGTGGAAGAATAAACCCTATTTTACCTTGAAGTCACAGAGGGTGGTTCGTGGGAAGAAAGGAGATGCTTCCCAGCCTTGGCCTTTAATGAGATCTGCGATTACAGTGATTCCGTATAGGTGATAACCTGCCAACGGAGAAAAATATATCCGGGTCAAAGTAGCGCAACAAAGTTCGACAGTGCGATACAACGCGTTGGGGATGATTAGGAGCTGGGAGCATGGGAGGAGAGGAATGATGCAGCTCGCAGTGAATGATGAGTCATCATACACGCATAGTATAAAAAGCCCAAACCACAACATGAAATAACGGCTTTTGTTCCGGAAAACACTTATAGCGACCAGGATCCGTGCAAAATTAGACAGATTGCCGTGCTCGGTGCGCTGGTTAAACCGTGCCCATGCGTCAACTTTAACGACAACATATACCAGTGAATTTTCGTTAAAACTCAGAACCGACGGAACTCTCTTCTTGGACGTGGCTACACACTCTGCGCTTAAGACATTCAAAGGCGAATGAAGCGCAGGGGTTTTCCGGTGGGGCTGTAAGTCAGGATAGAATTCAGTTGAGGCTAGGGAATGGTCGGGTGATAAATCGCCAGTGGTGGGTCGATTATCGGGGAGAGTTATGAGAGGAAAGTTCTAGAAAAATTGCAGCAGAAACTACTCTACCATCTACCGAAGAGATTACAGGATACATGTCCGTCTCTGATTGGTTAGTCGTTCACACACTAGCCAATGAGAGATCACGGTCTAAGTTTGATTAACGACACTATCCAGAGGAGCACACCTGTTCGCGCAAACTCATCGCCAAACAGTGCTACGATTGGCCACTTATCACCCAATCGGAAACTGGTGTGTGTTATACTTACTCAGTCCCTCCGAGGCTGATGGCAAAAGGGAGAAAAAGTTAAAAGGCAGAATCATAGATTTGAGGATGTAATCAGCGGAAATCTTGCGATTAGGATGTGAGGGGTCAACGAAAGGTTACAGCTGAATATCTAGAGAGAGAAACTTCCACCACGGATCAGGCGGAGTGACACGGGCAAGTACAGCTAACCGAAAGGTCGGCCTGCCGCACAAATGCGGAAACGGTGACTCCCAATCACAAGAGAGATCAGATTGATATCACAGCATAAGCTTGGCAGAAGTGGCG
>Ga0224501_10003919_pt1 | contig 11731 bp, 5 predicted proteins | sample SF_Oct11_sed_USG_4_FD_169105 | JGI IMG/M metagenome (GOLD analysis project Ga0224501, IMG submission 169105) | Sediment microbial communities from San Francisco Bay, California, United States - SF_Oct11_sed_USGS_8_1 | ecosystem: Environmental > Aquatic > Marine > Sediment | place: USA...
GGAGGGAGGGAGGGAGGGAGGGGTTAACTTATGATGTACGCCGGTCCCTCATCCCTGAAGAGGATCAGGAGATATCATGCCGGGCTAAATTGGGGTCTATAAAGAGCTATTCTGACACTAGAGTACTAAAGTTAAGAATGCAGAGATGCCACATTTAAGCCATTTACTGGATGAAACCAATGAATCTTCTTCCCATTAATAGATAGGCTTCAGTGACTCAGACTGAATACAGCCAAGGTTATTACATCATGATTCGAAAAGGAAGGAATAAACCCAGCTCTCATTTCCTGCATGTTACAAGGCACCACGTCCCCAATGACACGGCCGAGTGCTATCAACATCAGATATGACCATGAAAGTACATTTGCGCTAGATAGAAGGAATTCAATTTGAGCTAAATCTTGACGCAAGTGTAGGTCCTCAATGTTGACAACATAACACGGAAACTGTTAGTTTAGCAAATAAATCATAAGATCTGCCATTTTAGAGTTAAACAGGATGGAATCGTCTGCCCTGCGGTGCTACGAAGTTGAGTCACTTAACAAATACTTCTTTCAATCTGCGACGGACGAATCAGTAAAGCATGTAGCTTTTTTACAAGTGTGGCTGTTACGCCTGTGTCTACACAAGTGTATAATCCTCCTGGATAGTCATGTTAAAAGCAACTGCGAATAGCTGTCAATTCCAATAAGGAAAATCTTTACAAAAGAATCTAATTTTCATAAATAATGTCTCACGGTGCAAAAAAGTTTTCATACCAGGAAAGCTGTGTTGGATGGAAGTTTTCTAGAGATGAAAGTATTCTCATTCTTATCACAGGAAGAACATAATCAATAGGACATTAAAATTGGTCTCCGATGAGAAATAATATGTGTAAACTCGGCTAACACATAATAGTGCTGGCTCACTATGATACAATGGTGCTGCTTCACTATCGGGTTTAGGTTACCTGATGTAGGACTGTCGCCTACTGTTTGGATCATGTTCGAACGAAGACCCAAAGGAAGTTATGCTCGGGCGTCCACGATCATGACGCTCCCTACAGACATCATTCTATTTGAAAGACTGTGGCGGGTGAACAAACCGCCGAACTACGGCCTGGAGTTCATGGGTACTTCAGGGTTGTATAACTATACCTTTGGTCAGCGGGTCTAAAGATTTGTTGAGAAAATTGTTCTTCTTTCGTAACCTGACCGGTGTCAGGGGTTTGAAAAAGTTGGCCTACTAAATCTCTGACTCAGGATTTCGCTGGGTGCGTCATAAAGAAAATTTCTGCTCGCACCCGCGTGCTCCACACAAATACTGCTTTGTTTAATCCCTACCAACCAGTTGAGAACAAATGTTATAACATTGCTGTGGTTTAGACAACATTGGATTTGACCCAGATGTGTACTGCTAGTCCAACTGTAAAGGTTAATATCAGTATTAATGTCTATAAGGTATGGAAATTCATACTGGATGCCACATACTACATACCCTATCTCCTCCTCATCAATCTCACTCAGATTCTGTATGCTACAAATAGGAGGAAAGTTTCTCAAGTTCCTGGCAATAGTACATGAGCAAACAGGAGGAAAGGTTCTTCAGTTCCTGGCCTTGGTGTACGAGTGGGTAGGAGGAAAGCTTCTCGAGTTCCTGGTAATAGTGCACAAACAAAAATTGGAGGAAAGCTTCTCAAGTTTCTGGCAATAGTGCATGAACATATAGGATGAAAGAGGCTTACTGGGGTGGAGGGGTAGGATGAATATAGCCTCTTTTGACCTGACGTAAACATGGTACCAGAACAAATGTAAATCCTGAATTCATATATGTAACTCATTGCCAGCTAATTGCCCAATTCATCCAAAACTGAGTGAGTTGACAGTTTAGACACCCAGTTGTAAAAGAATGCACCGATGACCACACAAACACTGCCCTGAAAGATTGGAGTAAAAACAGCAGAGCAGGACAAGCTAACTACCACAGCGAGCATTGGTGACTGTCCGATACTGGTGTTCCGATAGCAGGGGTGATAGAGCATAAATTATAGCAGTTGCTAGAGGATTTCAATTAGATGGCATGATGAGACCTGTTATTAACCCATTAGTAGTCAGCTGAGGGCATTGGCTTAAACATTCAGTCAGTAACTACCCTGCCCCTCTTATCGGAAGCCTATATATGTATCAAATCAGTTCAAGAAAGAAGGGCAGGGTACACGATTGCCGCAACAATTGTGAGATCACAAGGAAGCTTACTGTCTTCATTGTAAATGGCCACCAGTGTGGACAGACTTTCCCCAGCATTGATATGCTTTGGAAGAAGCTGCTGCGTGCTCATTACTTCAGTGTGAGAAAAGAGATTATTGAGAACAGATTTTTGAAAATCAACGCGCAGCATCAGTAGAGTGTAATAAGCTGCTGGTTTTCAACTCTCAACTACTAATTGCTCAAAGAGTAGAGGGATTGGAGGATAAGTTTACTCACCTGCGAAGCTCTCTCTGATGGTGTTGGGTTTCTAGCATCTTCAACTCTCTGGATGGACCATGCACCAAACCTGCGTGATGATCTCTTGTCACTACTCTTATATTCTGCAAAAGGATTAAAATAAGTTTCAGTTCGCAAGACAATTTCACTGGGAAGGGCGCGAAAAACCCAGAGGAGCAAGCGTTTATGGATCAACAATCTCTCAATACCTCTAAATAAAAGGTTGCCATCTGTCACCTATAGCATACGGTTGAGGAAATCATGCAGTGTGCTTGGAATCTGATGGGAGTCGGATTTAGTAAATGCTACACACGATTTGCACAGGTCTGACAACTTTCATTACGGTAAATGTTTATAAATTTCAGTAGGAAAGACCATTAGCCAATGGACCTCTGTGTAATTCGCTGTCTCAATGACAGAACAGCTGTCAGGAGTGGTACAGAGATTGGCCTACTGGGTTTATTTGACCCAGCATCTTCTGGGTGAGTCATTGGGAAATATTCTGCTTACATCAGCGTGCCCATAGATAACGTCACTATGGGAGGACTGATCCGAAACCAACAAGGTGATTGCAAAAGACAGAGTTTATGCCTGAACTGAGAATCGAGCCAGGGACCCGGACCGAGGACCAGTTCGTTGTCCACCAAGCTATCACTCTACCCTACTGTATGCTACTGAAGATAGTTGGGCACTACCACTATTAGCAGTCATGCAAATAAAACTTCCTGTCTTATGTCAGGCTTTAAAACAATAAGCTCTGGAGTAGTTGGCAACCGTGCCCTAGTTCCACTGAAATGTAAATTTTATCCTATACAACTGGAGTGAAAGACTGATAAATTGACCGCGCCTATAGTACGAGTCACCCTTGTCAGACCTAGAGGCATATGATGGTAGTTGGTATAGTCACTGATTATAGAATTGGCATTCTGTAGCTGGTAGGCTGATTAGCCAATTCCCACCGTCCAGTCTCCAAGGGTTCAACAATCAACATCTATCAATAGCTGTAGAGATTCTGCAGGTTTGCCATGCAGAAAACCCATTAAAGGGTAAAATGTAGGATACAGAGTTAGGATAACTCTATGATGTGGGACGGATAGAAAGATTTCTCTGCTCACCGTTTGGTTCTGCTGTTCCTCGTCTACTCCAGACACTTGTGTTTTTCTTAAGCATTTAGAAATCCACCAGCCATTATCCTGACAGTAGGCGGTTAGGGTCATTAAGGGGAAAAATAGCAGTGTAATCCACGCTTCCCATATCTCCACCACACCGGGGGAGATAATCTTCACGACGAGTAGCATCCAGATATATGCCCAGAGAGACCATATTGATGTGAGCAAGAAAACAGAGAACTGTGATACTTTCTTATGTTCGGGCAGGTTAGGAGCCACGATACAAATGGCTGAGATAATGAGTAAGTTATATGAAGCCGAGCCCATGATTGTAAAGACACCTAAACCATCTTTACTCTGCACTAGTAGCCCTTCCGCTACTGTGAATGGTAAGTTACCAAAAAGTTCAACGATGGCGATGAGAATCTCGGGAGCGGAGCTTCCCAGTGCCATCAGAGTTAAGTTGGAGACGGTTTCGTTCCAGACAAGAACTTCTCGCTCTACTTTCTCCTGTTTCTCTTCATCCCATAAGACGACAGTTCGCTTCTTGGACGTGATAACCTCGATGCTCATCATAAAAATATCACTAGCTATAGCGACTCCAATAAATACATAAAGCATGCCGATTATATAGAGAAATCCTCGTACTCCTTCACTCCACAGATTCTCTGCAGGAAGGAGCATCCAGCTATCACAACGTAAGGTATCATTACAGATATGCTCCACCACAGACCCTCTATACTCATGCGAAGAGTTATAGTGGGTTACATAATCTACGCACACCGTTGAATTAGACTCCGTATTACCCATGGCTCCTACAAGAATAAAGGGCTTTATGATCATTTCAGACTGTTTGCTGATGCTAATACACCCACGTAGATAGCTTAAGGGGTGAGTGAATGAATCTCTGTCACTGCTCCCTCCGTGGCCTTGGTTAAATTCCCACCTATGCTGGAGTATTTCAATGGACTTTTCCTTGGTTGATAACACTCTGCCAACTTGTTCTCAGCCAGTGTGGCTGAAATTGGCTCAATGTCCCCTCAATGGCACCCCACAACCTAAGAACATTGAGGAGGAAGGCCTACGTCCAGCAGCCATGGACAAACTATGGCTGAATAAGAAAAAATGCATTCACATAGATCATCTATATTGAGGAGTACCAAGTCACTGGAACTTCGTTCTGGATAGTGAAAGTCATGTGTTAGTAGGAATTTTGGTGGAGCGCACGAGCCGACCAAACAGATAACCCAATCAATCAAGTTGAAGCTACTACAACACATTTTATTCATGATCTGTCTGACGGAGCCAGTCAGGTCAAAGATTCAATCTACCCAACCCAAGAAAATGTCAGTAGTTTAAAAAATAACTATGTTGGTTAACACTCACAACGGGAAGTCCGGATGTGAGAGTTCTTTTAACAATGTTGGTGATACAGTTCATAAACTACATGTATAAATAATAGTACAGGGAAGGTCATTCTAAATGTGTGTCTCTCTCCCTGCTGAGAGAACAGAGCCCTGGCCAAAAGGGCCGCGTACACTGGGATTGTTCACTGGCCTATCCTCTGGTGGTCTATGACTTTTGGTTGCTAAGGAGCCTAGTAAACTATCAACAGATAATTACAAGGATGAGACACAGATAATTCCCATGAGACATCTGGGTAAGCAAGTGGAAAGAATTTGTGGCTGCACTCGGCTGGTTGACCAAAGGTGATATTGAGAGCAGTATTCTAATCGTTAGTGGTAAAGACAGATCAGGTTGATGGTATATGGATTTTCCAACCTTTTTGTTGTAGACTGGTTACTTGAGTAGTTTAGTTTAGGTCATTTTCACCGGACCAATCCTAACTTCTGCCAACTGTAATAGTCGATGCACATTACACTCTACGCATTAAACTCAGAACATAGAACTATCCTTTCCAACTCTATATCTATGTTTGGCAATCATATTCAGGGGTATCTCCGAGTGACGAGGCAGTAAGCTGTGATGTTTTCCAGCTTCCTCACAGAATCGTGTACCCGTACTCTGGTTTATCCTTACATTATTACGCCATGTCTCTTGTCAATACTGTTGGGTAAACCAATGGCCAATTCTGGTATGTAGTTTGTGGTAGGTCAGGTTTCATATGCCACTCAACATAATCAAATAGACTGAAGAGTAATTGTGAACGGCCACAACATTTTTTGAAAGATTCGTGCAGCGCAATGAAAGCACTCGACCACAAATCTACCATAATGAGTGGCTGTAACGATTGTCTTTGGGTGATGGCAGCCACCTACTACAAGATAAACAGTAATCATTTCTAGCACTAGATTTGTTGGATCAAAAGGTACTCTGCAATAGGTACAACAGCAAAAATGCTCTTTTTTCTAGTTCATATCATAGCCGGGAACAGGGCTTAGGGCATTACCCAATTTGGCCACCAGATGCTTGCCAGGCTGCAAGCCACTATTTATATCAGACCACAGCATATCGTGATATTAATTGTTTCCTACAAGCCAGCGCGTCTTCTGAGAAGAAAGCCTATACACAGCACATTATGCATGCAGGTAGGAAAATATGCGCAGCCTCACTGAGTTACTGAATGTTTAGTTACACCATGACCAAGTATGTAGATTACCTGACCTTCACACACTGTGAAAACCTAGCCATTCTCGGCATGTCAGCGTGGCATCATCATTGAGCTATAAATAGCCCATTGACATTTGAGGCCCAGGTGCTAACTGCAATGGCTGTCTCACAAGGGGAGCAGTGGCAATCAATTTGAAGCCATTTTGTGATTTGACTAGTACAGGGAGATTCATTCTTATCCAATTGGGTAAAGGAACAGAATGATCATCACAGTACAAGCAGAGCTGAAGAAGGCAAAATAATCAACTATGCTTTAATATGATAAATTGAATGGGTTCATTGGTCTGCGAGTATGATCATTTTCAATTTCATACAGTGAAGTGCAGTTTTCAATCAGCAGCAGCAGCAGCAGCAGCAAGCTGTGAGGCTGATAAGTTGTTGAAGGTGGCTCCGGAAACTTTCGAACATTCGATGTTTGACGTCGCTTGCATTCCAGGCTTCACCGAAGCACCTGTACGCAACACGTGGTATTCTATTTCACAAGTTTAGCACTCGACAGGCTTACCAGTGGTCAGAACTTGGTGAGTTCAGTATTCCTTGGTAACAATGATGGTTTAGGAGCTCGCCGGCGATATGGATGGTTGAAGTTGCTTTCCTGACAGATAATATTTGCCTATGAGAAACTTCTTATGTTAGGTCTTCCTCAATATCGCATCGAGTGATCGACTGTCGGCTTACTCCCGCCTCCCTCTCTGCTCACTTAGTCAGTACCTTCGCGGCTTTGACACTTGCACAACTACTAATCAAACTGAAAACTGCAGCTGAACACGTGCTAATTGCGCGCGGTGGGACGCATTGTTTAGTTGCCCTTTGACCCGATATATCAGTGAAAGAGGACAACTCCGGCAAAAGACCGGAGTTTCAATTTGACGCGCTGAGAAACAAAAAGCCTTACATGAGTGGTACTACTGTTTCCCTATTAGTGTTCATCATTTCTCTTTCTGTGTTTGCATTTTATTTGGGTATGTAACAGACCAATGAGGCTTCCGACAAAACTATTCTCACAGTTCGCATTTCACAATCAGACGAAACAATTTTGCAACCAAATAGCACCACCGCTAGCCCTCGGCTAGTAATGTGTGGCAAAATTAGTGCGGCCAATACTCAACAAACTTATACACCTTCAAGTTGAGCGCAAAAATTGAAATAAAAAACTTGAAACACGTACATGATAAAAACAGTGCATGTAGCGATAAGAAAAAAGACTTCACAATGGGGTGATTTTAAATGACACTAACAATTGGCGTACAAGAATAACAGTAACAAAATGTAAATGATTTGTTGAGCACTAAAACTAATCCTGCTGGTGCTGCTTATTTCCACAGAGCTGTCTTGGCTGAGGGTATGTAGCTGTCGGCATAGTGACCACCAATGCCTTGAGAGTGCTGGCCGATATAGCTGGGGGTACCTGGACTCGTTTCTGGGTCGGGTAATAAGCGTCGTAAGACTCGCGGCGTAGTTGTCATCTACAAGTCAAAATAACAATTTCACCATGTTTGACAGAGTGTCAATTGCAAAGAACGTTAGGCTATGTTATCGACGACTGGCAGATAGCAATTAGTTGGTGGATGCTGTTGCGTCCATGAGCACTGGAGGCCAGTTTTAAATATGACATTTACTTATGCGAACGAGCCACGAAGCTACCAGTCACAGACCACCGAGAAAATTCCATTTCTACCTGCTAACTCATTTCTTATAGCGGAATAAATTGATTCATACCGTTTTTTGTCCCGGTTTCACGCAGTAGACAGACCATTCCAACCACAAAAATTATCCAACTACACGAAAATCTTAGCGTTCAGATGTCACATTTGATTTGCATATAGCTGCCAATCTTCAACTAGAACAGTGACTGGTACTGAGGCAGTCACTCACCGCTTTCCGTTTGCAGCCAAATAAGTCCTTCAGTGATGTGTTGAGATCCACCTCAAAAAGTATTGGACGTTCCTTGCGTTTGACTTTCGAGCCTGGAGTCTTTCTGTATGGAGTCAGAGCCTTCTCTATAGTCCTGCGTCGCTGGCGTGTCATTGGTCCGGATAAGCTACAACAAGAGGTGTATTCTCATCATGTGTAAGTAACAAGATTACCCCAAATATATCACCAGGATTCCAAGAGGGCAGAAACAGTGAGCAAAATCGAAAACCCGGGACGCCTGACAACCGTGTGATCATGGCCTGATCAAACCATCAGTAAAGCGAATAAACACCCAAAAGGGGTTGAGACGCGCTCGAATGCGTCTTTACTTGTTTACAGATTCGGATACCATGAGCAAATGGGCCCAAGATTCATGTTTGTGAAAAGCCGCACTCACTCTCACTGCAATGAATGCGAAGTTGCGTCCCTCTAAGTATGGGAAACACAAGTCTGGAAGTTGGTCGATCATCGACCGCAGCTTAAACCCAATAGTAATGTACAGTCACTAGCTGAGAAGGGGTCAGTGATGTAGTTCACCTGCGCAGGTGACCATAGTTCTCGGACAGCCGATCCTCGTCGGTGCTGTATACAGAGCTACTGGATGAGCTGTTGGACAGTGAGCTAACGCTGCCAGTCATGTGATACATGTTTTCATCAATGCTACAGCCGCGACTGATTTGCCGACTCCTCACAACCTCCTGAGTGTTATGCATCCTAAAAAGATCAAAGAACCGTGTGAGCGACAAAATTCGAAGATAAGCCGAGTCGCAAGCTTGGCGGTGTGATACAGTTTTTGCCACACTGTGAAAATGGGCAGAAAGCTTATCTGGTTTACATCAACCAGCAGACCTTTGGCAAAGCAACCGGTGTCACTGCTGAAGCTGCATCGTGACAGGCGGCATGCTGATGATGGCACCCACCTCTTGACGCACTCATTTGCGATAAGGTTTTCCAGTCCGGGCGGAGGTGCCATTGCCTGGGAGCGAGTGACTCGTGCCGACTGGACTGGAGGGCTGACTCTCATGGCTAATGGCGGACGAGTAGTGTTCATCATGACATTCGGTGGTGGTTTGCTGACATCGGGTAGCGGCTACAGAAATATGGATGTATGAACAGTGAGGTACGGATGAGATATATCACAATAAGGAAAAATTATATAAACTTTTGCCATGAGAAAGAGCCAAAAAAATCAGAGGTAAATTATAGGTTCAGGAAATGACACTTTTTTGGGCGGTGCCAGACGCCAAAAAGGGGAGCAAAAAATTGTCACCTGCACCGTGTAAAATTTCTCCTTGTCCACCCTTTGGTCTCTCCCTAGGAATGGAAGAAAAGGAATCGAGTTGTGGGTGGCTTGACAAACAGAGAAGGAACTGTGCTGTGGGGAAACTCACCGGTGGAGAGGGAGGCATGTTGATTAGCGTCTCCAGGTTCTCGATCATACGCGGCGTGATCGGCTGTGAGCCGAGACTGGACTCCAACTGAGCGAGAAGATTCGCCACAGAAAGCACCACTACAAAGGTAAACGAGTTGTCAGTAAAAGCTACAGACGGGGTAAGATATCGTATCCAGCAGCCCCACGTTACTGAAACCTTCAACTAAATGATTGCCTAATGGGATTTGTTTTCCATGGCGTTTTGCAAAATGATATCTCGCTGCTGTTTGTTCCCAGCAGCCCCAGGAAGTTGAAGATTTCTGTTAGAAAAGGTAGCCGAACCTTCGCTAGGTAATCTAAAATATAGCCGGCCGATTGTTGTCATAATAAAGGGTAGCACCATTTCTAGTACTGGTGATGGCCACGGGGATGATCCATCCAAGGTCATACCCGCCAAGAGCAAAGCATACTGAGCACTCAAAATACCACTTGGTTGATAAAATAAATACTGATCAAATAGTTGAACTTGTGATTTATCCCAATCCGAAACAGAAACAGCCAGATTATGCATCAAATATATGATAGATCCCAAACTAGACACACTTGACTAGCAGCCATGCAGCGTAACTCACTCTGTTTGTCAGTCGGGTACATCCTGGTGAGCATGTAAAGAACCTCCGATCGCTCTGCCATGGTAGGGTGCTCACGCTTCAAAGATAGAGTTGGGCTAATAAACTAACTATAGACACTGAATTAAGAGGTTTATCCCGAAATTTCAATTGGATCGAGATGAACTTGCAGTCAACTTCAAACCTAAGTTTTGGAAGTTCAGAAAAAATGAATGATGGCAACGGGAAATATTTGTAAAAGGCTTGGAGAACTAATCTATCAGGAAATTGGGGTAACATGATAACTCAGTGGTAGAGTGCAGGGCTCACAATTGTGAGAACCAGGGTTTGAATCCTGGTCATGGCAGACACCTGTTGTGAGTGTCGCACCTCACTTTAATCCTAGGTAAAAACAAAAAACATGCTTCACTTCTAAGTGGAGGGTTGATACTGATCCGTTTGTGGTCCACCATACTATGCCATACTAGTAATAGAGAAGCTCATATCTAACCTGGCAGGTACAACATATAAACATGTCATTTTGCCTTCAAGAAGCTAACGCCCAACAAGCGGGGAAAAAATACTGACACCACAGTATCCTGCGTTCAAACATTGCTAACCTTTCTAACACTCATCATAGAAGCTATCTCTTGCACTGAAAATCCTGGCATGGCGTAATATGGTCCTTTCTCCAGCATCTGGCTACCCTGTGCCTGAATAATTTCTACTGAGAGAGGGTCTGGCTGGCACTCCATTATATACAGCGCCCTGTCCCCCTAAAAGTATTGTCAGGAGATTAATGCCAGCGGCGTAAGACTTAAAGAGACTACACGACAACTTCTGACATTGGCGAGTGACATTTGATCGGGATTATACCGATGTTAATAAAGAAGGTGTCAGCGGATTATTTCACTCCGAATTGGATTAGCGTAAATTACTCGCGACACCTCCGACTTTCGAGTTTAATTCGGCAAGCTGTACCTGACAAGATCACCAAATAGATTGATCTATGCAATTCTAAATCGAACCCTATAGCTTTAACCACTGGAAAAATATTGTATTCGCAGTACCCGAAGCTACGTCTATATGGGACGAGAAATGAGAGGTCCTTCAGACAAGAAACAATAAAAAATAAGCATTTTTTTTTCAAACCCATCAGATGGTTCTCAGTTGGTTCAGCGAAAAGTCAGTTTCTATATAAAAAAAAGTGGCATAAGAGCTTCTCCGAGAGATCTAAAAAAAAAACTAGGCTGGAGGGTCAGGGAGGTCATCAATGTAATCTGTACATATAGACGTATCTCACGGCATTGGTGTGACTGAGACGGGGCCCCATTCCACCATCTTCTCCAGCTCTGAAGAGAGTCAGATACCCATTCACTGCTCGGTGAACACATCATTAAAGGGGTTCTGACACGGTCGATGCGTTGTTGGAGTTGTGTTCCCCATTCTTCAAGGGAGGCAATTCCGCATTCATCACAGCGATAGCGAGTGGTCTTTTTCCACAAACCGAATATCGGTCACTCGAATAACTACGGCCCAGATGGCCCGAATAGAAATAAAATGGGATCTAATTACTAAAACTTAGTAACCTAGTGATCTTCACCCCCTTATAACATCGAGTAGAACATGAATGTG
>Ga0224501_10003920_pt1 | contig 11730 bp, 9 predicted proteins | sample SF_Oct11_sed_USG_4_FD_169105 | JGI IMG/M metagenome (GOLD analysis project Ga0224501, IMG submission 169105) | Sediment microbial communities from San Francisco Bay, California, United States - SF_Oct11_sed_USGS_8_1 | ecosystem: Environmental > Aquatic > Marine > Sediment | place: USA...
AAAAAGCAGTAATTTCCAATAACGCGCTTGCATTGCCGATCTTGCTGCCAACTGGGATCACCTCAGGCCGAAGCCGCCTCGCTAGTGGGTAACTAATGATCCTTTTGGACGATGCCCAGGACAGCATACCATATATGGCCCTAGAGGGTCCATACAACGGCTGACATAGAGGCTTCCACAAAAGTGCAATGCATGCGGATTTTTGATTCATCTTTTCCTAATTCATGAGGATTTTTTCCTACCATACTTGTTCAGCAACTCTGCAATGGAAATATAATTTGGTTAACGTAATCATCACGCACAGTCTTGGATTGATGGTGCTTGCTCCCTAACTTTTAGACTCTATCATGCATTGGCGCGGTGCGAAAAAGAAACAGGCGTCATATACTTAGCATTCAAATATCTACCAATCTGATGGTGCGCGCGTTTTCGCTTGCAGAAAGAGATTCTTTTTTTAAATGGAGAGGTCTCAATATTTGTATGATGGGTACAGATTTGTTCGAATGTGTGGTCTCTGCATAGATGTAGGTCAGCTAACTTTTATTGTCCGTATTCAATGGTGACTCAATAATTTAGCGATGTTCTAATTTCTGTAAGGCGTAGGTGTGCATGCCTGGAGCTCTGCAGAAATTCTAGGTAACCCACCTCTGCTATAACAGACTCGATGTGAATGTAATTGAGTTATGGCTTCGTTAGGAGTTTCTGTAATTCATTTCAACCTTTTTTCCCCCATGACTTTAAGCCGGGTCATTGGGGTAATCGATAACCAAGCCTCCCCGTTCTCTCTTTTCTGTTCACAAGCGGCTCAGTTTTCCATCAGTGATCCTTTTGTTCGGACGACCACTTCTATACCAAGCATCTGGTCTTGTTCTTCTTTTCTCCCAGGTTTTCTTCGCCCATTAGCTATGACTTTCGGTATTAAAAGTTTGTGCTTTCATCCATGATTACATTCTTATCTACAGTTGAGTGGCCAAGTCGCCACCAGAGGGTTTATTTCCTTCATTCTTTTAGTTTCAGCACGTCTCACTCAGCCACCGTATACATGTTACCGCTTTTATTTACTCTTTGATGTAATGGCACTATTCCTTATATCTATAAATGATAGAGGTTAAGAATTATACTTACACGGACATGTATAGTAAGTAAGTACACATATATGACCTACACCTCACCACTAGAAAGAATGACAATATTTCGATATTGGAGAAGAATAAGGTTGTTTCGCAAACTGTGGTAGGTCATAAAGAAGAGTGAAGTAGCTTACCCCTTCTTCTGTAAGGGTTGAATTAAACCTGGGCGGCGCATACGATCAGCTTAAAATTAAAGCAGAAACTCTGAATGATATCACTTACCAGTCTTGAAAAGCAGTCAACATGGCAGCTGCTAATTATTTGATCGGGAATCTGATGGTATGTAAATAATGTTTGGTATGTGTGACATCATTCCCCCTCTGTTTACACGCGCTCGGCGCTGTTGAGGGGAGTGACATTTCTTGTTATTGTTCTGCTTCCCCAACCATGATCAACATTATGTCTATGGGAATAACCCATGGCCAGGAGTTCAAAGACTAAACAGCTCTGAATATAGAATGTGTGAGGGTGAAAGACAAAATGGCAAATTGGGAGTAGAGTAGGCACTGTAATTTAGTTGAGTTTATGTTGTTCGACGTAGGACCAAGTTGATCTGTAGCGTCTCATGATCGTTATGGACTGAAGAAATAATTTAAGGAGGTGCCACTCAGCTCTTTGGTCCTCCCTGAACTGTGTACAAGAAAGCACGTGTGATCAGCCGCAGGGAAAAATCCCTTTAAATACTCTGCCACCGCCGAGGATTGAACCCGGGCCACGGGGAGGACAAACAGTGAGATACCCCTCACAGAGGCAATCATGACCGAGTTACCTATATAAGTTGATTTACGTTTATGTTTTATGATTTATGTTTGTGTGGTTTTCGTTCTCAAGGACGACACAATCAATCACTCATGATGAACACCAGCAGCGGAAGACCGGCTTTTTTAGAAGTCCCTGTGAGCGACAGCACTATGATGTGCATATATCGGACTTGACAACGCTGAACCCTCTACCGATGAGTTCTCATAGAAGATTTTAGATGTGCCATGATTGGTTCACCTCATTACTAGGTCAAAAGTATATTCTCGTACCGAACGGCCCCTAATTTCACGGCTGCCCGATGGTTACATGTGGCATCACTTTTGCCTTAATCTTACTTCATTACCAATCCTTATTTGCAAAATAATTCGCGTGCAATGGCTGGCTCAACGATACAATGGTGAGGCTTTTAATGAACCTATACGGCTATGATGAAGATATGCTTGCTTTGTTAGTGCATGCTTACTGCTTACTCCGTATGACAACACTCTCAACCTATGGTAACATCCAATCACACAGTGGTGGCATGTAATGTATATTCTAGCCAGGTTTGACATGGAGAAGGAGGTTGACTATAAATACATGATCAACTGCACTCTATACCTTGTACAGTGTGCTACAAGTTAAACGGGTAGTCATGGTAGGTTGAGGTCAATCAACTTAACCGATGGTTTTGACACACCAGCCGATGAGAACTTGACTATTCTTTCATGACAAGGGGGAAAAAAGGAAGTGATCTTGACCGTTATTGCTCCTTTTCTCTTCTATCCTAGCCAAATTAAGGATTGAAGATGTCTGCCAACCTAGCCAAATTAAGGATTGAAGATGTTTGCCAACCTAGCCAAAGCCGTCATCTTCCACGACAGATTATCCTGCGGCAGAATAACTAACCTAAGGAAAAATTTTTTCAGGGCCAGGATAGCTCAATTGGTAAAAAACTTGGATCTGGATTCTAAGGATTGCAGGTTCAAGCCTCAATGCCGGTGAAGAGTTGTTTTGGTATTGGTCTTTAGCAAGCTTCTCAATTCAAATTACTAGTTTGAGTTCGGATTAGCACGGTAGAAAAATGGAGGTCTCAACCTGTGGATAAGAGTCAAAATCACTCGACAGTTGTAAAAGATCCGCCTGTTCATTCTCGATAAGAGTAGTCCAGTTTCGACAGGTGATGTGTTGCTCCAAGCTAAGCTATACCTAGTGAAAAACAAGCGTTTAACCCGGCAGCTTTGCCATACGCGACAAAAGAAGGGCCATGACTAGAGCTAAAAACAAAAAACCTCCCAGTGATTGCATAGTGGTTTATTGTTTAATTCTCGATCCTCCTTGATACTATATTTGTTCATTTATATCATGTTTATGTCTTGCCAAACATGTTTGTCAAACTTGACACAATAAAAGTACACACATACATGTGTACATGTGTACGGTAGTTCTGGGAAATTTCTCAATTAATTTATTTTGTTATTGTGATTGATAACTTCATTCGTATGAATTTGCCGTTGTTATTTGGTATAATTTATACATGTTTTCCTATCGCTTCCTCGAAGAAAAAAAGTAGAGCTATAAATCTAATACATAACCATTAACTGACACTAAAACCGATGGTTTGCAATAGTTAATGCCTTTATAACCCGTTAATCAATACTGTAGGTTTTATCAACCTCAAACTTCAACCTGGACTTGATATCTTTAAGCCTTTTGGGTATACTAGAGTGTGGATGTACCAAGCCACCGCAGCTGCTGTTTATATCGGAGTCATCTGGGTTATCCATCCACTTTACTGTATTCAGGAGCTGGAGAAGCTGTGAGAGGTTGATACCTAAATAACGTAACAAGCTCGACCTACACGCTTTGACCACTGGCAGCATATAGCTGGGAATCATTTTTCAGTGGGAGCCAAAGGCTAATGTTTGAGCCCCCCATTGGAACATTTCTGAGCAGAACGTACTGGCCACAGAACTATCTCAATCCTCTATTCGCTCTAAATGTATGCTGGGGAATCAGTATTGAACACCATTTCCTAACCCTGATAACTGCGACATGAGACTTCTGTGACCGCATTGGTTGTAGTTTAATATTTAATAACAATGCAATAAGTTCTCAGTAATAATGATATGGTACATGTTATGCTGGGTAATTCTATGATTGTCCACTGTACATGATGATAGATGGCAGTCATTGCGCCGCCGATCCTTGCATTTCACATATACAATGATATAATTATATAATACAATAGCCTGTCCTCTGGGGCATCTGTACATAGGACAAACAATCTGCTATAACATTTTCAAAAAAAATAATTTAGTTATTCTCTGTCCAGAAAGTCACGGGGTGAATTTTTGGTAAAGATGAGCTGATTTAATTTAAGTAGTAGTCGACGGTCTAGCAGCCATTGGTCCTGAGTAAATTCACAACCTCGGCGGAGAGAAAAAGGCAGCACCATTTCGTTCAGTCAGTATCGACGTTGGAGAGTCACATGCCAACAAGCACCTGCATGATGCTGTCGAGTTCATCCACATTCTGACACGATATGGCGGGTGATGATAGCACGTCCGATTTCTCCAACATTTGTCGCTTGTCCGTATACAGATTATTACACGTGTCCGGCTCAGTCGGGAACACCACCTTCTGGTTATTATAAGCGAACACGACTGATTCGGGTTCTGGTTCAAACGTTTCTATCGTCTCCATGAGTCTGGCTTCCAGCTTTTCGCACTGGGCGTCGGTAATGGCAGAGTCTGCTGGCGTAGAGAGGTGAAGGTTAGTGAGGGCCATTGGCTCCTCCAGATCCAGATTTATGCGTTTACTCGGCGTATAGCTGAACATCTTATACTCCAGATGCTTCAGCGTATTCCTCATAACCACCGATCTCTGCAGAGGTGGTTCTGTAAAGATACCAAATGATTATTATTCCCAAACTGACGTTGACTGAGGCTTGCATTGCACTGGCTGGCATTGTTTTACCAGACTCTGTTAGGCTTCGCGGAATGTCTACGCTATCGTTGTCATGACAACGGGCCATAAATCAAGCTCACTGTCAGATCGGAAAGCATCACACCACTAAGGCCACAGGCACGATCCAATGCCTGTTAACTGCCAAGAACCAGTTGCCAGGGCATCACACCCAAAGAGACTACGAACTAAATTAGTTGAAAAATACCACTGGTGGGTGTGTAAAACTAGGCATGTATGGGTTTGATCTTGAAAGGGTCATAGACACTTACCAACTCTGCGGACGGGAGTACATAGTAGCTTGGACAGTGTTAGGTGGTATAGGTGGAGTGAGTTATGTTCCTCTATCTCAGGTAGTGTGTCCGGTTTTCTCTTCTGTCCGTACGTCTGGGTATGCAAGCCGCCATCGGAACTACAATGGGAGCACCAGGGTGAGAAGATGAGGTGGTGCGGATGTTTATAGCGGTAGCTTCCTGCTGGCACCCTTGAGTATGGTTTTGTTGAAGTGTGGGGTTCTTCATGACATCTTTATGTCTCAATAAATACGGTGTTGTTGGAAGTTTTAAGGTTCTCCGTGAACTGAGGGGTGTATAGTGCCGCACTGTTACCATTGTACAGGATTAGTGAGTCACTGGTGGCCTTAGATGTATAGTAACTCTCATCCATCATAGTTAGAGCTGTGACATGCCACGCTTGACTGATCCCGCTCTCTTGTTGGGACCGAAACCATTGATTGATGGGAGACCAGGCACCAGATAACACCAAGCGATACAACAAAACCGTGCAAACCGACCAGCAAACTAGCGACATACTCAGAGTCCCAGAGTTCCAGCACCAATAGTCTGATACACCAAATTACGAGCTTACTAAAAAGGGAAGCACACACACCAACGTACTACCAACCAAAATAGTTAAAAGCTCGTTTTTCTACAACACCCTGGCAAGGAGATTCATAGAGAAGTTTGGGGCAAAACTGTGCTGACCCCTCGACTGGCCACCCTCACCAATGACTGAATATGGAGAATGGCTTCATTTAGCCCTGTAGTAGAATCGACCCAGGCCAGCAAACTAGCCATACCGAGGAAAGGTACCCATACATTACGCTACTTACACTGTAATTACTTCAATAGAGAGGTAGAGGAAATTATATGTTCGGTGGATCTTTTAACCTAATTATGGGCGGAACGGGCAAAGCCAGGTTTGATTTTACATAACCTGGAATCAAACAACAAACCTTTCGCGCAGCACTCAGTTTGGTACATATTTCAGGAGATTGTTTTCTCCAACCCCGTCACGCCCTCCCAAAATAGAAGACAACCTCATCGGGAAAAAAGGCAGAACATCTTACGAAATCATTTGCAGTTCCTACCTAAATAAACAGCGAATTATGCTTTGTTCTATTAGTTTCATAATTATTGTCTCGTCTGTCCATTTGACCTGATCCAAGTCTTACTTCATATGAGCGAGACTAGGGTAATATACTCTGATGGATTGTGATAACACAATATGCTGAAGATTTGCGCAACAAGCCTATGGTTAGTCAGATAAATTTCAGTTAAAATGTTATTAATATAGGAATACTGAGTGTAAAGGAAGTCAACCATGGCACTTCGCAGTTCATGTTCAGGAGAGAGAAGTGTTCAAACCCACTCACAAGCCTTTGCAACGATCATCAACACTGGACTAACACTCACCCTTTATACATGGCAGGCCCGGTGACAAACTTTTCCAAATCAGCGAGAGTCATGGTGGTGGTGTCAGAGGTACACTTCCACGCAGTACGACTACTTAACCACCAACTGACTACGCTTGACTGCTCCCATAATCCCCTACCAGCATACCGACGACAGGCCTCTAATCATAGGCCACACGACGGTATTCATTCTGACTGGAGCAGCCAATGACTTAATTGAACCCCAGATCTGATAGGAAAGTGGTCATTAATTTTAATTGTTTGGACATCAAAATAAAATCATCTATCTAATCTCTTAATGTTAAAAGATCAGCCGAAAAGTGATCTGGCGAAATCAGGAATCATTCGTACTAATGGTTGTACGACAAAAGTACTCACTTCATATGTATGTTTATCAAGATGGTGCCTGTTGCTATGGAAAGAAACAGCAACAACCATCAAAGATGCTGAAAAGGTTCAAAAAGCTCCTGATCAAAAGTATAAGTTTCGGGCTATCACTACTTGGGCAACAATTGAAGACACATGTTCACAAACAATGGCAGAGTTCTGTTAGTATGTGTACTACGCTCTGTGGATATGTTGTATACGATGTTAGTATGTGTACTACGCTCTGTGGATATGTTGTATACGATGTACTTATCGGCAAGCTAAGTTGTTGAAAAGAAGAATTGTGAATCATGAGCATCTTATGATCGGTGTATGTGAGTGTGTCGCAGACACTGCCCTATATGAGCTATATGATCGGTGTATGTGAGTGTGTCGCAGACACTACCCTATATGAGCTATATGATCGGTGTATGTGAGTGTGTCGCAGACACTGCCCTATATGAGCATCTTATGATCGGTGTATGTGAGTGTGTCGCAGACACTGCCCTATATGAGCTATATGATCGGTGTATGTGAGTGTGTCGCAGACACTGCCCTATATGATCGGTGTATGTGAGTGTGTCGCAGACACTGCCCTATATGAGCTATATGATCGGTGTATGTGAGTGTGTCGCAGACACTGCCCTATATGAGCTATATGTGTAGTCAACTGAGCTGTTATGGAACTGGAACTCTAAGGGGGGGATTGGGTGGGAGAATGGACTGATAGCAGCCCTGAGCCAAAAATGCATTAGTGGATTGGGTCTGAGGTATGCTAGTTGATAACTTGCCAAAAACAGGTCACTGCCTTTGAGATTGGCATTTAGGGTGTTATGTAGACAGGTCAGGTCATGCCCAGCAGGCCAACTATACTCCTACTACCGATCAGCGGTCGTCTTTGAAAGGCACGGGTTTACATTAGATAGCCAGCAAAGCTGTTCAGTACTCTAAATCTCACCAAAAAAAAGAATTTATGTAACTTTATGTTCTGGTTGCCGAATAGTCAGTGAATGGTCTAGCATAACTGGCTTGAAACCTGGTGTAAAATAAGTTTGATATGCACTTCATGCATAGCGTAGAGCGTATATTCAGTTTTGAATGAATGACAACCAATGCTAGGTTCTGCTATTGACAGCCAAAAATATGTTTGTCATAAAATCTACTCAAATAGAGGCAGAAAGAAAGTTCAAGTAGGTGGGATCTGTTCTAATGCTGTCAAGGGTGAAGACTCTGGCTAGCCTGGTTTGAGATCAAACATGTAAACCGCAAAATAAGACTGTAAGTGTGAGCTTAAAACTCAAAATGAAAGCTATCAAACTGACCAGATAGTATAGACTTGAGGGCGCAACGGCAATGCACACTAGGCCAAAGCTCTCAGGCATATCGCAAAGAAACCTAAGCAGCTTCACCCATTTCATTTGACCCACCAAGCACTAGGTACTGTGTAGAGATTAAACAAAAACCAGAAAAGACTGAAGAGTGACACCGATCGGGGCTGGAGTGGGAAACTATCCTATACCAAGCCTTCGAGCTCGAATCAGTCAGCGAGTGAGTCACATTAACACAGAGTTCATTGCCATACCATTCTGATTCTCTAGACTATTTCCATTGGCGACTTTAGACAAGAGGGCCACAGAGTCACGCTCACTAATCCCTCAAGTATACACCTACAGTTATAGTGAGTGAGCGAGACTCTGTGCCACTGTAGAATGTCTCGAGGGACTCGGGGAGAGACTGACGGAATCGAGTCGTCACTCACCCCCTCCACTCTCTCAGTCAGTCACTGACTAACTCTCGCCCCCCGGCTCACTCACACAAGTGAGAGAATAGGAAAGAATATACAAAAGTTTACAGACTAAAACATGTACAGAAACATATCGATATTGTAATTTGGCATGGTCTTACCTTTGCAGCGTCAACAACTCTTCTTTAATTTCCATGTCGACATCTTGTTCAGTTTCAGTTTCGCCGATTTCGGTTTGACAAGACGACGGTTGGGATTGAATTTGAAAATGAGTTGAGTTGAAATTTTCAAACTGCAGATAGTCAAAAGGTTGTTCGGTAATAGCTGTTGCCATGAAGCGTTCGGTAAGAATAAGTGAGTCGCCGAACTGAACAAGTTTTCACCAAGAGCAAGACGAATGTCCCAAGTAGTTGCAAAACCTCTGAAGATTCGGTCGCCGACTGAGGACTCTATCTAAAGGGTTGTTACTGTTTCCGGTCTGACGAGACTTTCGTAACGCGGAGTTGTCCCCACCAAACGCACTAGAATTTGTCTTTTGGACGGGGTAAGAAATATAACTCTTGTTACCACTGCTCAGCCACGTACTGATACTGGGTACTGTAGCAGTAAGCTGGCAAAAATAATACGAACGTTTGCAAGTGTACGTAATTGCCATCTCATGGAGCATGGGGCATGAAACACACCGGTTGGGTTTCTACTGCCTAGGTTTTACCTACTGCCAATAACAATAGCTCATTTTAAAGCTATAGCGGCATTTATAGTGCTCAACCCAGCTGGTCTCTGATAGCTCTCAAGCCATAGGTGAAGTAGCGCTGAACTGAATGAACTAAATTTTTGTGTGATGGCACAATTGGCTCATCTAGCTACCGAAAGTAGCTGTAAGGGCCGTATAAGATTTTGATGAAATATTATCGCACACACAGTCGCGATAGCTCAGTGGGAGAATGAATGTATCTCACTGTCTGTTTTTTTGTGGCCAGGGTTCAATTCTCGACCATGGCGGAGTATTTCTGGTCACACTCTGCTAACCCGTCCTGAGCCAGTGTGGCAGAAAATGGCTCAATCTTCCCTCAATGGCACCACACATCTGTGGAAATCGAGAAGGAAGGAATACCTCAGTCAGCAAATATCAACACAATCTCTTCAAAATCGAAACCTTCGCGGACAACATCAAACCTACGGTTTCGAATCCTTGTCACTGACTTACTGATTTCAAATAGGCTTAGAGTTTAGTTTAAAATATTTATACATGTGAATTTATTAATAAGCAGTAAAATAGTTTTTTTTACAATAATGAATACATTGCCAAGAAAACATTCAGCAATAACAAAAGTGATCCAAAAAGCAGAGTCAGTGTAAAGATAAGTTCTCTTTGTTCACTATCATATGTGGGTATAATCAGATCTATAAAAGCTTTGGCTATATACTGCCCATCGAGAGCATAGCAGGGCACAACATTCAGTATAGCGAGGGCTCCTGATAGAGATATAAGATATCTATCATTGGGTCAAGGGCTATAAACCGCACTCAAAAGAACTTAGGTGGTTAGATAGAGTTATCCTCCCCTAGCTGTAACTCCGTAACTCTATGGGTGGCTAAATATAATAATGGTTGGTCTTCATCCTGTATCATCCACAACATCCATTCAAAGCACCATTGTCAGCCAGTCCCAAGGTAAAAACAAGATTCGTTTTTGCCTCATGAATAAATGTAAGCTACACAGAAACCCCCACAACTACAATTATACCTCGAGTTCTTTTCCTTTATGTTTAAGGGCAGAAAACTCCGATATAACATGCATCTAATTTACGGAGCTTTGTTATTGCCGGTCAATCCATATACTCCTATCAATGGAAATCAGTGGGAAATTTTTCTCAATAAACAAAAATAAAATTCGATCTCTTTTACATGAATAGCATCACTTGATAGCTTCTTGTTTCCGAGATAATCCATGGTGTGCCCCACCAAGAAGGTGTGCCCCACCAAGAAGGTGGGCCGCAACCTAACAGGAATGAAACTAGGGAGCCTTGGATTCTGAGCCCAGTGCAAGATCCACTAAAGGTGCTTTTTCACTCCATCGGACGTCTGGTCCGCCTCGGATCGGACGCTCGAGACGGACATCTGACCCCCCAGAAATGGGGTGAAAAGGCCTCGTCCGATCGACCTCGGATGTTCTCTCGGACGTCCGACCGTTTGTCTCCCATAGACAAAATTAGTACGACGTCCGACTCATCAACCAATCAAATCGTCTTCCACGGCGTACCTAGCAATGATCACTCATTTTCAGTCTCATACTAAAATCATTGGAAAGGGAAATTTGTTTGATTTCGCAACAATATTCACTCGACTAACAGCACAAAGTTGCACTGGACAGAGAGACAACCTGTAGTGAAAGAATTGAATAGAGAGTTGACTTTTTTTTGAAGTTATGAGCAAAAAATGGTTGCCGTTTCCGGAACCACAGGTTCAGCAAAATTGATTGGCTCTAAAGTAATCAGGGATCACGCGTCCGACGGATCTGTTGGGAGTGAAAACGGGCCTCGGATCTAAGGTCAGACGCCAAATCAGACGCAAACTGCATCCGGTCCCAGGCGGACCAGACGCCCGATGGAGTAAAAAAGCACCTTAAGCCACCGCTTCACCATATGGACTGTATGTAATTCATCTCACCAACACAATATGAAAAGGATACTTGCAGAGTGTTTCTAACACGTATGGAAGGCCAAAGGGTGCATAGGCTGACTTGGGTAAAACTTCTCCTAGAATCACTACAAAGAGAAACATCCAATAATAAACATAAACAAGATCATTTTAATCTAGGTTAGATAAAGCTAGGTTGGGTTGGATAGGGGATAAATGGAGGGATAAAACTTTGGATAGCAAAGAGGTACCCAAATGCTTTTCTGTAAAGGTGAGGGAAAGTTAGCGTGGAGCTTGAGAATGTATAGCAGCTCTTTGTTTACTGCATGTTTCCTCATCTCTCCCCCTCACCAAGCGAAATACGAGCGGGGGAGCGAAATACGAGCGGGGGAGCGAAATACGAGCGGGGAGCGAAATACGAGCGGGGGAGCGAAATACGAGCGGGGGAG
>Ga0224501_10003921_pt1 | contig 11729 bp, 13 predicted proteins | sample SF_Oct11_sed_USG_4_FD_169105 | JGI IMG/M metagenome (GOLD analysis project Ga0224501, IMG submission 169105) | Sediment microbial communities from San Francisco Bay, California, United States - SF_Oct11_sed_USGS_8_1 | ecosystem: Environmental > Aquatic > Marine > Sediment | place: USA...
CCGCGAAGGACTCGGTGTGTGATCAGCCAGGGAAAAATCCCTTGAAATACTCCGCCGTGGCTGGGAATCGAACCCGGGCCATGGGGAGGACAGACAGTGAGCTATCCCACTGAGCTATCATGACTGTTTTTGCCATGCCCACACTTTACCAGGGTGTGGTGATAGAGGATTCCTCGAGAAGCGACAAAGAACCCCGCACAAAAGTTGATCAGAGAACACAGTTCTGTATTAGTAGGAGCCCACTCATTACTGAATATGGGTGTTATCTGGGGAGCCAAATAACAGCTGGGTACGTGGGGAGTTTATAGTGTAAGTTGACTTGTCCGGGCCAATTCACACTCTACCAGGGCACCCGCTAATTCAGCGAGAATCATAGCTATAAGGCTGAACGAATGGTCCTGGGAGGTTGGGGGTCAGTCAACCTAAGTTATTTGTATACACGTCAGTACTGTACATTGGTCTTGTAAGAAATGAATAACTCTATGGAAACCCTGCACATAATTCCCTGGGAATGATACGGTCCGACAGAGTTATTTTGATTTTATCTTTGGGTACAGTGTAAAAATAAGGGAAATGAGTCAGAGGTCACATGTGAAACACTGTGAGATACGATTGTGTTTATGTATCATGGTGGTTGTATTCTAACACATCTCGACCCCAGCGATACGCAAGTGAGCAAGCCTTCTTTCTAATTTCTCGGTTACTTGGTGCCAGTCTCCGGAATAATTTTCGTTTGAAGGCTACTAGCCTACCTATTTTATTGCTCTACCACTTGCACATCGTATTGATGAGAATCTTGTCTTTTGGCTGTAAATGATTTGTATTTTTGTAGTGCTGAGATGATTCCATACATCGGATTAATAACAACACTCGGCCTGCCGATTATTGCAGGAACTATCAGCGACACGGTAATTGGCAGAGTGTGGGGTCTCAGATTGGCTTTACTCCTTTCGACACCTGGGTGAGTTTCACTCCTTCTTCTCACGTATATCATCACACCAGTTCACTGTCCCTTCATCCAAAGTTTGTAGCTCATAATCTGTTCTGTTGTGGCATTGTCATAGATGGTCAGCAGTTTCCTCCTGCAGTGGTCATTGTCAAGCTGATTTTTTCCGCGAGTTGACCAAAACGGTTGCAACTGATCTGAATAAATTCAACGTCCGTGGCAATTTGCCTCCAAAGGGTACCTGTCCAATCTGGATGAAACTGTCGGAGTAAAATATGATAGTATGATCACAATGATTGGTGCCGCAGCAAGAGTCTCAGTGATGTCTTACTTTGAGACCATGGAACTGCTTTAGGGCGAAATAATGTTTATACCAGCCAACCTAGTAGAGGGGCAGGGGAGTTCAATAAGCGCAAAATTACAATCTAGGGGTTGTAAATCCACTCTCTTGGTACAGGTCTTTAGAAGTCCACACTTTAGCTTGTTAGCGCGGCTTTGGGCCTGTGAATGATGGTCAAGATCACTCCGCGATTGTTAAAGATTCACCTCTCCCTTCTGACAAAGAATAGCTGAGTTTCCGGCATGCGATTAATGGTTTCAACTGTATGCATATTCTCGAGAATTCAGATGACCTAACTTTACTGCATGCGGCAGGGCTTTTCCGTTTTCCGGTCACATACCGAAGAGCCAAGTGACCTTTCTAAGTCTATAGTCTTTATTTCAGAAATTATCTTCTCATTCTCCCCTGATCTACTTTCTAGATACGCAGTGCTCTCATATATGACCACAAAGCTGCTAGAGGTGCAATGTACTACAAGCATCCAAAAAATATTAACACTTAACTGTTCATTGTTCACTTGCAAAATAAATGCTAGTGCGGATGACTTCGCTCATGAGGGATATGACTGCAGCAACCGATTCCTGCTCTGTGGACCCAAAGACATTGGATATTTTCCCATGGATTATTGTGGCTTACCCTACACACTCATTGTCATCTACATCAGTGTCTGTCATGCCTTTCTCAAGTCAGCTCTGCCTGCACTGGGTGGAGAGCAGGTAGGTTGACCAGGAGTTGGAGAACGATTGCATTGCACTCACTACTTGAAATCCGGAATTAAATAGACATTACATTCAGATTTTAACTGAAATTAAAATTATTTGGTAAATCTGCAAATTCAAAACATTGAATAACTTCCCTTCAGGTCCATTGGCTGTTGTTATAATAGAAAGAGCAAGATTTCTTCTTAATTTTATAACTAAAAAGCTAACGTTTTCCATACGGAGACCATGCCTGTTGCGGTTTTGTTTTCATAGAGACTATCTATATGCAGTTTGGCATATTTTCATCTATGATCACGCGACATGTTTTGTTATTATTACAGCTCTGCTATATTGGTAGTTAAGCGGTAGGCTTTTAGATCGCACGCCGGGGTTAAAATCAGGAGATTCTGGTTTAATTTCCAGTTTGAGGACCATTTTGCCATCCCATCCTAATCAAATTCATGTTCTTCTCGTGTATGACAGTGCTGCCGGGTTAGATACTTGTTCTTATCCAGTTACGGCTTAGAACAGCGCACCACGTGCGGCCCAGTATCAATGCTCCAAATAGGGGGTCAGTCGACCTATGTCAGTTTACACATCACCAAATCATCAACAAATTTGAAGCGAGATTTATTCCAAGACATTAGATGAAGAAGGGCTACCAATAGTGTAACCTTCCAAACAACGCGGATCATATTAAACACATGTCTTTGGCTTAGTGATGCTATCCACAAAAGCGATTTTAGCTTATCAACCCCCCCCCCTATTTAGTCAGTTCTATTAGGTAAGCGAACTGCACATCCCTAACACTGGTCAGGGTATGAAAGAAAAAGAATAAAGATCCTCACTTTATCAGCTCGATTAGGAAACAATACTGGGCCCGTGGGCCAATTAGTCCCTGGTCTAATTCGTGGCACAGGCAAAATCTGCCGTCTGTTTTGGATCGCAAAATTGATACACATAAATGAGGCCGATGCACCCATAGACTAACCTTTTCTATGAGACTCGCCCCAAAAACTGCTAAAAGTTTAAAAAAGAAAATTTTCTGCATCACTTCTGACACTTGTTCTTCATGGAGACATGAAATTACGTACTTTATTGAACGTATGATCGATCACCCAGTGCGGTGACAGTGCATTCATTAAAGAGAGCAGCATTTAAATAGTTGATCCACCATATCAAAATTATATCAACCTTTGCTCCACTCCCGACACCTGATCTGTAGTATATGGTTGGTTCTCTATTGTAGCTGGAACGAGGATCAGGCTCACATCTGTTTTACCCTGGCTACTACATAATGCATAAAGCAGCTCAACTAATAGCATTCGCATGCTGTTTTTTTAATTATAGAACTCTTCACCTGACTCAGCTTACAGTGGAGGATGAAAAATGGTAAATATACTTATGCTGCTGATCTGTTATAACATTGTTTAGTTGCAGCATCTTCAGTTGATTGGGTAATAGTTGTCTGTCGTCATCCATCGAATTTTATTATTATTGATCAGATATTCAATATTCATTTTACTGTTTTTTATTAATAAGTATTTTTGGTATTCATAATTTATTTGATATTCTTAATTTTTCTCTTATTATAAATAGTTTATATTTTATCCTAAATTTCTTATATTGTACATATGCTATTTCAAATTCAGTACCCACCACATTTGTCAACCACTATATCCACAGTTCCCACAGTTCCGAGTATAAAATGACTGATCAAAGAAATTATGTTATTATTATATAAACCCAGTTCGGGAAAAAAACTTTGTCTTCTGCAACACCCTCGTCGGTTTCGGATCCAGTCATTAAATAAAGGAAGTCCTCCCATAGAGTTACCTTCTCTATGGAGCACGCGGGTGAAAGCAGAAAGTCTCCTATTGACGGACCCTGGGAAACGCTGAGCCTAAGACTCAGTAGGTCAATTTCTGCACTAATCCTGACAGCTGCTCTGTCATGGAGATAAAAGGAAGAATACAAAAATATGGCATAATGATAAATAATTGTAAAATGTGATTACTGTATCGTTCTATAATTATATTAGGGATTATCCTCTTTCTGCCAGTTAATAAAAAGTGATGAGATAAATTAAATTTTGTAGGCTCAGAATTTGGTTTACAGTCCCTACAGCATGTAACGCAGCTGCTGTGATACTAACCCTTCTCGGTATGTCTTAACCCTCTCCTATCAATAGGCCAGATGGCAGTCACTAAGTGGTTACAGCTCTTGCCACTGGAGCTGAAAGTTTCGAGTTCAAAATACAGCTTCTGCTCTGGATTTTTCACAAAATCTCTCTATTAACCTACCCAGTGACGTGTCACTGACCTACCAGTAAATGGGTATACTCGACTCTTGTCAGAGTTGGGAAAGGTGAAGGTGGTGAGGAAAAGGAGTAGCGCCCCCCCCCCACCGTTGCCGGTACAAGTTAGCTCTCTGGCAGCCACTTCCTTCAAGGCCATTATGGGCTATGGGGATAACCTTGAAATTTTGATCAAAAAGGCTAGGTGACAGAATTTTTGATATGCGGTTTACATACAACTTTCCCGGAGGCAAGACTGAACGAAGCAAAATCCAATGGCGATCTACATTCAGTGACGGACACGGACGAGGTGCTATGATCTTTTCTATGCATGCGTGTCAGAGAACCAGTTTAAGGCTTTCGAGTGGTGTAGGTCTTCTCGAAACCTTGAGACTCATTGGTTATCTGTTCACAGGGTTTTGCACCACAAACTGGAAATCCAGGTTTCACCAGAGATTTTAACGCTTTCCATTCCCATGCAGTACAAATTTGTCTACTAATAAAAACGTCTATATAATTTTCCAAATCACCACTGTGAGCGTGTTCTCATTTTAACGAGCCTTCTGTACGTACTACTGACTGACTAAAACAGATGTGTGCGCAATATTCGGCCTATTGCGTGCGCATATGTATAGATTTGGCTTTTCGGTATATGATGGGTAGTCAGCCGGGCGACCGAACCATTAATAGGAGGTTCAGCTAATGTATGGACTATCCATATTCAGGCTTGTATTGTCTGTTTTGTAGTTACCCGCTGCCGACAACTACACATTTCCGCGCAAAACCCATACCAAATCATAGACACTCTAAAGATGTTTCGTCAAGCATGGCAGCGACGACGGTACGTTATCTAGTAGTGAACGATTGACTTCCTGGAAAAGAAGCATCTCATCTCAGCAGGCCTCTTTAAACTTTAGCGGTAGGAGAAATTGGGACTTCCATGGCAGGGACCTCATACTCACAATGGAAGCAAGGCAAGACCAAAATCCAATGGACATGACTCATGATTTGTGACTCAAGTGCTCTAGTTCCTGAGCTTTCCTGCCATCCACTGAAATCTCTGACTATTAAAGTGACGGCGGGGTGTTTTTCTGGTATGGGGCCTAAGCAAGCCTCTCCTCACTCCGAATGGCTAGCGTTGGGTTCGGAACTCCTTGATAAAAAAATGGAGATCAATCCCAACCAGTGGATAAGTGTCAAGGTCAGTCTACGTTAAGGATTCACCTCTCCAGCTCTCTCATCATTAAAAGTGACCAAATTATCGGCGGTTGAAATGTAAATAAATGGCCTATAGGTTGACTGACCCCCAGCCCCTCACGACCATATGCTCAGTTTTGTAGCTGGTGGTTCACATTGAATAAGCGGGTGCTCCGGAAGAGTGAAGCCGGCACCAGACATAGTCCGCTTCTACTATGCTGCCCTGGCCAGCCAGCAGCTTTGGTGTTATGGCATAGTCAGAATAACGACTGACCTCAAGCATTCTATTTTGACATTTCTTTTCAGGGAGATGAAACCTGGCCGATTTACTTTTCTGGATATGGCTAAGATGGATAATGATGGTGATTTCCCAGGACCCGCTGTTGATGACAGAATCAGACTTATTAAATTTGCAGTACTCTGTCTCTGCATGTCTCTCTTCTGTGTCGTCAATAAATCGGTAGGTCTTCTTCATTGGGATGAAGAGATGGCAATCAGGGGTGCTTAGTTACTTACTTGTTTATTCTGGAGCATAGTGACTTCAGGATCCATGATTCACGGTCTCCTCAGCCCTCTCGGTCTCAGGCCACTTCTGCTCCCTTAGTCCGTTCACCAATGCCATATTTCTTCAGTCTCCTAGCTGAAGATTGCCTTTCGCCGTGTCTACTTCAGTCTGCCTATGGCCTACGGCCTCTGGCGCCCATGACAAGAGTTTGTTACTCATGCTGCCATTTCTTCTCAAGCGGTGTTCTAGGTATTTCCATTGTCGGTTTTCACACTCTTTGGAGTTGTCAGAAGCATCAGCACATCCGAAGACCGCCTCATAGACTAAATAAACTTGATGGAATGATGGTATCTTTAATATAACTCTGAAACAAGCACTTGATATGGAGTGAATGTACCTGCGTCTCCTACACACCTTGAAGATTTCATCAGGGATACTTGGTTCAATTCGCACTTTGTGTTTCATCCTCTTCAAATTCGGACCAGGATATTAAAAAAGGAAATACATCCTTAGAGTAAGCTTCTCTTCGGAAAGTTTTCTGGGAAACATTGAGTACAGACTCGATATAGGCGATACTCTGCATAACCATGACACTGGTCTGAATACGAAGACCAGTTATCCAGTCTATACTTTTTAGTCGCATCCTTGATCCCCCCCATCTCCGCTCCCTTGCCCTACCCATTCACTTGCACAGTCTTGTGCTGGTTGCAAACAGCCGAGAGGAAAAAGGCTCAGGGTGAAAGCATGGTCATTTGAAACTCGCATTAGCCTTATAGCGACTTTACTACATAAGGTTCTAAGTACAATCCCATCAGCTCTCTATACCATCTCCTCCGACTCCACACAATTTAAATAGATTACGCTTATTTACCCTTTGTTAACTATTGCCCCTAATATTTTCCCTTTCACCCCCGACTGTACGGATCTTTCTTCATTGAACGTTTGGTTTTCTGGTTCTCAGAAGATCTTCCAAAATTCATTTTATGGAAAACGAGGAAGGTTCGTGGGCTTATCCGGTGTCACTATAGCAGTGTTCATCTTTTCAAGCCTCTGACCATGTTGATCGTCAGAGGGGGTGTGAAGGCAGAAGAAGCTGTATTGCTTTGTATTCCTCATCTACTTTAAATGGGCTTGTGAGGACTTGGCAGCGCTCATCTCCGCTCCAAGTGAGTGTGATCAGCCAGGTCAAAAGCCCTTAAAAAATACTCCACCTCGGCGGGAATTGAATGGAAAGAACAGCCAGTGAGATACAATCGTTCTCCCATGCACTGAGACATCATGACTGACTCATTATTTCACTCTCAAATCACATGGCTGTACCTTGTATTTTGCAGTGTCGTTTGTATCTCTTCAAGAAACAGTTGGAGATGAGATGGGTGTATAAAGGAGATGGTCATGAGTATAATGGAATGAGAGAAGCAGCGGTAAACATTCCTTACCTTCCGCAGTACCAACATGCAGAGACCCATCTCTTCTCCTTATCACCCAGGGCCTATAGATTGTTCTACATTACATAATATTTTATTGACCGAGGTATTTGACTGTCAGGGAGGCATTGTGGCCAAGTGGTCAGAGCACTCACCATTTTTGCAGGTGCTGAAGGCCCCGGGTATAAAGCATAGCTTGTGCGTGAGACATTTTTCAAAAACTCTCTGTTCATCCATCAGTAAATGGGTTGGGTACTGGTACCTGGTCCTCTGCGGAGCTGGGGAAAGGTGAAAAGCAAGAGGAGTGGCGCCCCACCTCAGTTCCATGGTTGGTATTACAAGTTGGCTCTCTAGCAGCCACTTCCCCGACGGCCGGTGTTGGCTTTGGAAACAACCATTATCTACATCTCAGACTCGCTCTGGAGAGGGAAGAGGTGGGATCTCTCACTTACATTGAAAGCCTACAGCGAGATCAGGCCTTGAATCCGTGGTCTTATGTTTCGAACCGACTCTCCTTATTTAAAAAAAATGATGCACAATATTTGTATTTTAGATGGCCTGGGTCTCCTTTGTGGATGTTGGCATTTGTATTTTAGCCATCCCTTGTGTGGTGGCCTTAAGCAAAGCGATGCAAGGTGGTAGACTACGGTGGAGATTAAAGAGCCTGCATAAACTCATTGCCGGTCACGTCGCAATGTTTTTAGCTTGCGTATGTGCTGTCATCAATAAACTGAAATACAAGGGTAACGCATCAGAAAAGAGATCGCCGCAACTATTTTTGTTTGGAGATAGTAATAAGATCTCAATTGTCATGTCTACAAATACCACCTTTTCAAATAATCTTTTACAACATTTGTGAATATTACGGACACTGATGACATTTAGGGGGACAGGTTTTCAAGTTGAAAACATTTGATATGATAGTGGTTTATTCTTCAACAATCATTGAAAAACAGCTGTTTTTGATACATCAACAAAAAGTGGCATTGGGAGCAAGATCAATAGTCAGCGACTAATAGCTCTGCTAGTTTAGTGGTTCCAACAATTCAATGACGGATTAAGAGTTGATACCAGCATCCATAAACATAATAATGTCCAACGGCTAACTACATTAGGCATAACAGGTTTTAACCAAAATAATCATTGCTTTCAATGCTCACACTGCCTTGGGGAGTCATCCTTGCCCATAGTTCTGGGCGAGGTAAGATAACTCCATGTCATTCACTCCTACATTCATGCTAGACAGGTGACCTGGCTACAAGCGTGTTTCCATTCATTTATGTCCCATTTTATTATTAATCCTTTTGTGGGGTCATGGGGTTTGGTCACTGGTAAACGGGGGGACATTGTCGAAGCTAAAATGTGAATTAAGATCGGATTCCCTTCCTGCTACCATCATTGAGATCGGATTCCCTTCCTGCTACCATCATTGAGATCGGATTCCCTTCCTGCTACCATCATTGACTTTTTGTGATTTGAACCTACAAATTCATGTATTCTAACCACTAAGCCATGGCTGCTTTATCATATCCGTGCCTACAAATTCCTGTATTCCAGTGTCATTGTAGATAAATCATTGAGTGATGCATCTCTTCAAGATTCCTTCCTACTACCATACATACCACAATACACCCTACTCGGGATAGCAGACGCCTTGATTTATATAACATGTGAGTAATGCTTATTTCGTATCCTCACCAGTACGAGGGGTATATACAGAAATTGGCCTAGGGATTCTTTGACTCAGCATTTTCCAGGGCGCTTCACTAGCAGCCTTTCTGCTTGCACTTGCAAGCCCCTTAGAGCAGGTGGCCTTATGGAAGGGCCTCCTTTCGGGATATAAAACCGGCAAATATATTGCAAAAATACAAAATTTTTGCCCAAACTGGGAATCAAACCACAGACCCTAGACCAAGGCCCAGTATTCTATCCACTAAACTATCGCTTCACCTCAAAATTATATACCAAAGATGCCGGGGATTGAACCCAGGGCATCACACATGCAAGGCGTACAGTCTTCCACTAAGCTACTCCCTCTTTTACATTGAGGTAGTAATAGGGTATCAGACCGTGAGCTTTAGCCGCCAGTTATGTGCAGTTTTGGACCTGACAGTCTTGCGAGGGTAGGAAATTGGTACCATTCGACCATCCGGGTCCACAAACTTGGGCCATTTCAACAAAATTAAAAAACAATCAAAGATGTGTATGGCTGATAGAGAGAAAGGGGGTTTTTAAACGTTGTACTCATTCTATTTTTAGTATTGGAGCTGACAAGACTTGCAGCACCCATGGCTATGCAAGGTCATGCTCTCGGCTGTTTGTTCTTTGCTGACTGTGTTGGAAGCATCATGCCTCTGATTCTTGTTGTGGCATTACCATCCGGCCAGCAACCTAGTGACTCATGGGAATGGGAGTTTCCAAGGCACTTGATATTATACGGCTCATTTTTAGGTATTTTGGTGATAGGTGTATTGATGGTTATTACTATAGACAAAAGATGTCAACTTGATATTGATTAGCTAGGTTTCATAAAGCATAATCTTCACATTTAGACCTCCATTTTTGCACACATGCATAGCAATATGTTTGCACTATTTCACATCTATATGTTTGACTAGATTACAAGGCTCCGCACGCGTACATCAGAAGTGCCATTATCTTTTTTAGTCTTCAATTAAAATTGACATAACATGGTGTCTCTTGCTTTCTACTTCATCAAACATTTCCAAACACCAGATTTTTGTTCAAGTGACAAGGTTTTTAAGGTCACTACATGGATTACTTGTTGGTTGACCACGTATACCGCGAACAGGTTCTCAAGTTTTCCGAGTTTAAAAGACTTCCTATTATTCTTTCAATGTGTTCTATACCATGCTTTTAAATGCATATAACCAGTTTGTGAAGCTGGTAACAAACTTCAGAAGATAACCCCGTGGCAATTTGCTTTGGGTTGCCTAGGATTGCCGCGGCCTGCTGTGGGAATACGCATCCCATGAGTTCTGTGATATCCACTGGATTGCTATGGCAGACCCTTTATCTCTTCTGCTTCCATCTTAGAGTTATCCTCTGAAGGGAGATAACTTTCCGGATTTGCCAAGTTGTACAACTCCGCTTGCATATCATGACTAGCGTCGGTTTTTAATAGAATGACAGTTACATAAATGTGACAGAGCAGACATGAAATGATATTATATAAAACACTACATAACTGTCGCCTCTGAATCTAATTAACTAAAGCCACCTACAACCATCAGCCAGCATTGGTGGGCATAACTCACACTAGTGTAACCATAGAAATCCATCGTATGGGCATATAACCATCCAGCTATATCAGCTTAGGAGTAAGAGTTATCTTCTCTTGGTATCTGAAGATTATGTAAAGAGTCGTCTTTACTTGATATCCGCGGGTTATACGAAGATTTGTCTTCCCGTGAAACGATGGTTAACGCCATAAGGTCACAGATATGCTGACAAATATATGAATAATACAACAAATGCAAACATTAAATTGACGTCATTTCTCACTTGCTCAGGAAATCTATGTTAGCTTTAACGCTGGATCCTGTTGAAATGTCCACAGCGGACACTTTAATTTCAGTGTCACCAAATTCCATTCTCGCTTGAATTTCTCGTCGCTTGCGAGGTTTACCCGGAGTTGACGCCAGTTTAGACAGATCTAACTGCAGAGTACCGTATTTTTTCACACCAGGATCCGTTATAAACTGAACGTCAGTCTTTTCTGATGAGTAGATGTTGATAACGCTCATTTTCTGACCGAGTTTAGCAGGAGTATAACTCCGAATAACTGTGTCTCCGAGAGTAATGGGCTGATCAGTAAGCACAAACTTATCAAACACATCTGTGCACCAGTCGATGCCATCGCGTCGCACTAGCTTATGCTTCGGATGCTTGCCTTTTACAAACCGATTTAACACACCGACTCCATACGTCATTCGACTGATGCGCACATGAATGATCGTCGGGTCCTGACCGAACAGAACAGCGCCTACAAACACAATAAAAAACATAAGATGGCCATTCCCATACGCTAATGCTTCCGGTAATGAGAGTTGGATAAACTAGATGCATACTGTGAAAAATCAGTCCAGCCCCTCTTCCTAATCTCTCTTAAGGCTTGATCACTGAAGTTGCCCCCCCTCTTCCTGGATGTTCTTCCACATGCGCATAAAATATGTATATATGTATATATGTATATATGTATATATGTATATATGTATATATGTATATATGTATATATGTATATATGTATATATGTATATATGTATATATGTATATATGTATATATGTATATCTGTA
>Ga0224501_10003922_pt1 | contig 11729 bp, 12 predicted proteins | sample SF_Oct11_sed_USG_4_FD_169105 | JGI IMG/M metagenome (GOLD analysis project Ga0224501, IMG submission 169105) | Sediment microbial communities from San Francisco Bay, California, United States - SF_Oct11_sed_USGS_8_1 | ecosystem: Environmental > Aquatic > Marine > Sediment | place: USA...
ACAGTTTCGGCCTGGGTGAAGTTTAGTGAAACCGCAGATCCCAGTGTATAACTGCGCTGCTTGCCATCGACTTCCAGTATCGCCTGTTTGGTGTCGGCTGAAACCAGTTTCACACCTTCCGGGCTGGTTTGACCGGGTGCAAGTACCCGGCGCTGGCCGTCGATCTGGACCACGGCCTTGCCTGCAAACAGGCCCTGCACCACAATATCCGGCCCTGACGCCCATGTCGGCCTGCAACAGGCCAACAAGATAACTAATGTGTAGAAAAAAATCTTCATGGCTAAATAAACCAGTGGTTATATGCCTGCAGCAGCGCCAACGATACCAGACCTGCAGCGACATCGTCGATCATAATACCAAAACCACCAGCCACGCGCTTATCCAGCCATGAAATTGGCCAGGGTTTGAGTGCATCAAAAAACCGGAAAAGGATAAAGCCCGCGAGCAACCACTGCCAGCCATGCGGTACAGCGATCATCGTAATCAGAAAACCTGCGACTTCGTCAATGACAATACCCGGATGATCATGCACGCCCAGTTTGCGCGAGGCGTAATGACAGATCCAGATGCCGATAAGGCTAACAAACAGCGTAGTCAAACCGTATACCATCAACGATGCCTGCTGCAATGCGAGTACCAGTGGTACAGCGACTAGTGTACCCGCAGTACCGGGCGCTCTGGGCGACAGGCCACTGCCCAGGCCCAGCGCCAGACAGACGACAGGATCCTTCAACTCAACAAACCCAAGCCTGGGGGGAGAATGCGGTGATGGCGTTGACTCATTCATCTGAAAAATGCTCGTAACCTGAGGTATTGACCGCTATGGCTTCGCCTGCGGTATTGATAACACTTAAACTGGTAGATGCATCAATTTCACCAATATGTGTCAGCAGAACACCCGTTGATTCAGCAAGCGCAAACAGCGCCTCTTCATTATGCGCTGATGCAACCAGGCACAATTCGTAGTCATCACCACCTGCCAGAAGCATCTGCGAATAATTAAATTGATTTAAATAAACCTGACTTTTACGAAACGCTTTAGAGACCGGCAACTGGCTAAAATAAATTCTGCCGCCACAACCGCTGGCCTTGAGTATGTGACCAAGATCAGCGACCAGGCCATCCGATATATCAATCGCGCAACCACAATAATCAGCTGCCTGCTGCGCAAACACCACTCTGGGCACAGGGCGATTTAATTTTTTAACACACGCCCCTTTAATTGTGGAGTCTGGCAGGTCATGAATATTCAGCAGTTTTAAACCCAGTGCTGCATCACCGAGATGGCCAGTAACATAAATTCTGTCACCAACCCTGGCGGTATCACGGCGCATGGCTTTACCCGCTTCGATAAAACCTGTCAGTTGCACAGTAATGGATAATGGGCCCTGTGTAGTATCACCACCAATTAACTGTACTCCATAATCCTTCAATGACTCTTTAAAGCTGGTTGAGAACTCCTGTAACCAGTCATGGTCGCTATCAGGCATGGTCAGCGCCAGTGTCGCCCAGGCTGGCTCAGCAGCCATAGCGGCCAAATCGCTCAAGCTTACTGCCAGTGATTTATAGGCAATATCAGCCGGGCTGGTATTCAGCGGAAAATGCACACCAGCAACCAGTGTGTCGACCGTAACAGCCAGTTGTTTATTTGCAGGTGGAGCAAGCAGCGCACAGTCATCGCCAACACCAAGGATGACATCCTCACGCTCAGAATCAAATGTGAAGTATTGCTTGATAAGACTAAATTCTGTAACACCCGTCATGTCACTACTTTAGCCTAAAAAGAAATAATCAGGAATCAGAGGCTGATTTTATTTCGACGGTACGTACTTCATGTGCCACCTTATCCAGTACCGCATTAACAAAGGTATGGCTTTGTTCAGCACAGAATTTTTTGGTCAACATCACAGCTTCATTCAGGACGACGCGATATGGAACATCTAGTCGCTTCATGAATTCATAACAGGCCAGACGTAATATCGCCCTCTCTACAGGGTCAACCGAGGCAATAGCGCGACCGGTATACTGCACCAGCACCTTATCGATTTTCTTGATATTTTCTTCGACACCAAAAAACAGTTCTTTGAAATAATCAAAATCGGCCTCTGAGTCCGCATTATCTTCGACATACTGCCTTTCGATACCTTTGACATCATCATTGGTCATTTGCCATTGATAAATTGCCTGCATGGCAAAACGCCTTGCCTTACCTCTGGCTTTGGCAAGACTTTTTTTATCTGACATGGATGTTTAACCTTTTACGCAATAAGACTCAAACAGTGAGTTAATACTATGAACCCAGTTTCTGGAACAGGCTAACCATTTCAATCGCAGAAGCGGCTGCTTCAGAACCTTTGTTGCCAGCTTTTGTGCCAGCGCGTTCGATAGATTGCTCAATGGAATCAGTTGTCAGAATACCATTAATAATCGGCATACCGTGGTCGAGTGCAATCGCAGACAGACCTTTGGCCGATTCATTGGCGACAATATCAAAGTGAGGTGTGGCACCACGGATAACAGCACCTAGTGCAATAATGGCACTGTACTTACCGCTCTGCGCAAGGTTCTGCACAGCCACTGGAACCTCAAAAGCACCAGGAACTTTAACAACAGTAATGGAGCTGGCAGCAACACCACTACGCTTCAGCGTATCAAGCGCACCTGCCAACAGGCTTTCAACAACAAAACCATTAAAACGTGCACAGACAATTGCAAACTCGCCTTTGCTGTACTGCAAACTACCTTCTACAATATTTTCACTCATAACTTATCTCTAGTATTTCTATTTAAATTCTTTGTTACTCATTACCACTGATGTATTCAACCACTTCCAATCCAAAACCGGCAAGGCCGTGTATGACCTTCGGTGCACTCAGCAGGCGCATCTTTTTCACACCTGCATCCATCAGTATCTGGGCACCAACGCCATCAGTACGAATATCAGTCCGTGCTGGTTTTTTCGACTCATCAATAGCAAGGTGGCTCATCATCCACTGTAGCATTGCTTTATCTTCGTCCTTGTTTCTCAGAATCACAACCACTCCCTGATCAGCCTCGGCAATACGCTTTATCGCATCATTTAAAGGCCAGCCTTTGGTATGCACTGAACCCATAACATCGACCAGCGTATTCACCATGTGCACACGCACCATCGTTGGCTTATCGCCATTAATAACACCTTTTACCAGTGCAAAATGAGTACCACCATCAAGTGTATTCTGGAAAGCAATCAGTCTGAATTTACCATGTTCAGTAATAAGGTCTGTTTCCGCAACACGTTCAACAGTTTTCTCGTTCTTGATGCGGTAACTGATCAAATCTTCAATCGTGCCAATTTTCAAATCATGCTCTTGCGCAAATTTTTCCAGATCAGGGCGACGTGCCATGGTGCCGTCTTCATTAAGAATCTCGACGATCACTGCACTCGGATCCATACCGGCAAGCCTGGCCAGATCGCAACCCGCCTCGGTGTGGCCAGCACGACTTAGTACGCCACCAGGCTGTGCTTTTAGTGGAAAGATATGCCCGGGCTGAACGATATCGTCAGGGCCTGCATTTTCTTTTACTGCAGCCAGGATTGTGACAGCACGATCCGCGGCAGAAATGCCCGTGGTGACTCCTTCAGCCGCTTCAATCGATACAGTGAAATTGGTGCTCTGCATAACATCAGTACCACCAACCATGAGCGGCAGACGCAACTGACGGCAGCGCTGTTCAGTCAGAGTCAGGCAAATCAGGCCCCGACCATAACGAGCCATATAGTTAATTGCATCGGGCGTCACTGCGCTCGCCGCCATCAACAGATCGCCTTCGTTTTCACGGTCTTCATCATCCATGATGATCACCATCTTACCCTGGCGAATATCTTCAATAATTTCTTCAGTTGTATTTAGCTTCATAATGTCGTAGCGGCGATTTCTCTAACCGATGAATCCTGCTTTAGATAATAAATCCAGACTCAGACCTTCCTTGCCCTTATCCGATGAATGTAACAATAAACTTTCCAGGTAGCGTGCAACCAGATCAACTTCCAGATTGACTTCACTATCCGTTTTATAGCTTTGAATAATCGTTCTTTCCTGTGTATGCGGCACAATATTAATATCAAAACAGTCATCGTTAACCGCATTAACCGTCAGGCTGGTACCGTCAATACAGATCGAACCCTTTACAGCAATATATCGCTTCAACTCAGCAGGCACCTTAATCGTGTATCTGACCGAGCGACCATCATCGGCAATATGCAGCACCTTCCCCAGCCCATCAACATGGCCGCTGACCAGGTGACCACCCAAACGCGTTGTCGGCAATAATGCCTTTTCAAGATTAACCGGGCTTCCAGTCTTCAGGTGTTTCAATGTAGTCAACGATATCGATTCATTTGAAACATCCGCAACAAAAGAACTATTATCAAATTTGACCGCAGTCAAGCAGACGCCATTGACTGCAATGCTGTCACCAAGGCTTACATCGCTCATATCAAGCGAGCCAACATCAATGCTCAAGCGCATATCACCACCGACTGGCTCAACACGCTTAACCTTGCCTATCGCTTCAATAATTCCGGTAAACATTTTTCTAAATGGCCTTTTTAGTCTAATCCAGGTCAATCACATAACTACTCAGTGGCATGGATGAGGTGGTATTGAATTCTGCACCGGCTTTTACACCCGCAGCGGCAATCTGCTCCGCGCTTTCATAATCATCATAGACGGCAAACATGGCGCCGAGCGCATACTCCGAACCTGAGCCTATCGACCAGAAGCGCGTATATTCAGAAACTTCGCGCAATGAGTGCACACCAAAAATACCATGCTTCGATGCAATCAATGCATCGATCTGGGTTGATTCATACGGATCATCGGCTTCATCTTTAGGATTGAGAAAATATTTCTCTTTCAGCACTGGATGCAGACTTCTAAATGTTTCAAAAATAGCAAGCTTGGATGAGAAATCCGCTTTGACTTTTTTATCATCAAGAATACTTTCGATAACCAGCTGATGCGCAGCACTACCAACAATACCTATATACGCATCTTTCTTTTTAATAATCTTGTCGTGATCAGCATCGTAAACTGAACTCAGGCGCAGATCACCAAAACTGGTCAGGCTGTCCGCTGCAATACAAATCTGATTGCCTTTTTTTACAACTACAATAGTGGACATTTAGTCTCTTCCCCAGCTCAATCTTTAAAATTATATTGACGAATATTCTGGAGTGGCTGTAATGCGTATATCTTTACCCAGCATACGCACATCCTGAATATTCAGCGAAATTATGTCTTTCATTTGTGACAGACCCGGCAGTGTAAACAAACCCCTGGCCTCATCGCCCATAATATGCGGCGCCATATAAACAACAACCTCATCAACCAGCTGTTGCTGCAAGAATGCACCACTCAACACTGCCCCTGCCTCTACATGCACTTCGTTGATTTCTTTTTCAGCCAGGTATTGCAAAGCGGCTCTCAAATCAACACGTCCCTCTTTTTCCTCGACCCGCACCACCTGGCAGGATTTTCCTGCATCTTTTTTTGATACCACATCATTCGATATCGTCATCACCAGCACTTCACCTTCAACCTCGGCTATTTTTGCACTGACAGGAAACCGTAATTTACTATCCAGTACGACTCGAAGCGGCTGCCTGATTTCATCAACACCCAGTTCTTTTTTTGCAAGCCGGACATTCATCGACGGATCATCTGCCAGCACGGTTGCAATACCGGTCAATACCGCCGAACTTCTGGCTCTCAATAACTGCACATCACGTCTTGCTGCATCACCGGTAATCCACTGGCTTTCACCCGATGCCATGGCCGTGCGACCATCCAGGCTCATCGCCATTTTCATTCGCACAAAAGGCAGGCCTGTTTCCATGCGTTTAATAAAACCCGGATTCAATGCCCTGGCCTGAACTTCCATCAAACCACTTTTAACTTCAATACCACTAGCCTGTAAACGCTTTAAGCCCTGACCCGCGACCTGCGGGTTGGGATCCTGCATTGCTGCAATCACTTTCGCGATACCCGAATCAATTAGTGCATCCGCACACGGCGGTGTTTTACCAGTATGACTACACGGTTCCAAAGTCACATAGGCCGTCGCACCCCTGGCCTTTTCACCCGCCTGCCTCAATGCCAGTATTTCAGCGTGAGGCCCACCGGCCTTCTGGTGCCAGCCTTCACCAACGACCACACCATCCTTGACCAGCACACAACCCACTCGTGGATTTGGATCAGTGCCATACAAACCTTTGTTCGCCAGGCGCAAGGCCCGTTGCATAAACTGACGATCCTGATAGCTCTCCTGATGCTTCATATCAGCAATACTCAGGAAGATTTTTTCGCCGGTTTCTTCTGTTGATCCAGTCGTTCAATCGCTTCACGGAATGCATTGATGTCACTAAAATCCAGATAGACCGAGGCAAAACGAATATAGGCAACGTGATCCATCGCCAGTAGTTCTTCCATTACCCAGTTACCCAGCTTACTGCTGGCTACTTCCCTTTCACCGGCCGACATCAGTTTGTGCTTCATGCGATTTAATGCATCTTCTACCTGCTCCGTACTGACTGGTCGTTTCTCCAGTGCACGCATAACACCCGAACGCATTTTCTCATCGCTATAGGGTACGCGACTGCCATCCCGTTTAACGATACGAGGCATATTGAGTTCAGCCGTTTCGTAAGTCGTAAAGCGCTCAGAGCAGGCAACACACTCGCGTCGTCTGCGCACCTGGTCACCATCATTCGACAGACGCGAATCAATAACGCGGGTATCAGGCTCTGAACAGAAAGGACAATGCATTTATATCACTCGTTATTTAAAATAGTCTTTAAGCGTAAACAGGCAAACGTTGACAGATTTCACGTACCTTTGCCGTGACATCCGCAATGACCTTTTCATCGGCATTCGCACCATCCATGCTATCGATAATGTCACACATCCAGTTCGCCAGGTTTGTCGCATCTTCTTCATTGAAGCCACGTGTTGTCATTGCAGGTGTGCCCACGCGAATACCACTGGTGACAAAAGGTGACTGCGGGTCATTGGGCACGGCATTTTTATTTACCGTAATATGTGCACGACCCAGTGCGGCCTCAACATCTTTACCGGTTAAACCTCTGCTCACCAGGTCCCACAGGAACAGGTGGTTATCAGTACCACCGGAAACAACTTTATAACCGCGTTTGATCACGACATCGGCCATAGCTTTGGCATTCAAAATCACCTGCTTCTGGTAGGTGGCAAATTCAGGCTCGAGTGCTTCTTTGAAAGCCACCGCCTTGGCTGCAATCACGTGCATCAATGGGCCACCCTGTGAACCGGGGAAAATCGCTGAATTTAATTTCTTGGCGATGTCTTCATTTTTCATCACCGAGTTTGCACCTGCGAGGATGATGCCACCGCGAGGTCCGCGTAATGTTTTGTGCGTAGTTGAAGTCACGACATCAGCGACATCTACAGGGTTTGGATACAGGCCTGCTGCAATCAAACCGGCCACGTGTGCCATATCAACAAACAGATACGCACCAACTGAGTCAGCAATTTGACGGAAACGATTCCAGTCCATGATACGTGAGTAAGCAGAGAAACCAGCGACGATCATTTTTGGTTTATGTTCATCAGCCAGACGCTGGACTTCATCATAGTCCACTTCGCCGGTATCATCATTCAGGCCATACTGAACTGCGTTGTACATTTTTCCTGAGAAGCTGACTTTAGAACCGTGGGTAAGATGACCGCCGTGTGCCAGCGACATACCCAGTACGGTATCGCCCGGCTGGCACAGCGCCATATAAACAGCGGCATTCGCCTGTGATCCAGAGTGTGGCTGTACGTTGGCATATTCAGCACCAAAAATCTGCTTAACTCGATCAATCGCCAGCTGCTCGGCAACATCGACATTTTCACAACCACCATAATAGCGTCTTGCAGGGTAACCCTCGGCATATTTATTGGTCAGCACTGAACCCTGAGCCTGCATGACTCGGGGACTGGTGTAATTCTCCGATGCGATAAGCTCGATATGCTCTTCCTGGCGACGAACCTCATGCTCCATAGCGGCCCACAGTGCGTCGTCATAACTCTCAATGTTCATTTCTTTGGAAAACATCAGTACTCCCGATTAGTCAGTATTCTGAAAAGCGACTCCGCAAGTCGCCGCTGAAAGGCCGGCAATATTAACAAAAAGCAGGTCAGACTGCATGTATTTTGACTAAAAATCGACTGTAAACCTGTGATTTACCAGCCATTTACCACTGATTGCCCATTTTTGTAGTACCCGCAGAAAACAAATACCTGATCTTTGTGGCTTCGAGGACAAAATCGGCCTTCAATCCGTCCCTATTCCCGATATAATTCAACACCAAGTTAAACCGTAATCCATCGAGTGGCAATATATATGGCTCAATACATCTACACCATGAGCGGTGTTGGCAAGGTCGTTCCCCCTAAAAAGGAAATTCTCAAAAACATCAGCCTGAATTTCTTCCCCGGCGCAAAGATTGGCGTACTCGGCTACAACGGTGCGGGTAAATCTACCCTGCTGCGCATTATGGCCGGTGTCGATACCGATTACATCGGCGAGGCGCGCCCGGCCAAAAATATCCGTATCGGCTATCTGCCGCAGGAGCCCCAACTGGACGACAGCAAGGATGTACGCGGCAATGTCGAGGAAGGCCTGAGTGTCATCAAGGAGGCTCACGAGCAACTCGAAGCCGTCTATGCCGCCTATGCTGAGCCAGACGCCGACTTTGATGCCCTCGCTACCGAACAGGCACGGCTGGAAAACATCCTGCAGGCTGCAGACGCACACAATCTCGACCGTATTATGGAAGTCGCTGCCGATGCCCTGCGCCTGCCCCCGTGGGAAGCCGATGTCAGCAAGCTGTCCGGTGGTGAACGACGCCGTGTCGCCCTTTGTCGCCTGCTGCTGTCTTCACCCGACATGCTGATCCTGGACGAGCCGACCAACCACCTCGATGCCGAATCGGTTGCCTGGCTGGAACGCTTCCTAAAAGATTACAAGGGCACCGTCGTTGCCGTGACCCACGACCGCTACTTCCTCGATAACGTCGCCGGCTGGATTCTTGAACTGGATCGTGGTCACGGCATCCCGTGGGAAGGCAATTATTCATCATGGCTGGAACAGAAAGAGGCGCGACTCGCCATCGAAGAAAACAAGGAAGCTGGCCGCCAGAAAGCGATCAAGGCAGAGCTGGAGTGGGTTCACTCAAACCCTAAAGCACGTCAGGCAAAGAGTAAGGCGCGTATGCAGCGTTTTGAGGAGCTCGCTTCCAGTGACTACCAGAAACGCAGCGAGACTAAATCACTGTATATCCCACCCGGTGATCGCCTCGGCGAGAAAGTGATTGAGGCGGAGCACATCAGCAAAAAATACGGTGACAAGCTGTTATATGAAGACCTCAGTTTCAGGCTTCCTCGTGGTGGCATTGTTGGCATTATTGGCGCCAATGGCGCCGGTAAAACCACCCTCTTCCGCATGCTGACCGGTGAAGAAACACCGGACAGTGGTACTTTTGAGGTCGGTGAAACGGTAAAAATTGGCTACGTCGACCAGTCCAGGGATAGTCTCGATGGCAAGAAAACCGTCTGGCAGGAAATCTCTGATGGCCTCGATAATATTACCATTGGTAATTACACCGTGCCCTCGCGTGGTTATGTCAGCCGTTTTAACTTCAAGGGCGAAGACCAGCAGAAATTCATCAAGGATTTATCTGGTGGTGAACGCAACCGTGTACACCTGGCCAAATTGCTGAAAAGTGGTGGCAACCTGCTGTTACTCGATGAACCGACTAATGATCTTGATGTAGAAACCCTGCGCGCACTGGAAGAGGCCATTCTCGATTTTCCCGGCTGCGTGGTTGTGATCTCACATGACCGCTGGTTCCTCGATCGAATCGCCACACACATTCTTGCTTTTGAGGGTGACAGTAAGGCCGTCTGGTTTGAAGGCAACTATGCCGACTATGAGGAAGACAGGAAACGCAGACTGGGCGATGAGGCCGTCAACCCACACCGCATCAAATTCAAGAAACTCGCCTGAGTTAGATCATAGCCAGGTAAAAGGACTTACCTGGCGAATAATTATTTTTTCTTTTTAACGTAAGCAAGGTAGGCCTCCATACGTCTAACCAGGGGATCAACATCCTTTTCGTCAATCAGGTGGTAATCGCCATCAACAACATGGGTTAGAGCTGGCCACAGATCCGCCGCCTCATCTTTCACTTTCTTGGCCTCAGCCTTACCTGGCTCCTTATAACCGGCAACCTGGTTACCCAGCCTTATTTCAGCCGCATCTTTCAGGGCAATATCGGCCTGTTTGCAGATATCGACAAAAGTCGTTTTCTTGTCGTAACAATCTGCTGATGAATAACCGTAAATCAGGTCTTTTCTAAGTGTTTTACCATTGAGTTCAAACACCAGTTTTTTCAGGCACTCGCATAAACGCTCAACGGCCAGTTTCGTGTTGTAACTGTCGGCATACAGCAGAATCGCAAATTTATCTTCACCAATACGTGTTGCAACATCACCCTCACGCAACACACTGCTAATACGTTTTACCAGTGAGACGATAATCTGGCGTACCGATTTACTGTCAATCTCAGCCTTAATCTCTTCAATATTGGCAATTTTAATGTGTACGACAGAAAACTCTTCTTTGGTTTCAAATGAACGCAGCAAGGCCTCACGACCAACATTCTGGAAGCCACTGGGTGTAACAAAAACCTGCTGCGAACGATCGACCTTGTCTTCTGCTCTTCTCTTAGGATGTGAATTGGATCGGGCACGACTCAATAGATCCATTGCGTCAAATGGCTTACCGATAAAGTCCGTCGCACCAATATCAAAAACAGCGCGCTTACCGGCGGGGGAATCAGATTGCCCGGTAACCATGATCACTGGCAGGGTTGAAATTCGTTTATCATCAGACTCACGAATCTTCAGCAATAGCTGCATGCCATTCATCACTGGCATCTGCAGGTCTGAAAATACAACTTTTAAATTCTCGTTTTTACTAATCGCATCCCAGGCTTCGCTACCGTCTTTTGCAGTAAGGACAGTAAATTCTTCCTGCAACATTTTTTTAGCCGTCGCCAGAATAGTTGCCGAATCATCAACAACGAGAATTTCGTTTTTCTCCGCTCCCTGACTGCTCATATACTACTCATAAAACGATTCACAAAAAATATTGCGCCCTACTGTGTTGGCAGGCCATTGATTATTACGAATTTAAATTATTGCTTAATTTCCTGAAGCACACCTACATTAATCAGTTCATCCACATCTAGCAGAATAATCATTTGATTATTGACTGTCGCCAGGCCCTTGATGAATTCCATGCTCACACTTCCACCTACTTCTGGCGCAGAATTGATATTTTCTGCGGTAATGTTGTACACATCAGATACACCATCAACCACCATACCAATGGTACGCTCGCCTTTGTCATGCTCGACTTTAACGACAACAGTCACGGTCTCTGAATTAAATTCAACCTTGTCCAGATTGAACCGCTTACGCAAATCAAAAATAGGCACAACCACACCACGGAGGTTGACCACACCAAGCACATAGTCTGGTGCGTTCGGGATCGCGGTTGCGCCATCCCAACCGCGAATTTCCTGCACTCGCAGGATATCAACACCATACTCTTCATCAGCCAGCATAAACGTCAAATACTGGTCAGTGCCCGCCTCCATC
>Ga0224501_10003923_pt1 | contig 11728 bp, 13 predicted proteins | sample SF_Oct11_sed_USG_4_FD_169105 | JGI IMG/M metagenome (GOLD analysis project Ga0224501, IMG submission 169105) | Sediment microbial communities from San Francisco Bay, California, United States - SF_Oct11_sed_USGS_8_1 | ecosystem: Environmental > Aquatic > Marine > Sediment | place: USA...
AAATTCAACAGAAGAAAACGAAACGACGTACACCTTTGAAATTACGACAAAGAAATCAGGGTTGCCGATTTCAGCTCAGCTGAGTTGCTATGTCATTTCGAAAGATTACGTTGATAACGTGCTTTCGTCAACCTCATCTAGTGGCAATGGTTCCGTGAGTGTTACCATTCCAAACTCGGCCAACGGGACAGCGCTTCTCATATCTTTTGCCAAAATTGAAACCCAGATTGTGGCTTTCAACGTTCATTCCTTCAGCCATAATTCATCGACCCCCAAGCCCAACGGGACTTTCATGAGGTTAAAGCCTCTGAATTACACGTTGAACGTATCTTTTTCATACCCTAACCAAGAAGTTTTGAGAGCACAAGTCTTTACCTACAACTACACTTTTGAAATGACTCAGATTGCCGAAGACAATCAAACGGCGGAATACAGTTTTCCTCGCCTTCTGGGTGCAAGTCCCATGATAATGGTGATCACAGGATCCAATGGATCATCAATCTTTGCCGAGTGGGTGTCATATCCTCAACTTCCAATAGAAATGGGGGCTGACCTAAGTGGCTTGGACGCCGCGGCGAAAATTGTTTCGTTGACCTTTATCGTGAACGTAAACTTGGCTCTTTACGAATTCACCATAAAATTTGTGGGGCCTCGATAGTTATGTTCAACAAAAAAGGGCAAATCAGAATGTTGGAAGCCTTTTTGGCAGTTCTAACTATATTCTCGGCTTCAATCATCTCCATAACGTTTTCTCCACCAACGAATTTCAATGATGAAAAATCATTGTCAACCTCAGGAATGCAAGCTTTGATAGCACTGGATAGCGACGGCACTCTTGGAAAGTTGATCGATGAAAGAAATTGGACGGCCATAGGAGAGAATCTTGAAATCTTGTTGCCCGTCGGCGTTTCGTACAACGTTACAATTTATGATGATGCAATGCAACAAATCAATGATTCCACGGTAGGCAACGGATTGAAGGGTCAAAAGGTGGTTTCCGTTGAATATCCATGCGCCAGTCAAAGTTCAGGGTGCCCTTTTTATTTAGTTCGGTTACAGTTGGCCTTCGCGGGGTGAAAAAAATGAATAAAAGAGGCTGTTCAGGGCAGGTTCTTCTGGTAGGCGTTCTCGTCATAGCCCTGCTGTTATTGTCAACCGAACTTTACGTTTACGACTTAGGAAAAGCCTTGGATGAAGGGAACCAAAATTCCTTTACCGATTTCATTTTGGCTGTTGAAGCGGGTTCTAAACATGTTGTAATTGGGTCCCTAACAAACGTTTCCCAAGGAGGAACAAGCCAGACTCTTGGAAACAACCTCGAAAGATGGTCTTCTTTCGTTGGAAGTCGGTACCAGTTTGGAAAGTGCATCCTAAACTTTACGCTCATGGAGGTTACCCCTTACTCATCGGGCGTTTGGATTTTTTGGGGAACAGGCGGACTCGGAGTTTTAGGAGCCTACGCAAACTTCACCCTTCAAGTGCTGGATCGAGGGACAGATGTCAACCTTAAATATGCAATAAATACGACCACGACTATTTTGATCCAAGGCACATACAAACAAATGCAAGGTAGCAGCAAACAAGTTAACGTTACATGCAATCTGCTAAACGAAGGAAAACCTGCCTTGGCTGAGAACCTCACGCTGTATTACAAGAATTTGGACGATTGGTTAACCCCGGGTCCACAGAACAACTACACAATCACCGATTATGGTAACGGAACCTATTTCATATCATTCGTTGCCGACATTTCTTCCAGCACAATTGAGGTATCTGTGCATGCTTCAGACCAGAGGCATATACACGTTCAAGCCAACACCACATGCCCTGAAATTTGAAAACACTCTTTGTGGAAGCGATCCCATCAAACGCTTCTTCGCACGCGCGGCGAAGCTGCCATAACAACTTCCCTAATTTCACAACTTGTCCGCCTTCGACCCGCGGTTCTCAATGGACTCGCCATTCTAGGATGGGATATCCGATGAAGGACTCTGCAAAAGTGTTGCTTGCCGTAATTGTTGGCCTAGCTATACTCTTGCCCTTCGCTTCAGCTTACCCGGATGGTCTTGAAACGGTGGCTCAAAACGCGGGTATCGAAGAACCGGATGGTCTTTGGCATGGACTAATGTCTGACTATAGCCTCACAGCAATAGAAAACCCCTATTTTTCCACGCTGGCAAGCGGTCTGGCAGGAATCCTTTTAGTTCTCGTTTTTACATTTCTAGTCGGTATGGTGTCCACTCGGGAAAGATAAGACGATATTCTGGATAGCACCCTAACCAAGCATACCGATAAATACGCTTTTGGCAAGTTATAATACAACCTGGAAGCATCGCAATGCACGTAGTTATTGTCGGAAGTGGAGTAGCTGGCGTCACAGCAGCCAGAACCATAAGGGAAAACGATCCCAAAGCCAAGATCTCCGTCTACACTAATGAAAATCACTTGTACTATCCTCGTCCGAGGCTATACGAGGTTCTATCTGGGGAAGCGGAACCCCGAGAAATTTACATGTTTTCTGAGGAGTGGTATGAAAAGAGACGTATTAAGGTTCACTTGAACAAGAAAGTATTGGGCATCGAGACCGCTAGGAAGGAACTTCTATTAGAAGATCGCTCAAGGGTAAAGTACGACAAACTTCTCTTAGCAAACGGAGCACATCCATTTGTACCACCCATAAAAGGCGTAGAAAAAACCGGTGTTTTCAGCCTCCGCTCTATCAAAGACGATCTAACCATAAAGGAATACACGAAGAAAACAAGGAAAGCCATTATCATCGGAGGCGGACTTCTAGGCTTAGAATTTGCCGCATCCTTAAGAAAACTCGGCCAGCAAGTTGAAGTCGTAGAAATCTTTCCAAGACTGTTGCCAAGGCAACTCGATCAAGATGGAGCAACGATTTTGAAAGACCGAATTGAAAGACGCGGCATAAACATTGTGTTAGGCGTCAAAACAGAGGAAATTTTAGGCAAAAAAATGGTTTCTGGCATTTTACTTAATAATGGAAAAGAATTTTCGGGTAACCTCGTTTTGATTTCTGCGGGAGTGAGGTCCAACACAGATTTAGCTATAGAAGCGGGAATTAGAGTAGACAAAGGAGTCGTTGTGGATGAATATCTGCAAACCAGTGTCAACGACGTGTATGCTGCTGGAGACATAGCTGAATTTGATGGAAGAGTCTACGGCATAATCCCAGCAGCCATGGAACAAGCAAAGATAGCGACCATAAACATGTTGGAAAAGGAAAAGCAGGTCTATAAAGGCACGATTCCATCCAACACATTAAAGATTGTTGGCGTAGACCTAACTTCGATGGGACTGGTGAATCCAGAGGGGCCTCAGTACGAAGAGATCAAGAAAATCGACAAGGAAAAGGGCGTCTACAAGAAAATCGTTTTTGAACAGGGGAAAATCGTCGGAGCCATAATTTTAGGAGATAGAAAGGGCGTTACGTCGATAAAGAAATTGATGGACCAAGAAATAGACGTCACGAAGTACAAAGATCTACTCTTAAAAGACGACTTCGATTACCGAAGAATCTTCTCTTAACAAGAGCTGTTTTACATAAGCCATCTAGGCTTTCCTTCAAGATATTCTGTCAGAAACTTCGCGAACTCGCGGCTAGACGAATACAGCGTCAATACTTCCTCGTTCACTAAAACTTCCACCGAGTTAGCAACAGCTTTAGAAATCAGATCCGCTACGCCAACACGCCTTCCACCATCTCCCAATTTTTCAAGCAGCAAATCTACCGCATCTGTATATTTCCTTTTTATTTCAGCCACCCAACGTCCTGCTTCCACGCGCGGTCCAGAAATCGTGTGCACTGCTCCGAGATGCTTTTGCAAAAACTTCTCACACTCCACCTTCTTCCTAAGGGGCGGACCAAGATGCTTTTTTATAAGCGGAAGAAAACGGCTTTTCACCTCAAAGATGAACACGTTTAGGTTTTCTTCATTGCTCCACACACAGTCACGCATAACATTGAAGTCGTGCTGTTGAAGCATTTTTCGCAACGACCTCCGAGACTTATAGAGTTGCCCCCAAAGAACATCCGGCACTGCGGTGACTTTTCCAAATTTTACAAACACGATGGCTGATCCGCGAGCTTTGATGGTGCGAACAAGCCTTTTGGCGTCGAGGGCTTCTATCTTCTGCGGATAAAAGAATTTCATGTGCGAAGTTTTGAGAAATGCCCTGGCTGCGGCAACGAACTCTTCTAATCTTTCTTTTCTAACGGCAGCCGCGGCGTTTCTTCCCTTGTCTACGGGATCCACTATCACGAGTGGTTCTTCAAAAATTTTCTCTGCCTCTTTCTCTCTTTCTTTGTAATAGCCCTCGTAATCGATGAGCGTTTTTTCTTTCCAGTCTGCAGCCGATTTCAAAACTTCAACGAAGGATCCATAGTTGAGGGTGAGAAGCTCGCAAAGGTATCCGCTGAAGCCTCCAACTTTTATTTCTGCTCCATAAACGCCTACGCCCTTCATGAACCTTTTTAAAAGCCTTACCTCTCCACACTTCCGTTCATCTAAGAGGGGCTTAACATAGTCTGTGTGGAAAGGCGTCCGATCCGTAGCGCTGATCCATTCACCCCGCTTTACTCGGTAACACGGCACTATGTTTACTCGAACCTCATCAATTATGGCCTCTAGATAGGGATGCTCTGCAAATCTTTCGATGTGTTTGAAGCCCTCAGTGGCTTTTCTTGCGATTTCTAGACAGTTGGTTCCGAAGGCTTCACGGGGCATTGTGGTTGGCACGCGCATAAAGATGTCAATGTCCGGTTCCTCGCTAAGCCATGTATCCTTCGCAACAGATCCTTCCACCCGGACCTCGGCTTCTACTCCCGCATCCTCCGCTGCCTCTCTCACCTTCTGGGTCAACTCCTTTGCCAACGTGTGAATATGCTCTCTCTTTTTACGGCTTGGAGTAATTCGCTTAAGAACGTCGACACAGATCTCTTCAAGAAGAGGGGTCATGATCCACCACTAGGAGTTTTTCTCTGTGTTAGTTTTTTGGCCGCCACGAACCTCTCTTAAAGTTGTATAAATGGGGCCTTTCGGTGTTAAAACGCTTTTCTTAAGCCTTAAATAGTCAGCATTAATGACGCCAAACTCGTAATCTGCCAGGTCCTCGACGCATCTGACAAGTTCGGCTTTGTGTCTTCCCGTTCTTACGCGAGCGATTGTTAGGTGGGGGCTGAAGCCTTTACTGTCTGGTTTGAAGCCCAGTCTTCTGAGGCGAGGTTCTAACTGATTAAAAACGTTCACAAGCTCGTCGACACCCTTCCGGATTCCAGTCCAAACAACGCGGGCATATCTTAAACTGGGAAAAGCGCCTAAGCCTCTGAGTTCTATGTCAAAGGGAGCGAAGAAAATTTGTTTCATCTCTTTATGAATCAAGTCCACCATGGGTAGGGATATGTTTCCTAGGAATCGCATGGTTACATGAATGTTTTGAGGCTTAACCAGTTTCAAATCGGCGCCTGTATTAACAAGCATGCCTTGAACCTCGGACAGTCGTCTAACTACCAGTTCATTGTCGATGTCGAAAGCGATGAAACTTCGAATAGTCTCAGACATGACAAGTCCTCTTGCTAATTCTAGCAAATCTATTTTAATTAATATATTCTTTCACGTGCACCATTTTGATAACTTTTAGGAAGACATTTTCCAGTTGCCGCGCGCGCATATTTTGGGTCATTATTGGCCGTTCATAAAATTAAAAACAATTCTGTTCCAATTATAATTCCGAAACGGAGGTTAGGAATCGTATGTCAGAATATCTGCTTCTTCTTCGACTCAGCAAGGCGAAACTGTTGGAAACAATCGATGCTGTAAGGAAACTACCCAGAAATCCAAGCCCAGGGGTTGACCTAAACTATACAATGAACATTTTCGGAACTTGGCACGTAGCTATTTGGTTTAGCTCCAACAACTCTACACAAGCCATAGAATTCATAAACAAAAAAATAAGTCAAATTCCGGGTGTGATTGACGCCTTCCCAGTGGCTACTTTCCCCCACAAGGGACAATTAGACAAGGAATCCTAGAAACTACCTAATTCAAACGAATACGCCGGTTCAAAGGGTAAAAGAAGCTGCTACCAGCCTTGGTTACGTCTCAACTTCTTAACTCTGCTTAATATCCTTCGGGGAACTTTCTCATCAGTCAAGTTCCTGATAAAAATAACATCATTTGGGTGCAGGTGGAACGTTAGGTTTATTTGAAGTTTTTCGGCTTCTAAGAAGTTTTTGATGGCTTCGTCAAGTTTACCGTCTTCAAAATCAAGGTCAATCAAGGTGTGAATAGTCTTCCTCAACGCATTCTTAACTTCATCAAAACTTTTTTGACTCACTGTTGGTTCCAATCCAGTGCATTTTACATGAAGGAACCGTGATAATTGAGATAAGCATTATTTCGAAAAAGGGAATATGAAGAATTTCAATATTACTCGTTCATGATTCGCACGCGCGCGCATGACTAGACAAATTTTGAACCTGAAAAGTATGCATAGCAACGATGAAGACGAAGAGGAATGACCGGATTATTTACTTTCCTAGCGTCTCTGATAGCAGGTAGCAAGATGTGCTTCCAGAAAATCGATTAGTCGTTTTCTCCTTTCCTTCAAACTGGATTCTGTGAAAATAACCTTGACGTTACAGTTCTCACACTCCAAAAAGTCGCCTCGGTTTGGATATTCTACATGCTCCATATTATCACAGCCGACACGTTACAGCATATCTTATGTCTTAATATATCAATTATTTCTAACCTCGATATATGTCCAAAATTTGACATTTTTTGCAGTGAATAGGTTTAAATGCGCACGCTAGTAGACTTTGGTTTTATAACTTCTAACTTAAGGTTATACAGCATGGAGGACGACGGAGAGATAACGCTAATGAAAGAAAGAATCGTCTTGGGCGTGGCTGGAATGCCTGGCGCTGGAAAGGGTACTGTTAGGGAGATCGTTCAGACAATGGGCTATCCTGTAGTGGTGATGGGAGACGAAATTAGGGAGGAAGCCAAACGAAGGAACCTTAAACCAACACCGGAAAACCTAGGCATGATTATGCTCAAACTTAGAGAGGAGGAGGGACCAGCTGCCATAGCTAAGCGGTGTATACCGAAAATGGAGAAGATGAAAGAGAAAGTTGTTGTCGAGGGCATCCGGAGCCTACATGAAGTAGACGAATTCAAGAAACACTTTCCAAACTTCACCTTAATTGCCATCCACGCATCGCCTGAAACTAGATTCCGGCGTCTATTTCAAAGAAAGCGGAGCGACGACCCCAAGCGTTGGGAAACCTTTAGGGAACGGGATTTGCGAGAACTCAGCGTCGGCATAGGAGCCGCCATTGCAACCGCTGATCAGATGATAGTGAACGAAGGGTCGAAGGCTCAATTGAAAAGGAAAACGCGGGAAGTCTTGAAGGAGGCGCTGGAGAAATGGATGAAGTAGACGTTCACGTGGAGGTCGAAGCCAATCCCACCGAGGACCTGGAGAAAGTTAAGAGGGCCGTGGAAAACATCTTTGGAAGCGTGGAGTTTGAAGTTGAAACCAAACGCTGGGGAAGCTTGCTTACGGCGAGAACCAAGGGCATCAACAGGCTCACAAAACTCTATAATCTGCTTCGCAGAGAGAGGATTCGTGACGCTACCCGAGGCGTTTTATTTGATGGGTTAGGCGAGAAATCGATAGTCTTCTATCTGAACAAGCAAGTCGCTTACGCGGGACACATTTCATTTTCAAAACCCGTGGCAGAATCCCCTTTAGGACCCATCAAAGTTCAAATCCGATGCGACAACCCCCGAGAACTCATTGAATGGCTTGCGCCAAAAACAACCTAACAGTTGCGATTTGCCAAAGCGTTTATTAGCCCTGTTCGCTAAGAGAAACTTTCTTTAGATAACAAAGGTAAGCATGTTTGTCGTGGTCAACGTGCCCAAACCGGAGATTGGCTTATCCACGCTCTTCTGTCTCGGAGAATCTTTTCCCTCCCTCTTGAAACACCTTCGTGAAGTTGATGTACGTCACGTAGAGATCGTTGACGAGGGCTCGCACGCCCTTGACAACAGGCGGATTAAAAGCTTGAAAAGGATGACTGAGGCGCGCGATCTGGACTTTGTAGTTCATGCACCTTTTGCGGGAATAAACATAGCGGTTCCCAGCCCAGTTTTGCGCCGGACTATTTTGAAGCGCCTGGAAAAATCCATTTTTTACGCGGGTCAACTTGATTGCCGATTGTGGTTGTTTCATCCCGGCCTACAAACCGGTGTCAGCCACTTTTATCCTGGACGTGATTGGCAACTGAACTTGGATTCTGTACGCACCTTGTTAAAGATTGCCAGAAAGGAGGGCGTTGAAATAGCCATTGAGAATGTTCCGGAGCCGTATCCCTTTGTCATGAAAAACATACAAGACTTTTCCCGTTTCTACGGTGAACTTGACGACGATATAGGAATGGTGCTCGACGTAGCGCACGCCAACTTAAATCGCCAAATTCAAGATTTCATTAGGCAGTTCTCTGAAAAAATCGTCCACATGCACGTGAGCGACAACGATGGAACCCATGACTTGCATCTTGGAATAGGATACGGAAACATCGATTGGAAAAGTGTTGCGAAAGAAATCAAGAAGGCCAAGTATAGCAACGTCATCATGTTGGAATCCATAGAATACGTAGAAGAAAGCCTTCAAACTTTACGCAAACTTTTTGCTTAAGCTTCCAAGAGAGGAAGGTCTATCTTCATAAAATCTTCAGCCAAGTCCACGCTAGGGAAAATCTTCCTTGCCTGTTCCAGCAATAAACTCGGATCCTTATACCGCGCACTAACGTGAGTCAAAACCAGCCATTTTGCCCCCGCTTTTTTCGCAGTCTCCGCTGCTTGACTAGGCGTGGAGTGACCGTCTTCACGAGCCCTTTCCCATAATTCGTCGTCAAAGGTGGCGTCATGGATCAGCAAGTCTGCGTTTTCAGCGAATTTTACGAGATTTTTTGACGGTCTAGTGTCCCCCGTGTATACGATCTTCCTTCCGGGACGAGGAGGCCCCAAAACCTCTTCCGGCCTTACCATTCGCCCATTTGGAAGATTAATCACTGAACCGCGTTGAAGCTTTGACCATGATGGGCCCTCAGGAACTCCGAGAGACTCAGCCTTCTCCGGATGAAACCTTCCAGGTCGCAGCTTCTCTATTAACGCGTAAGCTAAGCTAGGAGTCACATGGTCGGCCCAAGTGGCGTGCACTTCATATTCTTTTTCCGCACATACGACGCCGGCTTCTTTTATTTCAGAGACTTCAAGGGGAAAGGTGAGGGTGAAATGAACCGTTTGCTTTATTGCCTCCACAAACGCTATGATTCCTGCTGGCCCGTAGACCTCCAGTTTTTTCTCCCTATCCAGCAGAGACATGGTTTGAAAAAGCCCAGGCAAACCAAGCATGTGGTCTCCGTGCATGTGGGTGACGAAAACCTTTGTTTTTCGATGAAAGCCTACGCCAGCTTGAATCATCTGTCTCTGGATGCCTTCGCCGCAGTCGAAGAGGAGGAGTTCGTTTTTTCTTCGAATTGCGATGGCTGGTAACCCTCTTTGAGGAGTTGGAATGCTTCCTGCGGTTCCGAGAAAGATTACACGCAAGTCTGTCAACTTTTTGCACGCTCGTATAAAAGTATGCTATGTGCAGTTTTATGGGTACCCCTTCCAAGTTCGTTACTTTTATTAGAAATGGCATACCTTGTTTCGTCTCAACTAGCTATAAAGATACGGGAAGAAAAGGAGGAGAAAGGAATCTTCAAGGATGTGGCGAAGGTAAATCCCGCGTCATTGGATTTGGTATTTAATCCGAGAACGGTGGCTCTAATTGGCGCCTCGGAAAACGAATTGAAATCCGGAGGAATGTTTCTAAACAGCTTTATTGACTGCGGACTGAAAAGCGAGTTGTTCTTGGTTAATCCAAGGGGTGGAGAAATCCGAAGCCTCAAAGTGTATCCAAGCGTGTTGGATATTCCAAAGGAAATTGATTTGGCCGTAATTGCGATACCCGCCTCGGTTACGCTAAAGGCCGTTGAAGATTGCTCCAAAAAAGGAGTTAAATTCATTGTGGTTCACGCCGCTGGCTTTGGAGAAATGGGCTCTGAAGGTAAGGAGATCGAAGAAAAGATGATGCAAGTTGCTAGAAGGGGAGGGTCCCGCATTATTGGCCCAAACTGCATGGGCATATACTGTCCCGAAACAGGATTTAACACGGTTGTTCCCTATATTGGAGGGTTAACCGAAGAGAGTGGAGACGTTGCCCATGTTGCCCAAAGCGGTTGGGTTTGTGAGCACGTTATGCTCATAGGTTATGAACGGGGACTCCGCTTCAGCAAAGTTTTAAGCATCGGAAATCAATCTGACCTAACATTCCTTGACTTCCTCGAATATCTTGGCTCAGACCCTAAAACAAGCATCATTTCTGCGTATCTCGAAGGAGTGAAAAGAGGACGAGACCTCATCGACGTGGCGAAGAAAATTTCAAGAAAGAAGCCCATCATAATCTGGAAGGCTGGAAGAACAGGAGCTGGAACCAAAGCCATAACATCCCACACAGGATCATTAGCAGGCGACCACACAATCCACGAAACCGCCTTCAAGCAAACAGGAATCATCACAGCGCAAGGAATCGAAGAACTACTCGACCTATTAATAGCTTTTAAATCTCCATATTTACCGAAGGGAAACAAAGTTGGAATAATAGTTGGAGCCGGAGGCGCCGGAGTTGCCGCCGCAGACGCCTGTGAAACCCTTGGCCTTAAGGTTGCAAACTTGCCGGAAGAGACGCGACTGGAGCTAAAAGATCTCTTGAGGGGGGTAATTCCCCCCTTTTCAGGGGTTTCTAACCCGGTGGACACGGTATGGCTTCCCTTGGGGCAAGCGCCTAGTATTCACCCACAGATGATTGAAATCATGTCTAGGGCTGTTGATGCCTTTATGATCTTTTCCTACGAACCGTATGGTGAAAATTATCTTTCAGTGTTAGCAAAGACTAGGGAGAAAGTTAGGAAACCAGTAGTCTGCGTACCGCCCCACCCAACTAAAGGGTTAGACACTATCCCTTGGACAAAAAGGGGGCTACCGGTTTACCCAACACCGAAAAGGGCTGCGAGGGCCCTTTCAGCCCTGGCTCAACGTCACGTTTTCCTTGAAAAACTTAAGAAATAATTTGACTGAAAAGAACGGGACGTTCGTTTCAAGTTCTCTCAAAGACGGCTATTTCTCTCGTTAGGTTTCTGTGCACGTATACAAAATGCGATTCTACGTGTTTGAACCCTAACTCCTTACCAATCTTGCCTATTCTTATTGATTTTGGGGATGCCATGCAAATTTTTCTCCCCTTAGGAAGCATGTCCTCAATGGTTGACAAAAAATCTTCAACTATTTGCCGGGTGCCCCATCCAAGCGTAGTTGCTGATCTACCGTAAGGAGGGTCTGTAACAATGCAGTCAACCCTAACCACCGGGAGATGGCGAGCATCTGCAACAGCTATTCCCTCTAGTTTCACACCATAATGTAGAAGGTTTTGTAGACTTCCCCTCACCATATGGGGTTGCACATCGAATCCTACCACGTGGCATCCTATAAGCCAAGCCTCCACAAGTATGCTGGCGGTTCCACAGAAGGGATCCAACAGCAAGTCATCTTTCTTGGGTTGAGCTAGGTTCACCATGCACCTCGCTAGTTTCGCG
>Ga0224501_10003924_pt1 | contig 11726 bp, 9 predicted proteins | sample SF_Oct11_sed_USG_4_FD_169105 | JGI IMG/M metagenome (GOLD analysis project Ga0224501, IMG submission 169105) | Sediment microbial communities from San Francisco Bay, California, United States - SF_Oct11_sed_USGS_8_1 | ecosystem: Environmental > Aquatic > Marine > Sediment | place: USA...
GGTTTGATTTTATTATGTAGCTACGAGACCAGTTCTGTCGGATGGTTGCTCCAAGAAGCCCTTAGAAGATGTGCCAATCGAGGGATTGAGAGAAGTGGACCACAGCTGCTAACCACAGTGGATGGTGCAGAATTAGACAGCGATGATCTAGTCTGGGATGTGTTACGAGATGGCGAAAAGGTGAGTGAAATTAAGGGGTCAATAATAATAATGGCATAGGGATAGTGGGATAGCTTGGTGGTAAAAGCATTGGGCTAGCGACGGTCGAAGCCTTGGTTTGAATTCTGGTCATGGTCAGCAATCGTGGTATTAATGCCCCATGTTTCTCCTATTACCGACTGTTTCAACAAGCCTCAGGTCCGTTAAATAGGATGGCCTGAGGAAAACCGTGCGGTTCAGTAGAGACACACAGCTATCCAGGATACCTAGGTCACTAGGTCTTAAGTATTTTCGGCTTATCTTTAATAAATGAGTTGAGGTGCCAACCAACGGATCATCGATTTCCTGAACTTCCAACCTTTCGGGGACAAACATTAGATAAATCCATATCGCCAACCCGCTGTCACATCCCAACGCAAACCTTGTTTCACACAATTCATACATGTATATTACAGCTATGAATCTCATTTATTTGTAGGTGATGATGCAGAGAGGATGAGATATAACATTATACGAACATTTTATTATAGTTTTCTTTATCTTCAACATAAATATATACCTTATATTAATAAATTCAAACGTAGAAGGAAATAATGATTCCTGTTTGAAGCTTTGATAAAGCAATGTTTTCTGTGTATTGGCAAGCCTCTGTATGACAGAGTATCTGCTCACATGATGCCTCTCAGTTCCTGATAATTATTTACTCAGTGCTACTAAATACAAAACAATTGAATACATATAAGACTCATGACACTATGCACCAGTGACAAAACCCTTAAATAGAAACATGATATGCGAATAAAACTGTAGCAAATGGAGCTTTTCAGAAACTCCGTAATACACTAGTCAAAACCATTGGCTATTCATATCGGAATGATGTTCATAAATGTCTAAAGATTTCTATGATGTGCTGTTACTGAATGATGCTTCCTTCTCTGACCGATAATCTTTGGCAAGATACAATAAGGAGAGAAGCAAATCACCTACAACATAACAGTTATGGTTCAGTGAATTAAGCTAACCTATGTATACACACAATTGCAAGCAAAGTACGTCACCATTTTTTATATATAAACACGACAAAGCATGTATTTTATTGCTAAAACTTACCAATTTCTCTAGCTATATTGACCGAAGGCAGCATTTATATCGGTCTGTGGGCTCGTTGCCGCCGTAATGCCCATGCTGGCAGCCAGCTCGGTCGGACCTATAACAAACCAGCAGATTGAGAATAGTGGGCCAGAATCTGACGTGAGAAGTATTCGAGATCAATTTCAGGTGGGTTGGGTGAAGCCGAAGGCTCTAGAACAGAGCCCTTTTTAAAGTCTCCTAGCTATTTTGCAAGCATTTATGGATCGAACACCTAATGTATCGGAGTGGGTTGACCACTATGCATCTTTTGTTGAACCCTTGGAAGGGCTCCACTACAACTCTACTGAAAAGGTGGTTTGTGTAAATTTACACTTGACCCAAATTTTCACTTCAACCAAAAGGCTGCCTGAAAGATTGACCTCGTATAAAAAAGGGCAGAACTGTGAGCGAAAGAGAAAGCGAGCGGGAACAGGAGAAATTCAGCAACTCACTCTGCAGAGGCATCATATTATTATTCTCAGCCATTATCATTGTTGGCTGGTTTGCCATCGTCATAGCCGTACTCATAGGGTATCCGAGCCCTTGTAAGCTTGCGTACGCGGATAGTGTGGAAAGGTCCATGCCATTGGCCAGTTGAGGCATCGTCTGCGCCGTAATTGGCTGACCTAGATAATTCATGGCTGCTCCCATAGGTAGAGATAAGCCGGGCATCATGCCAGGCATGGAGGTTGGAACAACACCTCCGGAACCTAGGCACAGATAGTTAGTATAACAGATAACATGCAAAACACAAAACCAACAATTGCCTTACCCCATTCTCTATTTAAATCGCTGGCATATCTCTTCCAAACAGTGAATATCTCTGTAAATAGTGGTGTAAATGCGCATTGCAGTATCGACATAATAGGGACCAACACAGAATAAAACACTAATTCATCACATACGTGTGAATGTGTATATATACTAGCTGCTGCCAGCTAACAATATTGAGCGTGTTGGGCCTTGAAAAAATATTGGACAATTCTGATAGCACTGCCTAACCACCAAACCAGCTGGTGCTCCTGCGGAAAAGTCTTCACCAGCAGGGATTACTCTTCATATCTCTCTGTTTACAATAGGTTTCAGGCATCCTTGACACCGCAATGCCAACGCGCTACTGCCTTACACACCACATATATAAAAAACCAGGCTTAGGTTTTACACACCATGGCGATCCTGCAGTTTTGTCAATATTAAATGGAGGACAAACAGATTGTTGAACAGGTCTATACCTCCAAATGTCAGACTTCTGAATGGCGACAAATACTACCGAGTTTGTAGCTCATATTAACAAATAATAAACCAATACTAATTCATAATTGGAAAATAATTACCATAGTGGCATAAGGTAGGGTAATTGCAATCATCTTCTTACCATCATAGGGCATACCCAATGCCATGAGCACGTACTCTGCGGCATAACTCTGGGCCTCATCTTCAGTGCGGCACAGCTTGTTAGGAACATACATGCCAGCTCCCGGTGTGGAGTTGGCTAACGCTGGTATGACCACCTGTAAGCACCAAACAACCAGTCACTGTGAGAATCATTCTTCACACAACCAGCGCTGATAGTGAGCCATTGTGTATAGTGAGAGATAGGAGATTATCTGGCGAGCCGTGTACCTCAATCAGCACAACTGCTAACTGCCAACTGCCAACTACCAACTCGCATTCTCGCCTAGATATACAGAGAAATTATCTTCAGGCGTTGATTCGAAACCGGAACAAACAACAAGCTGTCCTTGCGTGCGAAGCGAACTAGCCAATCAGAAGCGAATCGCAGGTAAAGGGGAGTGGCAGGAGAAGAGCGAGCAAGCTGTATACCTACTTTAAACAGATATAACGGCAACTGCTGGTCACCGGTACTGTTTAGCTGGTAGATTGGAATGCCCCACCCATTTTTTTGGCAGAGCAGTTCCAGAACCTGGGTGAAGTGGGGGGACAGAGTTAATACGCCATTCTCGTTACAGCACCGTCGCGGAGTTTGAGTGATGCATTTCGCAAGCAGCTAACCAAAGTTAGATTATTAGTAAATCCACCGACTCGCAGTCAAGGGAGACATATGCAATGAATAAGCATGATGGCATTCGTATCCGAAATCAGCATTAGCGGGGTGGTTATGAGCACCCGCCCAGGAGGGACACAGTTGACTGGTTGGGGTCGATCGGGCGTAGCGGAGTAAGAAGGAAATTACCTTGACCGGCTGTTTTTGGGGAGACGTACTCGGCAGAATGGAAGAGGGTCGCTTTGGGGTCAGCTTCATATCGGCCAGGATATCATACCTCTGCGCATGCCGTGGTATAAATGATTCCAGCTGAGGTGAGTTAGAGAGAAAGTCAATCTATGGCTAGCAACATAGTCTGTCAGAGATCTATGGCCAGCGGCGAGTCACCAGTCGGTTGGCGCGCCAGCGACAGCGGCTGCACCGGATATTCGACCGTGATTGATTTCGGTCGCATCACAAATCTGATCAATAATTTGAAGCCGAAATTGATACTAATAAGCTGTGCTCTTGAATATCTTATCTTTTTTAACAACGCATGTAAACAAACGAGCACTTGACAAAGCAATAAGATGATTCTGTGAATTGAGCAGGTCAATCCATGAACGACTGACAATGTTTGTGGAAAGCTTTCCTGTTTGATTTGTACTCTAGGTGATGTGCTTCAGCATTAAGTGAGTAGAATACACCGACTGATGGCTCGCGATCGTGTTTGGCTTGGGTGCCAGTTTACATTAAATGTCATTCGACAGAGAGAATCATACTGGGGAAGAGAAAGGCTATCATTCTGTAGTGATTAGGGCAACTACGAGCAGGACTGGCAGAGATCTAGCGGGTGCATGGCCACGCCGCAAATTCCTTACCTCAGCCGGCGACGAGCTCTTCCGCCGCTGTCCGGCGTAGAGTCGCGCACTCGCCGCCCTGCTGCCTGCAGCTCCGCGTCCTCTTCCTCTCAGAGTTGGCCTGCTAACGGAGGGTCTGCCCATTAGTGGCGCAGCCGCGATACCCGACATGCCAGGGTACACTCCCATCGCCAGCGGGTCGCTGCAGAACGAGGGGACTTCATGAAAGAGAACGTGTTAGTGAGCGGGGATGGTTAGTAATGACCAGTGAAAAAATGGAATCACGGAGCAGAGACGCGGCTGCAGTGAGTCTCACCTGGTAGTTTGCAATGCGGCGCCGAACTGTGCATAGTAAGCATTCATTGTTTGTGGGTCATAGGGCAAAGCAGGAATCATGTTCTGTAAAATCATAAGATGAAATCAGCATAGCCTAAACAGCATCATGCCCGAAAGTTCAGCTCACATTTCTAGACTGTGCAGAGATTGTCTGATTGTGCCCGCATAATAATTCCGATTATTTTCACAGAGCTGATTGAAGTTGGGCTAGATTTAGATGCGAGAAGAGGCTATCTATATTTTTACACAGAATTAGGAAGAAGGTTAGCTATTAGTATCTGCTCATTTAGATTTCAATGGAAAGACATAACACAAAATTAGTAAGGTTATACACGGATTGTGACTCAGTGTTTGGTTATGGTAATCATGAAGAGCATTCAGTGCAGTAATCTGTTCATTATGAATCAATACTACACAAAATTAGCTCGTCATTCAATCGACTGGCTATAAAACAAGGAAGCCTCCGCTGCGTCTATCAAAGAAGTTGTCCTCTACTTGTTGTGGTCACACCAGAGATAGGAAGGGCGTGCTATCACCTAACTGAACCAGCGGTTTACCAACTCAGATAAGCCTGCGCCTGCTTACACAAGGAGCAGGATTAACTCACTGATAGGAACGGTTGTGTGGTGGTGGCCACAGTTAGTGAAGGGTTTTTGCTCTGTCTTTTTGGATCATTCTTATCTACAGGCTTGGCTAGGACGACCTCAACTCGGGAGCCATCTATCAGCGTGCCTACACAAAAGATAATTTCCCATTGTGAATGCCTCCTGGAAGTTTCTTCTGTGTCAGGAAAGGGAGTGGACCCAACAGGCCCCTCTAACACGATAAAAACCGAAGATATCTTTGTATCATGGTACATCATCGGGCAATCAGCACACGGAGGGTATATGACTGGTTACTGATACTTAGGTGGAAGGCGCGACTGGCTACATTCAGACTAGCTTGTCTTATCACACCTGTTTGCACAGAACCAGCTGGAGCACTAGGCCTATAATTCACATGATCCATCCTACCCTTATCTGCATAACTGTCTTTACACAATAGATAGAGCGCGGCATAAGTAATCCACGTTATCATAGAACTTTGAACCGCTCTGACACACCCCCTTGCGGTCTCCTGTGAGTTGTGAGCTGAAAGTCAGCCACTATAAATCCCGGTGTTGAATTTCAGCACTTATTAGTAAACAGTGTGACTGCTAATGACAGAAAAGAGACAAGTATTCTAAGATGAGTAAATGTTTATAAAGCAGTCACAAGCATGTCATTGGGGGTGACATTTCAGTCTCTCACTATGTAACCAAACGCAGAAGATTTCCCTGTACATACCATTTATGGCTTTCAGGGCTCGCAATGCCTCCTCTCTTTCTGAAAAGTGCACAAACGCATAATCTTTGAGTTTTTTGACGCGCTCCACGGCCTTCTTGCCGGGCGGTTGTGGATCGGCGGCTCGGTTGAATACTTGCTCCAAGTGTTCCTCTGTTGTGGTCAGCATCAGATTCCGTACGTAAAGAATCTTCACCTACAGCCACCAGAACAGAACCGCTAACCATCGTGTCACCAACACCGATGGAACCAAGGCTGGGTTATTATGATTTTCCCGTCCCCCTGCCATCTGTAGTGGGTTGTGCGGAAATTGGCCTAGTGAGTCTTTTAAAAAATTAAGCAATTCCATAGTGAGCCAGCCAATAGATGACTGTCGGGTTGCAGCTGCGTCTCCCATAGGGGATGTTACGATATGGTAGGGCCTCCTTTATTTAACCTAAAGGATCTTAGTTCACAACGTACCACTGTTATTACTTTCTCAGAATTTATCCAGACTTGGTAGGAAACGACCATTAAATTTGACTTCATCATATTAAACACACAGCCATGTTTACAGAAAACTGCGCTTATGAGAACATAGCGTGTTTGGTCACAGTTAGTTGTCCACAAGAAACGCAACATTGTGTCTATAATGGGTGAACTAACCTCTGTTGTAAATTATTTGAGTATATTAATATTTATAGAGCCTGGGCTATCTATAAGCAAACACCTTGAACCCCAATCATTAGCAACGTCATCCTGATACAACGCACTTAATTTTATTTAAAAACCAGAGCGTGTCGATCTCGGGTAAACATTTGCGCAGGACTTAGCATGTATAATGTAACATTCCCTTTCATTTAGTGTGTCGCCACTAATCCCGCATGGCTCGGCGTTATTAGCCTAGCGAGACTGCGTGTATACGCAGCCTACCCAATACTTTTTTCCTCAGCTATCAATTTTTTCAGCGTAAGGTTAAAAATCGAAAACACCCAGGCGCTGAGTGATATTTGGACTAGGTAACCACGGCTGTTTACTGTTAGTTTCTAGAATCCTATCACATCACCGATTCTGGGCAATAATTTAACCCTTATCACATCAATTCACAGCTACATTGTACGTCTAGGCCTACACAGTCATGATAAGGTTCGAGTAGTGCTTTAGCCTAGTAGCATTTGACTCCCAAGAGTTCACAAATAATTGCCATACTTGCCAAGGTTTCTTTATGCTGAATATCTCTATTGGAAAGGACAATAATTCTGTTATCAATGGATGAGTAGAGCCCAAAATGAGAAGTACTTAATACAGTTGCTGCAAGCTTTAGGAAACCTCTATATGGGAGAAATTTCAAAGTAAAGGACACTGAGATTTGTTTTCTGCTTGTGCTTCAAACATAAGTAATCCTTTGATTCGAGGGATATTCAATGAAAACAGCAAACATTAGAATTAGTTTCTGGTTCAGCGACTTTGTCACCACAATTTCTGTCCCATCCCTGGAAGGATGACAAATCTGTACTCAAGCAGTCCCAACTTCGAACTCATTCGGTCGTCGAATCTATGAAGACATGATCTGCTAATAGGGCTTAGCGAATATCAGCTACATGTGTACCACTTTATTCTGCATCGAATGGAAAAGGGTAGAGGCTATGACCTTCTTACCGTCTTCATTATATCTTCATCCACTTCATTTTCCGGTTCAGCCCAATCCACCGCTATCTGATGGCCCCATAGCTGAATTCGACCGGGGATGAGTTTCCGTCGAGCCATAGCGGCTGCTCGATGACTGTCATATTCAACAAATGCAAATCCGCGGTTCTTCGACTTGTCGTTGGCCGATGGATACACAATAACATCAACCACTCCCTCTGTGACTTTCTCCATCTCTTCGCGAATCTCTTCCTTAGTTTTGCTCTTGGGGATTCCGCCCACAAAGAGTCTGCAATTGTCTACACTCTGACATACACCAAGAAACCGTCCTTTTCTGATCTCATAGTTATTCATCTCTTTGACAGCCCGCTGAGCATCACCTTTACTCGTGTACATCACAAAAGCATATCCACGGTTGGCTCCACTAAAATCCATCATAAGCCTGAGTTCATAGATCTTACCCATCTCCTCAAAAATCGGCACCAGCTCATCTTCATAACAATCGCGGGGAATCCGGCCAACAAACACTTCACACCCACGTGGTGGGGCTTCACCTTCCCACCCAGGTGGAGGCCCTCCGTATTTTCTCTGTCCATTCTGTTGAATCATACTATACCCAGTTCTATCCATTAGCTCCAGGATTCTGTGGTCGTCTTGCGTAGCTGTGATTACTGTGTGAGCTCGAGTCAAGCACTGATTTCCAACTGTCAATCGTCCAAAGTCGGACAGCAAACTGTTTACCATGGCCATAGTTGTGCAAACTTTCTTATCGCTAATTGAGCCCTAATGTGGGGCTCTACAGCTTAGCAGACAGCCCGCCAAGATAACGGATTCTAATTGGCTAGATTTTCTTTAGAAACAGACAACTCCAACTCGCTTTAACACGGTGATGTGTTTTCTGATGTGTAAGGGGTTGGTATTATGCACGTGTCATTATGTCACTCCTCTAGGTAGCTCAGTGAATCTCTGATGAGGATGCAGCAGTAACAATGGGGAAGTTAGACTGAATAGCAAAAGATGAAATCCTGAAGGAGTGAAGGGTCCAAACCTCCAACGCCAAGACATGCATAGTTTTTCAAAATATTGTAAAGCGGCCCAATTTGAAATCAAAATTACGCAAGACAAGAGAAGATTATCAGTTGATGCTATCACAGAATTTGTAGCTCTCTTATACCCATCATGACCTTAAGGTCAGTGTGGCTATGTTTGACCATAAGGGAAAGGTTGAGCCAGCTAGAGATTGCTATATAAGCCGTTATGGTGATTGGTTGTTTGCCTATGGGTTGCATTTAGTTATACTACCGGTACTAAGCACAGCTAGTTTTAGCTGGTATCAATTGTTCAATATATAATGATACATTATGATTGAATGATTATTAATTTGCCATCATTTTATTAGTGTACAGTATGATAATACATGTAAGACATATTCGAAGAAGCACTTGGGATATATAAAATAATGTAGACAGTAATATCGCTGCTTTGGTCTCTGCAAGCGCAGTCAGAATCTATAGCCACAAAGTCAGCATTCAATTTGCAAAACAAATGGTCTGGCTGAAAGATTATACGAGAATGCACAGAGAAGAATGATCTAGCAGTCTTAATTGACTTAAATGTTATCTCGAGGAATGAATTTCAGGAATTTTTTCCATCAGAATTGCAACAAGAACAAAAATACCCTGCGCAATTAGCAATACGGAGAGAACACTCCACAGTATCATGACAATTTGCCCTGAATTAATAGTAGACAGATATACAAATACCCAAAACAGCACAGTGCTTATACCCTGGATGATACTCACAAATGCCATATGATGAGAGCTGAGATGATTCTCAAACTGGGCACATGTCTGGCGAGGACGAATCAGGATAGCTATGTTAATGAAAAGTCCAAGCAGTACTAGTACTACTCCCGGGATCAGTAAGGATGGCATGAGTAGGGCGTGATGGGCAAAGCACTGCTCACTAGCATAGAATTCGAAAAGAGAGATGTTACTCGTAAAATAAACCAAGATAACTATAACGAGAGAAATGGAAACAGATAAAGGCAGAACAAGCATGTGACCGCGATTATATCGATTCTCTAAAAATACTTTGGGTCTGAAAAACCACAGATTATGCAATGGATGAAGGAAGTGCAAGGAGAAAACAACTATCCACAGGATATGCTGTAAAATACCGATACAAGTACAAAACAATGGCATGAAACCAAAATCAGTCGGAATCAGAATAATAAGACCATAAACGATTGTCTGTATTATAAGCAATGCCAAAAACAGCTTGGTAGCTGAGGTCGGCAGTAAGCCTCTGCGAATATAGAAGACAGTGGCCATGAGAAACCCTCCAAAGCTTATCACTGCTGCCACAATAGCAAGGTACAAGATAGGCACCGGAGGCATAAATGGAGAGGCACCATAGACTAACAAATCATTAGAGGCACTGCCAGGTCTTAGGATACAAGTATGCAGGATTCCATTAACACAATAGATATAACCACCCATCACTGCACCAGGCTCAGAATACAGATGCAAGGAGTTTATGTCGGCTGTTTGTGATGAACCTTCACAGATTCTATTGGGTAGTATAGGGCACCATATAACTGAAGCAGAGGCTATATCATATCGTATACAAGAGCCTGTAACCATGTCCAAGGTCTCCCAAATAGTGCATGGTTCCTCCTTACTAAATACAAAAGTTTCAGTTTGTCCGGATTCTTGATCAAAAGAACTGACGTTTATCGATCCATCTGTAGAGAAGCCGAATACCATGCGAGGTGCTTGCGTGGCGTTTAGTCCTATGGAGACCATGTCACAATGCAGTGTAATTCGTCCATTGATGTCAGTCATTTCAGAGCAGAGGTGACAGTGCGGGCTGATGAAATGACTAGAAGCTGACCACACTGGCAGCCGGTATGAACCGCAATGTGTGGCTGCAGCACTGCCGCAAGAACAGCTATCTGCTATACAAGAGCTCGCGTTGAGTCGGCTCACCTGATTCGGAGGCTGCCGACAGCATGAACCACCTAAATTAAAAATAACATATAGGTGAATGTCTATAAATCTGTGTTCTACCAGCCCCCATTTATGAGCGCCTCTCAATTACAAACGTCCATTCAGCATGGCCACTCGCAGCCATGGAAAACACCGCAACACGAGCGCAGAGATTGGAGGCAATGAAAAGGCCATTCTAAACCACCAAGATTTAATATAAGCAGTTGCAACAGCAATTTGCCTTCACTCATGCGTACAAGCATAATTGGTGCATCAACAAGTTGGACGCATGCGATTCACGCAGCACATGCGAAATAACGCCCCAATACCAAGAAACTTGCCGAGGTGGGTCATAGTTGATTTAGACAAACCAGTGACATAACATTATTGGACCAACATGTGCCAACAACTATAGCAATTTTCTATTTGTCAATCCTTACCTGTGATCATAGCATTGAGAGCTTGTAGACTGTTGCCCCACGACTTGAATTGATATTTCATATCAAGATTGTCACAGGTGAAAACGTGATCCCAAACAGTAGCATCTACATGATCTCCATTGCATACAGCACAATGGTAGTTGAGGTATAAGGCATTCTTGCTTTGTACCAGTCTTTGCTGGTAGGCTTTCTCCATGTCTACTTGACACAGAGACCTTATCTGCTCATGGGGCCATTCTAAAACAAAAGCGGTGAGACGGAGTAGTACATTGGGTTTAGGGCTTGCAAGGACTTTATGTCACTGCCAGGGGCTTTGTCCCTTGTTCAAATGCTAACTAGTATATTGTCACTTCGTTCCTTCGCAATTGACTTGAAATATTTTGACCTTCATGCACTGCATTGATACTTGCAAGCAACAACAACAGCATCAACAACAATGATAACAACGGCATCATCAACAACACCACTAACAACAACAAATGCCGCAGCAGCAGCAGCAGCAGCAGCAACAACTACTTTAACAAGAACAATTATAATTACAACCACATCAATATCAGTAGCAACAACGCTCACAGTTAGTAATGAGTGGATAATTAATCTCACACCTAGTGGACAGCTGGTGATATAGTTATAGTTCACTCCTCCAATATTTTCGCATCGTTTAGTCTTTCTCTCGCGAGGTTGTGGGTTATGAATCTGTATAAAAAGGCTATATGTCATATCATTGGCTTATACAGCTATCCATACATACAACTATTTATATCTTTTGATGATCGGAGTGTTGGCCCAGCTAGTGTGGCAGCGGCTAGTGTGGTAGCGGCTAGTGTGGTAGCGGCTAGTGTGGTAGCGGCTAGTGTGGTAGCGGCTAGTGTGGTAGC
>Ga0224501_10003926_pt1 | contig 11725 bp, 15 predicted proteins | sample SF_Oct11_sed_USG_4_FD_169105 | JGI IMG/M metagenome (GOLD analysis project Ga0224501, IMG submission 169105) | Sediment microbial communities from San Francisco Bay, California, United States - SF_Oct11_sed_USGS_8_1 | ecosystem: Environmental > Aquatic > Marine > Sediment | place: USA...
AATTAGAATGGGAAGAAACCCAACTACCCAACTGGGACGCCCCAGAAGACATAATCAAAGGTTGCATTGAAGAGCAGCTCAAGATTTTGAGCGGATACAAAGGAAATCCCAAAGCCAACCCAGAGAAATACCGAGAGGCCTTAACGCCCAAGCATGCAGCCATAAGCCTAACAGGCGAGCCCACCCTATACTCTCCTCTAGAAGGGTTGATCAAAAAGTTTCATAGAAGAGGCTACACCACATTCTTGGTCTCCAACGGAACAGTCCCAGAAACCCTATCTAGATTGGGCGAAGAACCCACCCAACTCTACATCTCTGTCTGTGCACCAAACAAGAGTATCTTTCTTAAAACATGTAGACCACATATTCCGAATGCTTGGGAAAAATTGAATGAAACTCTAAAGCTTTTGCCGTCATTTTCATGCAGGACAGTTATTCGAATCACGTTGGTTAGGGGATTTAACATGAACCATGTAGAGGAGTATGCCAAATTGATTAGGAAAGCTTCTCCTGACTTTGTTGAGCCAAAAGCCTTCATGCACGTCGGTTTTTCTAGACTTAGGCTCGACTATCACAATATGCCCAAGCATTCGGAGATCCGAAGTTTCGGGAGCATGCTTGCGGATGCACTTGGGTATAATGTTTTGGATGAGAGTGTAGCCTCTCGTGTCGTATTATTAAGCAGGTTTAAGGAAAAGCGGTATATCCAAGTATCTTAGGGCGTGGATGGATAGCCCTTGTGTTTACTTAAATCTTTTATTGATTTTCAATGAAACGGAGTATAGCTTGTGCAACCCGTTCAGCCCAGTCGTTTCTAAAGTTAGTATAAATTATGTGAACTCCTCTCTCCTTAAGGTAAATCTTTTCCCGACTTAGCCAACTGTGACGCTGCCACTTTTCATGATAACAAAACTAATAGCAGTCATAGTCTACAGAAGAAAACAATCTATGTGATGTTGAATTATCTCCTAAACAATCAATCATATGTCTACCCTTAAAGACGAAAGAGTAACTAATCCAACTATCCAAACTATGAATGTGGCATACCATACTGGAAGGACAGATTGATGACCATGTAATAGGTTATGATATATGGAAACAAGAAATAGCGAAATCCAGCAACCTACAGTCCAAAAGACCTTTACATCTTTCATGACTGGTACGAAGTTGTGTTTTCATAAAAGATTTCTGTATTGCAGATTGGTTTTCAAAATAAGGATGGAGAAGTTCTAAGCCAAGTTCTTAGTTAAGATTCTGAAACGATTTATAACTGAATCGTAATAATCAAGACATGGTTTGCTGATCATGCGAAGATCACAGCTGGAACTACACATCGACGTTCTTAAAGCTCTGGCTTGTCATGGACGGTTAAAGCTAACTCACGTTATGTATAAGGCTGGCGTGAACTTCGGTGTTCTAAAACAATGCTTGAACCTGCTCATCCAACATAACCTCGTTGAAGAACACACTTTGCACAAAAAAAGCCACAAAACAAAAGTTGTTTACGCCATCACAGAAAAAGGCTTAACAGCACTCAAAAACGCTTTGGAAATAAATAATGCTCTCCAAATAACTGAAGAAACAAACCTTCCCAGCATCGCTATGTCAAGCAAAAGCCACAACATCAGTAAACAAAATTTTCATTTAACAGAATAGTCCAGAACCTAAAGTCAAAGTGTTTATTTCCATGTATGAACCATTAGAAGTCACTAAATGTGAGAAACGTGGAAGAGTTTTAGCAGAACCAAAAGAACTAAAAGACTTCTGGAAGACACGAGAGAAATATTGTGACTAGCGTTTCTGAACGAGGGTTGTAGAGTTGCACATTAGAACAGTTGCAGCCATTCTGATCTGGTTCGTCGTAGCATTACTCATTCTAAATAAGTTCTTAAGGTCAGGATGGATATGGCTGATATCCATTGCTGTGATGATATTGGCAGTTATAGTTTATTTCATTCCTCGGCTAAGGAAATGATACACATTCATCATATCATGTTCATTGTCCTAGATGTAGAAAAAATATTGCATGTTCCAATAAATTATGATTCAATAGAAGATTCTTTCTTAAATCTTTAGTACAACTTGAAATGATGTACTATATGATCCATAAATGAAAACGCTGAACAGAAGATCAATTGCCATTGCAGGGGTATTTTTGATTGTAATTGGTTCCATACTTCTTATCCTTAGAGTATGGTACGCACAGACCTATGGAATCTAGATTGCTGTAGAAAATTTGTAATTCTTCCTTGCTTGGAACTATTACGGGATTATAGGCTATGCTTGGAAATCTGAAAGATTCTACAAGATAGCCTGCTTTCATGAAATCCCTGAAAAACACTTTGAGAACTTTTGAAGCATTAGAATATGTATATTGACTTAAATCATCGAAGGTCTTCAAGTAATTCCGAATGTCATCAGTTGTTATTTGTTTCAAAGGCTGTCTCTTAAGATGACTCACAAATCTCTTCATTTGGCGTTTACAAAGCTCAGAAGTTGCTCTACTTAGTTGAAGGTCTATTCTATAGAAATCTTCAAAGTGGACATAAGACCTATTAAGCTCGCTTAAAGCTTCATTTTGGAAGCATTTCTGGCTGTGAGTAAAATGTCGTTGAAATCAATTCTCGAAAAGATTCAGGAAGAACTGAGGAAGAGAGAGGGGGTTCGAGAGGAAGTTCAAAAAGACATGCGCAGAGCAACCCGCTTGTCTAAACAAGCCATCCTCTTTACTCATCAAGAAAGATTTGAAGACGCAAAAAATTTGCTTGAAGAAGCGGGCAGGATTTTTTCCAAGCTCCGAGAGGCATCGAAGGGTCATCCAGATCTGTTTCATAGCGGTTTGGTTAGTGCCGCCTTCGAGGAATACGCTGAAGCCTATACCTTACTCATGTTGATTGAGGAAGACCGGTTTATTGGTCCTGAAGAGCTCGGCATCCCCGTGATTTCTTACGTGCTAGGTTTAGGCGACGTAGTTGGGGAGCTAAGGCGTAGAGCCCTCGACTCGATTCGGAAGGGAAAGGTAGAAGCGGCGGAGAAATGTCTAGAAACGATGGAGCACATTTACTCTGAACTGTCGGCTATGGACGACGCCTACCTCCTTGTTTCAGGGCTTCGGAGAAAGTGTGACGTTGCGAGGCGTCTCATCGAGATTACTAGAGGAGACGTTACCATCGAGGCTCGAAGAAGCGCCCTAGAACGCTCTATTCTGAAGTTAGAAGAGACGATTGATAAGAAAAAGAAGGTTAGGAAGACTAAAGCCTAAAGAAATTTTGAAGCAATTTGGGGTTTAAGCAGAAATTGCGGATCAAGCTTAGCCCAAGATTTTCTACGAAGAAAGCCCACGCCATGCAGTTGCGTTTGTCCAAACAAGTTATGCATGAAGATACGCTACCTGAAACCATTAATTACGTAGCAGGGGTGGACGTCGCCTATACGAAAGGAATATCCATTGGCGCAGTGGCTGTCCTCGATTTCGCCTCCCTATCCCTCGTAGAATCTCAGGTAGTGCACCTAAAAACACGGTTCCCATACATACCGACCCTCCTGTCTTTCAGAGAAATCCCGCCAGCCTACTCAGCCATAAAAAAACTGCGAACAAAGCCGGATGTTTTTCTCGTCGACGGGCAGGGATTCGCCCATCCCTACCGCCTAGGATTCGCCACTCATCTAGCCTTGGCGATAGACAGACCAACAATTGGTGCCGCGAAAAGTCTGCTGTGCGGTAAGGTGGAGCCAGTTGGCGAGCATGATTGGGCGCCTCTTATGGATGGAGGAGAAATCGTCGGCGCCGAAGTTGTTACAAGACTTGGAACAAAGCCAATATATGTCAGCGTTGGTCATCGAGTGTCATTAAAAAGAGCCATAGATGTTGTTAGGAGCTGTACACGAACTTACAGAATTCCGGAGCCTATTCGAAGGGCTCACATATTAGCAAATGAAGAAAAAAGGAAACTTAGGCAAACAGGTTTTTGATGACTTTTCGTAATTTGACGTCTATTTCACTTGAACGGCGTGGCGGGTAATCTCAAGGGAACAGGCATGATGTTTAGAACAGAAATCTTGGCATTTTTCTGCCCAAGCCCTATCCTCATATGCAAAACCGCATTCTTCACAAACATGATACCGTCTATCGTTTCTCACAATCTCTTTTATCATACTTCAACAGGGAAACCAACGGTTACAAAAGTCTTTCCGCTTTTAGCCTCAGAACCCCCAAGAATCAACGGAACCCGCAAACCCCAAACCAGATTTTCACGTTTTCATATAAACGTCAATTTTCACCAAATAATATAAAAAGAGAGCATATGATGGTTGTTAGGTTGACGGAGGAACCGTTTTGCATCCTCAGCTTGAGAAACTTGTTAACAAAATTAAAGATGAAACTCTTCGAGAAAAGGTGACTCAGTTCCTTGAAAACCCTGCCATCGAGATTGGTGGTAAAATTTACACGGGAATGCCGTTAGATATTTCTCCGGCTGGCATGTCTCGTCATCACAGCTATCCAGGCGGCTTTATCGAGCATGTTGTAGCGACGACTGAAATCGCTCTAAACCTATGCAACATCATAGATCGGATTTACCGTGGGAAAGTTGATAGAGACCTAGTAGTCTCCGGAGCTATCTTACACGACATTTTCAAGCCCCTAACCTACCAAGTGGAGGAAAATGGAACCTATAAGTCGACACCCTTGGCTGAAAGATTAGACCATCTAACCCTTATAGTTTCAGAAATGGTTCGAAGAGACTTCCCCCTAGACCTTATCCACGTAGTTTGTGCCCATCATGGCGGCCAAGCAGGCCCCATATGGCCCAGAACAATAGAAGCCCTCGTTTGCCACCTAGCGGATGTCACAGACTCGCGACTAAACGGCGAAGTGCTTAGGGCGGCAAGATACCTTTCGAGAGAAGCCACTGGAGAAGAATTAGACATAGTCTCCTCGAAGGAAGCCTTCGAAGTAGTCTATTCGAAGGTGGTCGAAGGTTGGGACGGAGTTGAGAAAACCGTGGAAACAATAAGGCGGAAAAGGTTGAGCGCTTCTTGATTTCCTTGTCACATCAAGATCAGCCACGCAACCAGCTCGGCTCTTGAGGACGTGCATACTCCGGCAATTACGGGATACCTGATGCCGAACAACTCAGTTATTCTCGTCTTGAACATCGTGTTAACCACATTTTTTTGGCGATGTTGTGTTTCTATTTCAAATGAATTATCTTTGCGTCTAGCGGCTTGGTGTTCAGTATAGCTATAGATGACTTTTCACTCAGATAGCCACAGACCTCACCAGGATTTATAACAAGAGTTTTTCCCTTCCTGTAAGTTTTCGCTTCGTGGGTATGCCCATATACGATTACATCATAGCTTCCTACATCAATGAGGGAACGAAGAAGTTCCACTTCGTCACCATGTAACAATGCAATCCTTAATCCATCAACCATCACTTCTGCGAATTTTCCACGAATTTCAGCGCCTAATTCCGTGAATCGTTTCTTGAGCAATTCTTTGTCGCCGTCATTGTTGCCAAAGACCCCGATCAATTTTGCCTTCAACGGTTTGAAGTGAGGCACAACGAAGGGCGCAACGTAGTCTCCTGCGTGCAGCAACAGCTCAACTTTTTCTTCGTTTAACCGTTTCACAGCCTCATCAAGCAAGGGCAAACGGTCATGGGTATCAGAAATTATGCCCACTATCATTTTTCTCACCACAACATATCTGTTTTACAATAACTTTTATACATAAACTAGTTTTCGCTAACTCTCTTCTCTAGGAGCCGTTTTCCACAATCATAACCTCTTTTAAAGGCTGCTAGGTTCAGTTTTTCTGTGTCCCTAGGAATTGTGCTGAGAATAGATTTCTTCATGGATTTAATGTTCACCAGATTGATTATGGATGTTAAAGCCCCGAGCATAACCACGTTTGCAACCAAGGTTTTTCCCACTTCTTCGGCGATTTTCGTTGCAGGCACCCTAAAAACTCGAATGCGCGAAGTGACTTTTTCTTTTGGCACCAAATCTGAATCCAGAAGAAGAGTTCCTCCCTTCTTCACGGTATCTACATAAGCATTGTAGGCTTCTTGCGACATCACAACCAAAACGTCTGGTTCGGTGACTGTTGGAAAATCAATTTCCCCATCTGAGATCACAACCTCGGACTTGCAGGCTCCACCCCTTGATTCGGGACCGTAGGATCTTGTTTGAACAGCGTTTCTGTCCTCGTGGATACAAGCCGCCATAGCCAACATTAACCCAGCGCTTATAATGCCTTGACCACCGAATCCCGCCATTCTGACTTCGAGCCTCATCTATATTCACCTTCTTTCACCTGAGCTTTAGCAATCATTTCCCGAAGAAGTCTGTTGTATCCGGGTTTTTCAATATCCACAAACTCGCCTACAATGATTTTCGACGGGGTTATTTCGGCCTTCACTGGCTCATAGTGATGGCGAATTTCAGAGACTTCCTTGAGCCATTTCATCATGTCTACGGCGGTTCCCATCTTGTTGTATCGTCCATAAATTTCGGTGCACGGAGTTACTGCCTCGATGAAAGAGAAACCTTCTTTTTGTAAGGCTTTTTTGATTGATTCTATAAGCCTTCGAACGTGAAACACTGTCCATCTAGCCACGTACACGGCTCCAGAACCTGCAGCCAAGTGAACCAAATTGAAGGGATGTTCAATGTTTCCGTAGGGAGTTGTGGGAGCTAAGGCTTCTAGGGGGGTTGTGGGTCCATGCTGTCCACCAGTCATGCCGTAGTTGAAGTTGTTGGCGCAAATCACCTGTATATCCATGTTTCTACGGGCGGCATGAATAAAATGATTTCCTCCTATGGCGAAGAGGTCTCCGTCCCCGCTGATCACCGCAACTTTCAGTTCGGGTTTGGCTAATTTTACTCCGGTGGCAAAGGCTATGGATCTTCCATGGGTTGTGTGGAAAGAGTCGGTGTTCGTGTAGCCAGATATGCGACCTATACATCCTATTCCAGAAACTACGACGACATTGTTCAGGTCGATGTTCAACTCGTCGAGGGCCTTTACAAAACAGTTCAGTATGATTCCGTTTCCGCATCCTTTGCACCAGATGTGGGGGATCATCCCTTTTCTCAAGAAACTTTGGAGCGGGTGTCTCAACTTCATACTCATCAACGTGCCCTCTTTATAGTATCCAGAATTTCGCTCGGCCTGTGCGGTTCTTCGCCCAACTTCGGCAGGAAAAAGACGGGAGTTCCCTTTGCGGTTCTCTCCACTTCCCGAACGATTTGTCCATAGTTCATCTCAGGAACCACTATGGCGTCAACTTGCTCAGCAATCTGCGAGATTTGCCAGTCTGGGAATGGCCACAGGGTGATTAGTCGAAGAAGGCCAGCTTTAATTCCTTGCTCCCTCGCTTTTCTTATGGCGCTCAAAGCTCCTCGCGACGTTATTCCATAGGCTACAACGGCTATTTGGGCGTCTTCCAGCATGATCTTTTCGACTTTCACGATTTTGTCCGCGTTTCTGCGTATTTTGTCACAGAGTCGTTGAACGAGTTTCTGTTGGGCCGCGGCGCTTAAGGTTTGTGGACGTCCGGTTTCATCGTGTGTCAGTCCTGTTGCATAGAAGCGGTAGCCTTCTCCAAAGCAGGCCATTGGTGGAACTAGGTCTTCGTCTGGGCTGAAGGGCTTGTATTTCTCCGGCGGGACTCTCGGTTTTTTTCTGTTCACGATTCTTATGGCTTCTCTGGCGGGAATCGTGACGCGTTCCCACATGTGTGCAACGATTTCGTCGGCGAGCATGATCACGGGGATGCGATATTTTTCGGCTAAGTTGAAGGCTTCAATCGTTAGGTCAAACATCTCTTGCACCGAGGATGGAGAAAGAGCGATGATTTCATAGTCTCCATGGGAACCCCATTTTGCCTGCATAACGTCTTGTTGTCCAGGCATGGTTGGCTGGCCGGTGCTGGGGCCTCCCCTCATAATGTTTACGATAACGCAGGGAGTTTCTGTCATGAAGGCTAAACCTATATTTTCAACCATGAGGCTGAAGCCTGGACCAGAAGTGGCGGTCATGGATTTTACACATGCGTAAGATGCTCCGATAACCGCAGTTAGGGAGGCGAGTTCATCTTCCATTTGTATGTAAACCCCGCCGACTTCAGGCAAACGTTGAGCCATCCGTTCAGCAATTTCTGTGGCTGGCGTTATAGGATAACCTGCAAAAAATCTGCATCCCGCGGCTATGGCGCCTTCGGCGCAAGCTACGTCTCCTTGCCAAAAGTGGGTGCCAGTTAATACTTCCAGTCCCATGTCATTTTTCCTCTTTTTCAAGATAAATGGCAAAATCTGGGCATATGCGTTCACAGAGACCGCAGCTAGTGCAGTTATTGTTTTTCTTTACCTGGGGTGGATGAACTCCTCTCGCGTTTAGGTTATTTGAGTATTCTAATGCCTTCACTGGGCAAAATTCGATACAGTAACCACAACCTTTGCAGCGGTCTTTAATGATCATGATTTTCATTTTTGTCGCTTTCTTTTCTTCGTGAGGATGGAGCGTTTTTGTGGAATTGCCGCTCTCTTCCTCGATAATAGAAAATTCTCTGTCTTCGATATAAAAGTTTACAAATGTAAAGGTCCCAAAAACGAGGCACAACACGCCTCGGGCTTGGTTACCCTGAAGGACCTTCCTATTCCTTCTACAGTGCTTAAAGATATGAGGAAGTACATACGTTAATGAAAACTGGTGACTTGTATGGTTGCATACATCGGCATTCATGAAAAAGGAAAACTTTCCCTTCTCGATTTACTGAAATCTGTGAAGGATAGAGCGGATTTTCATAAGGCAGGAGCGTTGGCCATGTTCATAGGCGTAGTTCGAGGCGAAACTCTAGACGGTGAAACCGTGAAAAAGTTGGAGTTGGATGCCTATGAGGAAAAGGCCAACGAAGTTCTTGGCAACATCTGCAGAGAGCTTAGGGAAAGGGAGGGTGTGGTTGACGTTCAGATTCATCATTTTGTTGGAGAGTTTGGCGTCGGCGAGGATCTTGTTTATGTTGTGGTCGCTGGGGCTCATAGACAGAACGTGTTTCCGGTTTTGGAGGAGGCTGTGGAGCGCTACAAGAAGGAGGCTACCATATTCAAGAAGGAATACGTAATCGATAAAACGGGTGCCACAGAATCATATTGGGTTAGCGAACGTGAGGCTGAGGAAACTCGTAGAAAACCTAGGGATAGTTCAGCCTCTTAATCGATATATTTAAGTTGCGAGGAGTCTTCAACTGTTATTCTGGAGATGAAAAGAATGGCCACTCTTGCCTATATTTTGGTTACATTAAAGTCAGGTGCTGAAAGGGACGTATGCGAGAGAGTTTCCAGTTTCGAAGAAGTCATTCAGGTGGATGAATTATACGGAGAATACGACGCCATCGTAAAGGTGCGCGTCGAAGATCTATCACAGTTGGATAAGTTCCTGACGGACAAACTTAGAGCATTACCTGACATCTTCCTAACGACAACCATGATCGTGGCTAAAGAATACAGACATAAATGAAAGCAATCTTTTTGCTCCCACTTTTTGTCTTTAACGTCCACTCGGATGCACACAGAAATTTCAAAAGACTCATCTTGAGCCGCGTAACTAATATTCGCTATGAAAGAAGAGTATTCCTTGTGCGGCCAAGTATTTTCCTACCATCAACTTAGGCGTTGCTATCAATGCGGAAGACTGTACTGCAGAAACTGCGTCATGTTCACTTAGAACAAAAACGTGCTCAGAAATGTTCCCGTATGTTTGAATTGTGCGAGGAGATTTGTTTCACCGAGGAGGCTGGGAACAAAATATAGTCCCTTAAGCGAGTATTTGGCGCGGAGGGCACGATATGGTGATTTTGCTACGCTTACTTTTGCCAAGATTGAAAGCATCATTGGAGCCAACCTTCCCTCCTCAGCCTCCCAAAAAACGCAGTGGTGGAATAATGCGCCTAGTCGTGTTCAAGCCCAAGCATGGATGAACGTAGGGTGCGCGCGCATTTCAATTTGACAGGATTTCAACATTTTCCATACATGCTTTCAACCTGTCAGAACAGAAAGGCGATTCACAGAAAAAGCGGGTCTATGTAGTAGTAAGTTTCTACTACCTAGCTTTTCGTGACCTTCGCGTGTGCACCTTTCTAATCTTGTTCATGACCCGAAAAACGAGATAGCGACAGTCACTGGCATCGATTCGCAAGGTGGCGTTGCAATTCTTTGTCTTTACTAACGTGGGGAACGCAGAGATTATATAGTTTAATAACCTTTACTGAGCAAGCGACAATGGAGACCAGACTTTGCGTGGGATGTCCGTCTGTAAGAAATGCATTGAAGATAAGATCAAATATGCGAATTCCACGCTTCCTTGTTTGAACTTTCAGGATTTATGGGCAAGTGGAAGATTCCAAACTGCAAAGGATGTTTTATGTAGAGTAGGACCATATCATTGGTGTCCTAGGTTCTGTAATTTGCCCGATAGAATTCTGGAGATCAAAGTTCAGCGAGAACTTTCAGGGATCGCAAATAAGGTGAGACCCATATGGATCGCCGAAAAACTCTTGGTTTAGCTCTAGTTTTCCAAATTTCTTGCATTTAATGTTCTGATAAACATGGAAGACTTCATAATATGGTTTGCCTCTAGCATCTTTGACCTCTCTTCCTAAGTCAAGGAGATATGCCTTCAAGATTTCATGTACACTCTGCGCCAGAATGCATCATCCAATGTTCAGATAAGTAATAGTTGAGGGAACTCTTTTCGCAGTTTCCAATATAGTTGTCCAGATGTTTCTAAATCATCTTTGTTGTGTTGAACTATTTTTTCATACTTCTTCTCTACATAGAACCTAGGTATGTCTTTTCCCATGATGTCTTCATATTTTTTCTTGATCCCCAGTTTATCTAGCCAAAAAGACATCCTTCGGAAGTCATTACCTAAGAATTGATAAAGGTCGAACCATTTTCTGTCTTTGTAAAGTAGTTGCCATAGATCAGCAGACCACTTTCCATGAACAGAAAGTCTAGTGGTAATAAAAGGCACATCAAATTTCAGATTGTTGTATCCGACTATCGTCTCGAAAAGCGGAATTTTCTCAAAGGTTTTCAAGCATTTAAAAATCATGCTTGGTTCATCTTTCTCTTTCCACAATTTCCATTGTTTAATCCTACTATCCATCTTCATTCCCATTAGGACTATCTGATGACGAAAAGCATCTAGCCCCAAAGTTTCTATATCAAACATGACAACCAGTTTCAATCCCTTCTTCTTTCTTATCCTCTGGGTAGAGGCAAGGTTAGTGGAGAAGCATTCAATATATCTACTGCTTCAGGCTTTATGATTTACGGAATAAACTCCGATTGAATTCTAAATGACCTATAATACCTAAGAGTTTTACAAATTTGTCAAAAACTTCCATGTCTATTAGAAACATTGTGAGTTAATTCTTTGATTGTTTGGCTGAGAGAATAGAGAAAAAAAGGGTATAGCTGTTAGTGTTGGTATCCAAGTAAGGTTTAATAGTTGTAGTGGTTATTGAGAAGAAAGAAACCATGCGCCACATGATTGGTGTTTTGAAACCAATCATCACCTGACTGGGAGGAAACGGTGATAACGGAAATTAAGATTGGAGATAGGATGAAGATTCCAGCAGATAACGAGTTTCATCCAGAAGCGGGACACTTTGGCAAAGTCGTGTGGATAAGTGAAGACGGAAAAACTGTAGCGATAC
>Ga0224501_10003927_pt1 | contig 11723 bp, 8 predicted proteins | sample SF_Oct11_sed_USG_4_FD_169105 | JGI IMG/M metagenome (GOLD analysis project Ga0224501, IMG submission 169105) | Sediment microbial communities from San Francisco Bay, California, United States - SF_Oct11_sed_USGS_8_1 | ecosystem: Environmental > Aquatic > Marine > Sediment | place: USA...
AGGCTATCGGGACATTTTCAAACTAAAATGAGCAAAATTGTTAGTGCTTGGCTGCGATGATCATAGCCATGGTTTCATTAGTAGGCATGTTATACCATTGCTGGAACTTCTGCCCTTGGCAAAGGTGAAGGTTACCTTGTGTTTTCTATTACATGTACATGAACATTTCATCAGTCTTACAAACCATTTTTTACACTGACACTTGGCCATCATTTTTTAATGGACGTCCTACGCCTGGGACTTGTTGGAGTGGTAGTAGGGATTAAGTGAGGAGTTCATATTTTCAACGGGTGCTCAGCATTACTAGGACCGGATCTACCCATTGGACTATCCTTCTGTTTCTCACCTATGCAGCTTCTTGTACCAAAGCCAAATGGTATGCTGGTGAAACCATTGCTGGCTGGTGTATAAAGCTCGCTGCTCCTATCAAATCTTTCTGGGAAGAAAGAATTGGACTCTTCAAACACCTCTGGGTCACGTCCCATGTAGTAATGGAAAAATATGACACCCGTCTACAAGTAGATGAAATCGCTATGACAACTTCTTTTTCTTTTCTCGTATGACTTATTGCCAGGTTCTAATGATTGTGATTCCGGTGCACCCAGCTATCACACTAACCCAGTGTACTACAAAAACTCGCTTCAGAACGGTAACTACGACTACGACCATTGCCATCCTCGATGTCCATATGTTGTGTGGTGCCAGTGAGGGAAGATTGTACCATTTTCTGCCACAGTTGCTCAGGGGCGGCTTGGTAGAGTATGATCAGCCAGGGAAAAATCCCCTGAAGCACTCCGCCACTGTTGGGAATAGAACTCAGGCCACACAAAAAACAAGCAGTGAGATACACTTATTCTCCCACTGAGCTATAATGACTGCTACTATAGAGGATGATTTCAGAAAACAACATTGGAAGCTTCCAGCTGGAGCTCTGATACAGGTTTGATTTGCTTGCAATAAATTATGCCAAACAATATTTGATGAACTAACAAACTAACCCAACAACTGTACTATCACTGTGAAAAGGTCTTACGATACACAAAGCAACTAGGGTATTGAAAAACTATGTACCCTGTACCCTGGCATAACTATGTTCACCGTAGTCTCGAAACCAGGTACCCCAGTACCCAAGTATTGAACAGGACAACACAAAAGTGGTTCTATTTGCCTCTCTCGTGTTGTGTTATACTGACAAGGCAAGGACTTCGCCTTAATTTTTGAACATTGTTATAGAGTAATTCCTCTTTTTTGTCAAATTTCTGATAGAAGTACATGGTATCTAAGGTACTAGCTACATGATTTCGAGCTTGGGGTACATGGTTTGGAGAGTATGGGGGTGCATGGTTTCGGGGTACATAGTTTCTCACTTCCCAAAGCAACTATGGTTGAGTTATCTTTCCTTACCTAATTTCTTCTCAGCCACAAAACTGTATGCGAGGTACATTACGTATGGATCATTCAGTCACGCTCTCAGATAATAAAGTACGGATGACCCTTACATAGTTCTCACTTACCCCGGATTTCAGCCATATATTAGTTCGTCTCGATACAAAGTCGGTAGTGATCTGCCTACCGTTGATCATTAAAATAGGATATAACCGGAGAGTTTCCTGGAAAATGATAACCACAGTTCTGTTTCGGTCAATGCACTAACTCAATGAGTCAGTCGTGGTGCGACAAAACAGGTAGTTAACTCGATAGGCACAATGGCTTTAAAATCCTGTGGCCTATCATCCGAAAGATTCTTCTGAATAAGATTTATCTTTTTCATGAATCTGTGCGTTAGACTTATCTGTTACATTCATGCGTTCCTTATATACTAACTGATGCAGCCATCACTGCACAATCCTCATTATGATATGTTTGTATAAAAGGTAATGAATGGCTTGAATAAATTATACATATAGTCAAAAGTCACTGCAAACCATAGAGTTATCCTTCCTTCTGATTTAACTCATTGTAACTCTACGAAGATAACTGAGGGTAACTCAGACTCTATGTTGCAGACTACCCAACACTGACATTCTGCTACAATCAACCTACAGATTTTTCCTACACCCAACTTCTCATCCCAACCCACACATCATCATCCTCTCTGAGTATTTTCTCACCAACCGCCATGATAACCCTTCACGCATGCCGTTACAAGACTGATTATGTATCTCACCTTAATCACACATCTTAGATAGTTCATTTTGGTGATGTCCTCAAAGTTGACCGGTTTTCTCCCAACTACCTGCAGTATCTCTTTTCTCAATTTTCTCTGCACGCGTTTATTTGTAGCCAAACTGTGCAACACAAAGTTCAAAGTGTGCGATGTCTACAAAATATGCGCACATGTATGAAAATAAAACGAAAATTTATATCTTTTGCTTGCATTCAGACTAAGCTGTGAATGAGTGGTATATATTTGACGCACTGTGTCCACTCCACCGAGCAGGAACTCTGCCACCACCATCTCGAGTTGTGAATTTGTTAAGTTGTCATCATTTAGCAGCTTTACTATAAGCGGTGCGTTGTCCTCATGCCAGGAAGTCTCCAACAATGTTCCCAAGTAGTGACGCACTGCAACAAACGTATCCAAATTATCTCTGTACCATAACCTGATAACGTGAATGCATCCGGGTCATTAATCGGGAAAGGTGAAAGGGTGGCTAAGTGAATGATAGCAGAGATCCGTCTGCTGAGACTTTTGACTCCGCATTTTCCAGGCTAGTTTGTTGGGAGGCGTTGGCTTCCCTTATCAACGTGATGATTTGAATCCGATTGAAAGACTGATCCAGCGCACAATCGCAAATCATCAAACCTCTGATTCCTAGCTAGACTTATCAGTGACATATATCACAGGTTCTAGTTTTCCAATGGCCATCCACTACTCCCGAGTTATTGCGGGTTCATATGGGATAGCTCAGTGGTAGAATGCTGAGCTCGCAACTGTGAAAACTTGGGTTTGAATCCTCCTGTTGCGAGTGTCAGCCCCTCCTATAGACCCTAGCTCCAAACAAAAACAAACCGCACTGTGAAGAGAAGCGTTGATAGTGACCCACTTGGGGTACTCGATGCGAAGCCGTTACTGGTGAAAAAACAGGTATCGTAACCCGCCAACTATTAGGTAAGCTATATTATTTTTAGGAGATGGAGTTATGTTCACCTGATCCCACCACCACCTCCCATGCAGCATGGTGTCGCCTCCAGAGAGCTGTGTTGAGCTTGTACTGAAGTGGTGCAGTTGCAAGCAGTGAGTTGAATGTTCCAGCGAGGATCTCTCGAACGGCGTCAATGAAATCTTCTGCGCGACTATTTGGTTCATTCTGAAGGCAACCCGGTGGATGACCAAAAACTACACCAACTATTCCTACAAAATATGACAACCATCGGTTTGGCTCGCATCCAAAACTGACCAGTTCTTCAACCGATAAAGTATTGTCCCCTACCACCGGCCTGGCCTCGTATCAACATGGCAAACAATAGACTGAAGGTCATTTGCATATAATATAAACTAGCCTTGGGTAGGCCATGCCACTGGTAGGCCATGCTTAGGGTTGCAATTATGCGTATTCTTCTCAATTCTAACTGAACTGAATGCGAAATTCCAGGAACCATGTTTCAGTGTCACAATATGCATTATACCTTCAAAAGCCCAGCGATAGGTTTCTTGTGGTAATTCTGCTACGAAACCATTGGCGTCTCGTCTGTTTTTTATTTTTGACAACAGGCTTTCTGCTATTCCATTTACGAGACCAGTCATGGAAGCCATTGAGTTTGGTCTCAGCATCAGCGAGCGGACAGCTTTACGCTTGTATGCCCAGTCTTCTCCTTGCCTGCGACAGAGAGACAACATGACCTCAATGAGATCTTTTACTATCACTATGCACTGAGATAACCCCCAAGGTTATTGATTAAGTTCCTAGTCTGGCAAGCCGCCCGCCCAGGCTGGCCGCCTATCTGACCCTAGAGATTATCGGAAAGTTGCCAATTATGTAAGATACCCAGATATACTGCAGCTGCTTGCCCCCCCCCCCACCAGTGTCATAAAACTGTGCCACTGCAACACCAAACATAGATCTGTGGAGCCATTCACACATTCACCAGATAGATGCACCAGACAAAATGAGGATGTGTGATAGAAAAAATAAACTCCTTTCAAATATTAAACAGGGGCTTTAGTTGCAAAAATGATTGCAGAAAATCTGGCTAGCTGTCAGGCTGCTAAATAAGAGATCACCGCTTTCAGTTTGATAGCCTGTTGCCAGAAAGACTCAATTAGTGCCGCATATAGAAAAGATGACAACACCTAAAGCCAAAAACTGGCACTGCTTTGGAGGAGTGCTACACTAATACATGTAGTTGGGTCAGAAACCTGGTGCGGGTCCTATAACCCCGTCTACCTTTGCTTCACCCTATTCAAATGTTAATCCTTGAGCATGAGTACTCACGCGCATAGAAGCCCTCCTGACTTGTTTTCGGTCTCAATATACTGCGTCCACGCTGGAGGAGTACGTCTCTCCGGAACAGGGTCGCTGTGTCTATACACCTCCTCCATCAAGCCCGCATCAGCTATGACCACGGCAGGCTCCGGACCCATATCCAGTTGAAACACCTTACCATAGCGTTTCACTAGCTCGATCTACACGTGCAGACAACAGAGCTCTTAACTAAATAGTATTCTTCTATTTCTAAGAAATGTTTCTAGAATTTTCTCTAAATTTTGTTTAACCAAGTTCACACACACACACATGAGCGGTTTCCCCGTGGTTACCGTTGAGAATCTGCGGAAAATGATGTCGCTCTCCAATGAGCCAGTGGTGGAAAGCAGACACTGCATGCAATGTTTTTTGTGAGGTGAGCAGGCGATGACCACTGACAACGAAGATTTGAATTTGCCAGTCTACTGATCTAAGTAACGAAAACAAGTCGATCATTGGGGGGGGAATAAAACCGCATGCAGCGTTCACTCTACACTGCTGGCGTACCGGAGAGTGACGTCATTTTCAATGAATTCTAAATGGCGACTGTGCAACCATTGCTTGTGTAACCACCCAAAGCTTGGCCCTTCTCGGCACCATCATTGACTTTTCTGGGATTCGAACCCATGACTCACTGGGCGCAAATCATGTATTCAAACTACTAAGCCACGATTTTTCCCGAGATAATATAAAGTGATTCTCATAGATAAATCACTACATTTATAAAATCATATATTCCGGAGATTTGCACTGTGCAGGCTGTATAGTAATAAGAGAGAAAGACACATCTCTAATATACAGTGACTAAAGGTGCTTTTTCACTCTATTCGGGCGTCCAGTCCGCCTCGGACCGGACGCAGGACTGGTCTGCATGGCTTGGGCGTAGGACGTGTCCGAGGGCCCTTTTCACTCCAAATCGTCGGACGCGCGATCCCGGATAACTTTGGAACCAATCAATGAGGCCGAACCGGTATTTCCGGAAACGACAACCGTTCTTTGCTCATAACTTCAAAAGAAAGTCAATTCGCTATTCAATTCTTTCACTACAGGTTGGCTCTCTGTCCAGTGCAACTTCGTGCTGTTAGTTGAGTGAATATTGTCGCAAAATCAAACAAATTTCCTTTTCTAATGATCCTAATATGAGACCGGAAATGAATGAACATTGCTAGGTACTCTGTGGAAGACCATTTGAGTGGTTGATGAGTCGGACGTCGGACTCATTTTGTCTCTGGGAGACAAACGGTCGGACGTCCGAGAGAGCGTCTGAGGCAGACCCGACGACGCTTTTTCACTCCATTTTTAGGGGTAAGATGTCTGTCTCGATCGTCGGGTCCAAGGTGGGCCGGACGCCCGACGGAGTGAAAAAGCGCCTTTAGTTTAAATTTCCATTTCTTTATGATTGTTATGACTTATTTCCAGTCAAATTTCCATGCAGTTCTCCATTAAATATGCATCTCTCTTATTACCCTCTAGGTTGTCATCTAACAAAGTCTGTGCGGCACTGCCCATGTGACTGGTTGTTAGTGCGCACATATTAAATCTAGTCATTCTGGATCTGACAGCCACTGTTATTGAAACGCCAACAGTACAGCGTACTGTTTGTCTATTTCAGTGCAACCCTTTGTTGTAGGCAAACAACATAGCCTACAGCTTTTTCAAGGTCATTTGGCGGTGGCGAACTCATTCCAATTGGGAAGATTATCGGTCATTCACTCAACCACTGGTGGAGAAGACATTTACTCCTACCCACTCCAACTGTGTTTCGAAGGAACTGAGCTAGAGTCTCAATGAATTTATGTTATGAATTTATTAAGTTATGCTACACTTCTCACAGCGCACTGCACGAAAATTTTCTTACAGAATACCAGTTTTAAAATAACATATTATTTTTATATCACTCTTGCTAATGATTTCCCATGCAGACACACTAACACACTAACCTGTCTCAAATGGAGGCTTCTCTGGGATCTGTTGGAGAGCAGAGTGTACCCTCCACCAATCAGAGGCAGACTCCAAGGCCCAGGCAGATCTTCGCGGCATCGCAACGCTGTCGCCGGCTCATAAGACGCTAACGGCACCGAAGCCGACCTGAGCCTAACGATCCACTTCATGTTCCCACTTCCTCAACCAGCTGAGCAGTGGAGGTAAATTTGATGAGTGAGCGGGCCTATCAATCATTAGGCCACTCCTTCCATGCTTGAACTGTGCTATCATTCCTCGCCTGTTCGCCTGCTCTCTATAGCTTCTATTGTTACGTTATTTTAGCCCTGCATGTTCTTTATATGGTCGAACTAATACAGTACCTATAACATGGCATACATAATGGACATTGTGACCTTGAGTGTCTAGTATTTAGCTCACTTGAGAACCACCAGTAATAACAGTAATACTGTAATGATTTCTATTATATCATCGGTCAGATGGAGGTCATCCATTTTATTGGAAAACTAACCTTATAATAATATATGTAAACTGCTATCAATTGTTATTGGTTGGAGCTGTGATAAAATGACGCAAACTACCTAATTATATCGGATTTCTGCAACAATTAAATAATTACACAAACCCATTGTCTACACATAGTTCTATGATGTTGACGCGAATCATTTCTATATATCATATTGAATTTTTGCGACGATTGAATAATTAAGCAAATGAAGTAGCAGTGCGAGGCTTCACAGCATCAGTCTTTGGATTCACAGAGAGTTACAATCCCATGGCATTTCATAATCCGAACACATGGCTAATCCGATACTGGTGGCATTTCTGCTACGAAACGGAAGCGCTTGTAGTGATCACCATAGTTAGTAGACATCTCCATCGGTGGTCTATTGGGGTCAATAGAATATGTTGGCCGGAAACTCTTTGGTGGAGGTAAAAACTCCCCTGAAACAGGATGATGTCATTTGAGTGCACGAAAGGTAGAAAAGATAACACATGGGCACCATGCTTTTAGTTTTTCGGCAACATGCCAACTGCAGCAAAGTAGCATTTTTCCTGTGTTTGTACAGTGATATAAAGGTCACTGGTTTGTATAGTTGTAAGAGACCGTGGGGGATCCAATGATCCTAGTGTGAGACCAGAAACGAGTGAACATTGCTAGGTACTCCGTGGAAGACCATTGGTTGATGAGTTGGACGTCGGACTCATTTTGTCTCTGGGAGACAAACGGTCGGACATCCGAGAGAGCGTCTGAGGTTGTTCGGACGAGGCCTTTTCACTCCATTTCTGGGGGGGTCGGACATCCGTCTCGAGCGTCCGATCCGAAGCGGACCGGGAGTCTGATGGAGTGAAAAAGCGCCATTAATGCTTTCCCCCTCGTCTCAGATTCGGATCGCGACACCATATAAAGGAGGCTCGCCCTTAGAGTATCAACTCTATTGGCAAACCATTGGCCATCTTTAAAACATGTCATTGGCTTAGTGACGCTATCCGTATAAAACAATATGATTCTATCACATCTTACAGTTCTTTGTATTTGAATCTGATTGCTAGCATAAATTAAAAGATGTGTGCACTGGACAACAGGTTAACACAAACAGCAGCTGAATCTCATACAAATACGACCATTTTCTTACAAAACTGTTCATGTTCAGGAATTTTGACTATGGTGCGGAAACAGCTTAGTCCTCAGTCTCAATCATGCTGGTCGCTTATAATTACTAGCACTATATATTTATTATAGAACATTTATCAAGTCATTACAAAGCTCAACTTCAGCACACTGGTAATCAATTCAACTCAATGCAGCTTATATTGAATTGAGCTCACTTGTACCAAGCGGATTTTTCGCACGGGCGCAGCTATTAAATGATACTGGGCAATATAGAATGCTAAATGTTGTTGTTTGGATATGCCATGGTCAACTTGAGGTTACAGAGTAAAATAAACCAGCATTTGCAATGTAAGTGTATTTGGTCGGCTTAGTTTCGTTAGTCTATAGATTATCTTAAAATTTGTTTTACATATTGATTGGCTTTCATTCAGCAAGGTTATAATCCTAATGCCTTTGACAGAAAACAAAAGCTCTAATTGGATGGCCACTCTCTCGCTTGAGGTGGCCTTCGCTCGCAACATTCTCTCGCGAGCTCCAGTTTTGTCACGTGATGACAGAGTCATGGTAAATCCACATAGCTATCCCTGGCATGGAATCTCGTGCCATAAATTAACCACGGCAGGTGGGGTGTCCCCTTCACGTACCGTAGCAGTAGCATAAAACGCTGAGGGATGGGCTGAGTGCACCTTGTTTGGTTGAGTGAACAATGATCAAATCCATAACTCTACATCCTAGGATATGGCAAGGACAGTTGTCCTCTATTTGATTATCAAGTTGTTGGTAATCAGATAAGTGACAGACATGAAATATCGAGATTGCTCGGGTTCAGTCAGTTCATGACCGGCACCCAACCTCTGGGTACTTGTGCACTCGCTTGGTGCACATGCACTTCCGCATGCCTCATCGCATCTCACCGTACCATTGCGTGTTTCTTGTTTGTCACACTATGACAGTACTGCGTCAGGACATGTGCACTAAGTGAGCACTAGCGATACCAGTGATAAAGCGGCTTTTGATTCGACCAAATCACATCATCCAGTAACGTAATGCCAGTAAATACGATGAGTTATGGGGACAAGGAATCTGTGCAAGCGTGATTAAATGAACCGCTTGCCGTACGCGTTGGTATAGCAACAGCGAGCCTAAATCAAGGTATACCAGGGCCAGCCATCTCCTCTCCCTCATCATCTAGATGAGAACTATTTCCGTGCAGCTTTATTTTCAGCACTTCCAACAATATCTCATCTCATCTCATCTCACTCATCTCATCTCAAGTGACTAAAGGACGCACTCCTGGTGTGATACATATTTGTGTCATTTGTTGTGACTTCTAAACACATTGTTTCTGCATGAGTCATATTCAGAGGAACACTCTAATCATACACCCCCTCCACTGAACGAATGCACGAGTGCATAAATAGCTGGTATTCTCCAACTGATTTGAGCAGCTGGTCTGACTGTTGTATCTCGTACTCAACCTTATCAATATATCAACCACAACCAAAATTACTAATATTAGGTGCATTCGCGTGACGTGACGGGGTTTTTTCTCAACTGAAATTGATTTCGGTTGCGGTCTGCTAAACTGTTCAGGAGTGTGACCGAAAAGCGCGATCTGAAAAGAGCATCTCTCACTTTCTGACACGGTCTGCGACCGAATTCATGGGAACAGAATTATGACGTTCCGCTCTAACCAAGAGAGAGGATAACTCTGATGTGATCATAATTTTCTTAGGTTTTCCGTGTTATCGCGACTGAAAGCTTTTGATTGCGACTGCCCGAAATCACGCAGACAGACCCAATATCTTCCTTTCTGTTTTACAGCGCCACTAATCTCCCCCTGAAAATTTCTGCCCCCCCCCTGCACTCCGTGCCAAATTCTTAAACGGCCATCAACAAACTGAAATCAGCCAAAGTAAGTGGTTGCAACTCAAATTTCGCTCCAGAGGGTGCAATGAACTGGATCAGTAGTTACTGTCAATCCTCCCCAGTAAACTGTAACTTCCAGCTTGATGGGTTAATGACATAACATTGAAGACTTGATGCACTTAATTCGGCCTTACATAAGTGTTGGCACTCAAGGCCAGTTCCTTTTATAACTGCCAAAATTGCCATATCACTCTGGCAAAGCATGTTTCCAAGTTACATAATATTTGTTCACAAACCGTGGGCGCTATCTATTTTAGTCACTGATGACGAATGATTGATGAACAGAATAAACTGCCAATGTATTTGTAATCCCATTTATGAATCAGCCTTAGTGCCAAAAATGTCAACTCGATCTGTTTTTTGTGCAGATATAATTGAATGGGTGCCATAAAAAATTTTGTCTCGAAGAAAGCGCCAAAAGAAGGTTGGAATTCTGTGCCAGTTAATGCGCAGCTGTTTATTTTGCACAGAATCCTTTGTACTTAACTTAACTCCTGCTTGATGTAGTTTGTTAAACTCGTAATAACTATTTTCTATCTGCTGTAGTCATGAGGCTGCATGTGCTTAATAGCAAGAAAACCTGTTCCACCCCTTGCATGTTCATACAATGTAATGGTTGTCCCATAGCCCAAAATGGCCATGCGGGGAAGTGACCGTTAGAGAGTTGTACCAGCAACAGTGTAACTGCTTTCAGCTCTGAAAAGAGACTTTTTGAACAACCTCGCACAAGCGGAATTTGAACCCGGGCCCTTCACCACTAGTGGCGAGCGCTCTGACCACTTACCCACACACCTCCTCATACAAAAGCAAATTTGTGATAGGCTCACCGGTAAATCGGTCATGGAATTCTGTAGAGCTCTGCATCTTGGCTGATGGCTTGGTAAACGTGGTAGCGGGGGCATATGATTTGGGTTTGCTGAGAGCATGGGATGTAAAGTCATCCTTGTAGTTTGTGGATAGCTCGACGTTTTCCTTGCCTAATTTCAGTGTAGAAATAGGAGGATCATACTTCACTCGATCTCCTTTACCTTGTGACGGGAAATCATGCTAAAACAGAACACGCATACATGAAATAGAGAACCCGCTATAGAGGCGCCATCTATGTCAGATAGCTTCATTCACTGCTTCTTATTGGCTGCATAATTTATCTTAATACATAGGATTGGTTGTGGCTTAGTGGTTAAAATACACAATTTACGAGTTCAAATCCCAGAAAAGTCCATGGTGGCAATAGAAAGGACATGCGACCTTTATTCACTCCTACAAAGTCTCCCTGTCAACCAAGAAGCAAACTCCACGGCCTGTACTGGGAATAATGGGTTTTGGCATCTGAAACCGGGTTCAGAGTTCAGTGCCTGAAAGTGGGTGCGTGCTAAGTTATACAGTGTCACAGCTATCAAAATGTCAAGGCTAGCTATCGATCGCTTACTTATTCTATTGTCGCTTAAAGGGTCGCTTCGTTGTTGCAGAACAGTCTGCACAAATTTTCTGTCTGTAGACACGCAAGACGCAAGACGCAAGACGCGAGACGCGAGACACGAGACACGAGAAAAAATTCAACTGCGCCCAAACAAAACTGTGCCCAAAACTCCTCGCATTTTTTAAATACGCCTATCTGTTCATATGATGGCGTCCGCCTATCCGTTCGTACGATGGCGTCCGCCTATCCGTTCGTACGATGGCGTCCGCCTATCCGTTCGTACGATGGCGTCCGCCTATCTGTTCGTACGATGGCGTCCGCCTATCCGTTCGTACGATGGCGTCCGCCTATC
>Ga0224501_10003928_pt1 | contig 11721 bp, 16 predicted proteins | sample SF_Oct11_sed_USG_4_FD_169105 | JGI IMG/M metagenome (GOLD analysis project Ga0224501, IMG submission 169105) | Sediment microbial communities from San Francisco Bay, California, United States - SF_Oct11_sed_USGS_8_1 | ecosystem: Environmental > Aquatic > Marine > Sediment | place: USA...
GTTCTAATGAGACTTTCAATCAAGATAGCGGTGCTAACAGCTATACTCGCCGCCGACCTCTCATTCTTCCTATTTTTTAAAACATATTTTCCCCAGGCTTACGAACTGGTTTTCCAGAAGATGCCGTGGCCAGACGACCTCGAAAAAACGTTTGCCGTAATCATAGGCCTTGTAACCGCCCTCCTCACGTCGTTCTCAATAGCTCACATAATGTTGAAGCATCTCCTAAAATCCATACAGCGAGGATAGAAAATGGGTGAGAGAGAAGCTCGAGATAAGTTAATTTCTACCGCGAGAGAGCACTTACCAACCACGCTAATCAACCTTTCCACCGCGGTGCTCATATGGCTTTTCGGCGTTCTAGTCTTTCTACCCGCTGCCTACATGATAGCGCCTAGGCGACTCCCGCTTGCCTGCGGTATAATCCTTCTCACAGGATTCTCCATCTTCGTTTTCAAGGCGTTTGGTGGGCTTCGGCTCCTCCTTGAAGCCACATCAGATGTTCTGGCCTACGAGTACATGCGAAGGAGGAAGGTGAAAGTTCCTATAGAACGGTTAAAAACCGTGGTTAGATGTTTAATTTATGTTGTGGCCGCCTTGATTTTATACGCGCTGTATTCGCCTTTTCTTGCGGCAATACACCCCTCGCTAAGTGGCTTGGTGCTCATAACAATAGTTCTATGGATTTTCTGGATGTTATTTAAAGCTGTAAACGCGGTGCTCCTTGACCGGCATTAGAAACGTTTGCTCGAGTGACGGTTGACTGGTCTGAACAACAATTCAAAGGTTCAATTTCATTGACCAAAAAATTTTGTGTCGCTTGCGGTGACTTAACATGATCTTTGAGGCAATAGTTGCAATCCTAGTTCCAATCCTGGTTCTAATCGTAGGGTTGGCGCTTTTGGTTTTTTCCAGCGACACGGCGGTTGAACACTCAGTAAGCATCGCGTCAGCATTGGGAGCTTCTCCGCTTATAATCGGTGTCATACTAGTGTCTTTAGGCACGGATTTACCAGAGATCGCCAACTCGGTCATCGCATCCAAAGCAGGTCACGGAGACATAAACGTAGGCGACTCCCTGGGATCGATCTTAGCCCAAATCACTTTGGTGTTGGGGCTCCTTCCCTTCCTAGTCGGAACGTTCAAAGTGAAGAGAAAAGAAGTATTGATCATTGGCGCCTGCGAAGTCTTGGCGCTGATAATTGCGGTGTCAATGGCAGAGAAAGGGTACATTACGAGGATGAACGCGCTCCTTTTGGTGGCTAGTTGGGGAATCTTCATGTTAATAGTTAGAAATGTTACGAAAAAGAAGGCTACAGAAAAAGAGCATATAGCACCCCATCGAGGGTACTTCTATCATTTTAGGCAAGCCGTTCTAGGCTTTATGGGCGTTGCCATTGGAGCCTATGTTGTGATCCAGTCGGTAATCGCGCTGTCGGCAGTTTTCCATATTTCTGAGTATCTCATCAGCTTCTTCGTAGTCGCTATTGGAACATCTCTTCCAGAGCTCGTGGTCGATTTGACAGCTATCCGCAAGAGCCAGCACAAGCTTGCGATAGGGAACACCATAGGAAGTTGTATTTTCGATGCTTGTTTTTCCATCGGAATTGGACCATTAATCTTCCCGATTGTGGTGTCCGGGAGGCTTGCTACGATCACGGGCTCATATACAATGCTTGTTTCTATCGTGGTGATATCAACGCTTGCACTAAGAGAAAAAGTTGACAGGATATCGGGAGCTTTGTTCATCTTTCTATACTCACTTTCCTATTTAACGCTGCGCGCTTAACGTAAGTATAGAACCGCATCGAAAGAGCATTCCTCGTACATGAGAGGTTATTTTATTCCTTACACGATTTTGTTTATCGAGGAAGACTATAGTTTTTCCCTTTGCATGTATGAATTTAAACCTCAAAAAAACGATGGAACAAATATACTGTACGCATATACCCAGATGTTTCCAACGTATTAAACGTGATAATACGTTTAAACGTCCCTTTCCCTCTGAGGAATAAGTTTGTCAGAGAAGTTTGCCAGAAAATGGGAAGAAAGAGAAGCGAAAAGGCCTTTCTATACAAAGATAAAGGAGGCAGTCCTTCCCCCAAGTCCATTGAAACCACACCTCAATTTTGCGATTAAACGTATCAAGTTGCAGATCCAAAGGCTAGAGAAGGCGACGGACCGCTTCTCAGAACGCGACAAATCCCTCTTTGCGAGAACCGTTAAAGCTTACTCAAAGCGTGACATGACGCGTGCCAACGTTTTCGCCAACGAACTAGCCGAAATACGGAAAATGGAAAAGATGATAATTCACGCGAGACTAGCCCTAGAACAGATAGTTCTCAGGTTAAGGACTGTTACGGAGCTTGGTGACGTCGTTAGCACACTTGCTCCGACGGTAGGTGTGCTGCGTAGCGTGAGAACAGGGATGGCCGGCGTTTTACCCGAGGCTGAAAGAGAGCTGGGACAAATTGGAAACCTACTCAACGGAATAATTATAGACGCTGGTCAGAGCACCGGGTTGAACATCAGCTTTGAGGCGGCGAACGAGGATGCCAAAAAAATTCTAAACGAAGCGGTCACGGTAGCGGAACAGAAAATTAAAGAGGAACTCCCGGAGATACCTGTCGGCGTGCCCACTGTGAGGGAGAAGGTTCCAACCCAAACCTAACATTTCACGGAAATCCTAAGCCTCAATAAAATGTAAAAGCTTCTCCAAGCTTGGTCTAGAATTTTTGTCTTGGTGAGTCCGTATCTACAATGACGGAAGAGAACAATCTTATTAATCATTTCTTCTTCTTCAACTACACTTTTATCAGGGTTTTTCTATTGCCAAAAGTTTCGCCAAATCCCTCTCCAAAAAACCTATCCAACCCTGCTCAAGATGAAAACTGGCATCGTCACTAATTAACCTAACATCACAAGAGTAATGACCATCAACGTAACCCTCGCAATCATCCTCCTTCATCGGAACGCGACCACACTTCGCCCTACATAAATTCCGTACACAACTATCTATCGCCGAATAAAGCCGCTCCAACTTGAAATGAGGCGTAATCCTCTCCGAAACCAACTCGATGTTCTCACTCTCCATCTTACTTTTCGCCGCTTCGGTAAACCGCTTCCCAATAAGGATACCCTTATCATAATTCCGTTTCTCTAGAACATCACCCATCTCCCTAACAGTATCCACACCAACATACCCTGAATTTGACTTAGCCTGAGTTATAACACGTATCAAAACCTTATCATCTGACTCCGAAGGCGAAACCGTAAAATCTACTGTCCTCTCCTTCCTTCGAGTTCTCCTTTTTTCATAGTCTCTGACCGCTGAAATCACCTCAGCCTTCTTAACAAGCTCTTCCCCACTTACTTCATCATTCATTTAACAACCAAAACTCCGAAAAACAATAACATCCCATTTCATCCTCTATATTCTCATGGGCCCTTATATATGCCCGCGCAACTGTGGAAACGCTTACATTCAACAGTTCGGCTGTCCTAGCAATTGTATAATCGTTCTCCAAATATTTTGACAAACCAACGACGCAAAACACGGTCTTCAGCCATTTTCAACCACACGCAATTTTTTCAACCGTTCAGCAGCCTTTCGGAAGCACACCCGACCTTGCATTCATTTAACCGTGAAAAAGACAATTTCGTCACCCTCTTCCAACTCCAAGAGCTCCCGAGCTTCTTTTGGAATTGTCACCCGAAAACCCTTAGATGCCTTAACGGTTGCCAAAATAGTCATCTTTTAACTATTCTCCCAGTTAACAACTTTCTGCTCGCACCTCGTGGTTAAACGTAGAATATCTCAGCTCTTTCCTCTTTTTTCTTCTTAACCTTCTTTCTAGCTTTCAATCCCCTCTGGGCTCCCAACTTGGTGACCTCCAAGTCGTATTTTATGAAGGAACGGGTAAACTCGGACAGTTTCGTGTTCATCTTCTCCAGATCCTCTTGTGTGAATCTGGTCATGATGTCGGGGTTATTCACCCATTGCATCCAACCCAGCAAGCTTCTTTGTAAGGTGCTCAACATGAAACGTATGGACCTTACCAGCTCCAAGCGGTCCCTCTCCTTAGCCTCTTCTAAACGCTTTATCTGATCCAGAATCTTCTCGGAAACTTGAATCCACCTTTCACTCAAAGACATCATTCTCCCATTTTCTCAGTATCTCCCCAAAAAGACTTCTCTCAATATAAAGTCCTCTTTTCCCATAGGTTTGTTGTCTGATTTAATTTTTTCGATTTGAATGAAAATTAGTAATTCTTATATGCGCCCAATCCTACTTCCCTTAAGACATGGAGAACTTGTTCGCCATCTTCCATCGTTCACCTCCATGGAAGTCTCTCATATCCAAGGCGGGCGGGTTCTCCTAACGTTCTTGTCTTGGAGAATGGTGGGACCATGAATAATGTCTAAGGAAGAAATCGAGTTTGTGAAGGTCGACTCGTTGAAGCCCCGTCTCAGAAATGTGAATGTAACTGTGAAAGTCGTCAACATTGGAGAGCCCCGTTCGGTAACCTCCCGAAGGGATGGTTCTGTACACAGAGTCGCAGAGGCACTTGTGGGGGATGAAACGGGATGCGTGTTGTTGACGCTTTGGGACGACCAGATCAGCGCCTTCAATAACGGCGATGTGATTGAAGTCAAGAATGGGTACACCTCGCTATTCAGAGGCTTCTTGAGACTGAACATCGGAAGACGTGGGGTAGCGGAGAAGGTGAACAGGGAAATTGGAGAAGTAAGCACAGAAAATAACCTGTCTAAGAAAATGCACAGGTCCTTTTCGCACAGGAGAACGTACTACTAAGAACGGTGTCGAATCTGTCCGAGAAAACAGCTGTCGTGTACGTGGGAAGAAAGCCCTTGATGAACTATGCACTGGCGGTTGTAACAGGTTTTAACGTATCTGGCGCCGAGGAGGTAACATTAAAGGCTAGGGGAAGCGCGATATCGCGTGCCGTAGATGTCGCCGAGGTCGTAAGGCGCAGATTCCTTGGAGGAGTAGAGATCGGCAAGATAGAGATAGGGAGCGAGGAAATAAGGATTGAAGAAATGAATAGGACAAGAACCGTGTCAACAATGGAGATAACGTTAACCCGTTCAAAGCTAAAGGCCAAGCCAAAGCGAAAGCGAAGCCAAAAAAGTAAGAAGGAATAGGATGCCTTATCGAAAGGAAGCCAAGGACTGTGTCAGTTGCAGAAACGCTGGCGTTTTCTACTCGAAGGCCGCGCTAAGGATTTACATAGTCTGCCCGGATCCTAGGTGTTTTGAGCAGCACTTTAAGGCGAGAAAGTCTTGACCGAGAAGAAGCCGGACATTACGATTGAGAACGTCGTGGCCTCCGCTAGCCTGGAGCATGGAATCGACCTACAAGCGGTGTTAAAGGCGTTTTCAACCGTTGAGTACAGGCCGAAAGTTTTTCCAGGGTTGGTGTTTCGCACGAAGAGGCCGAAAACAGCAATTCTGATCTTCCGTACTGGAAAGATGGTTTGCACCGGGGGCAGGTCGGAGAAAGAAGCGAGAAAGGCCCTGAGGAAGATTATTAGAAAAATGAAGAAGATGGGCATGGTTATCCGCGGTAAACTGCACATAAAGATACAGAACATTGTTGCCTCCGCCATCTTAGGGGGAAAGGTGGATCTTGAGGGCTTCTATGAGGCTGGGGGAAAAATTGGCTTAGGAGGAAAAATGATGTACGAGCCGGAGCAGTTTCCAGGCGTCATCTACAGGATGGAGAACCCTAAGGCGGTGATCCTTATCTTCTCGAGCGGGAAGCTGGTTTGCACTGGCACCACGAAGGAGGAGGAAGTGCATCAGGCTGTCATGAAGCTTCGTCAAGAGCTGGATGAGAACGATTTGATAATTTACGAATCATCATAAGGTGTCGACCCAAATAAGACTGGTGAAAGCTGATGAAACTTGTATCGGTTCTGCTTTCCGAACAACATTTGAAAGGAATCCACGAACTCGTGAGGTCGGGTATGTATCCGAGTCGAAGCGCAGCTATTCGAGCTGCTGTCAGAGACTTGCTCAAAAGAGAACTGTGGGTTAAGCGAGAAGTATGAGAATTGTTAGGATGAGGTTTCGTCTTGAAAACTGAAACGACAGAAGAACTAAAACCGCAGTCAAACGAAGAAGAAGTAGCAAAAATAATGGTTGACAGACCGTCTGACTTCAGGTTCCACGCGGCCTATCTCGCCTATTCTGAGATGTGGGATAAAACTGCCTCACAAGGGGTTAAAACAGAACTGAACGAAATCATGTCATCACTGTCTAACAAGGAGATAAGCTACTCAAGCTTCTACAACCGATTGGGCAATATAGGGAGTATAGTTTCCACATATTATGCTAGAAAAAGGATAGAAACTCAGAGAAAGAGGGAGTGGAGAAAGAGACGAGCGAGAGATGAGAGGAACGCAAGGCACAGAAGAAGACACTGAAACAAAAGGTTCAGGAAGCTTTTATTTTCTCTTTTGTGATCACTCGTCGGAATGTTTTCTTGCACCCAGGGCATCTGTAGTGACCTATAGTAAGCTGTAGTCTTTCACCGGTCTTACTTGGCCTCCCAGCCATTTTCCAAGTCTTGACCGGACTTATTTCAATTCCGCATCTGGGGCATGCTCCTCTTTCTGAGCTACTGAATAAATTCAAGAGTTCTCTCCTGAGATCTTCCCCGATCTTGTCAATTTTCTGGATAGCTTCTGCAAGTTGTATGTCTTTGAAAACGTTTCGAATCCACTTGGCGAAGTCTCCTCTTTTTTGATGGAACTCAAGTGAAGCAACTGGAACTTTCCTTATTTTTTCCCTCAAATCTTGTGGGTTGAAAGCTACTTCGTAGAGCGGTTTGTCGATATCCTCGTAGAAGTAGAATCCCCATTCGCTGGCAACTTCTTTCTCAGGGGTTTCGAGAGGAAGGTTAAATTTGGGAAACTCGCCATGCTTTTGTCTATAGTCCTCCAGAAGTTCCTTCATTCCGTCTTCTTGCCTTGAAGTAAACTCCCTCTTATAATATCTGGTTTCACGTTTGCGAGGATCATCGGAAAAGTTCGTTTCCAAGTAATGGATGAATTTTTCCCGCAGATTGGTACTTTCGCCTATGTAGATTAGAAACTTGTCTTCATTGTAGAGGGCGTAAACTCCAAGCCCTTCTGGAACATGTTTCGCCCTATCTCCCCAAACGTACATTTTCCCTGAGATCGACATATTTTACCACCAATAAATGGTTAAACATAGATGCCCTTAGGAATGTTTCCCCAAATTTCTTTAACGACCTCTTGAACCTCCTTCTTTGGCAATTCTAGTCTAGAGGCAGTAACAGTTACATAATGGTTTTTCTGAGCTTTTTTTAAAATCTCGCTTTCTCGCCACTTTCTTATCAAAGCCAGAGGCAACGTTCCGCCGAAAGAGAGCAACCGGATAAGAAATTCGTATAATTTGATTTCTCCGCTATCTAGTGCCACTGAGCAAGAGTACCTCTTCCTAACAAATTCTATACCTTCTTTAGTAATGATTGCGTAACTCTTTTGGGCGATCACGATTCTAGGCGATCTTGGGAAAATAGGTGTTTTAGGATGCATCTTTACCACATAATCTTGCGTGAGTTTCTTCACGATATAAGTTACTATGATTTGCAATATAAGCGTTATTTTCGATTAGAATGAAAATTAGTAATACTTATATTTCGTCGTCGCAAATAAGGGGTAAAGTTGTGAGGCGAAAATCGTGACAGTATCGAAACCGCCACGGAAAATTGAAGTTACACTTGATGCGGATTTGATGACAAAGCTGAAGACAAAAGCAGATGCAACAAACAAAACACCCTCAGAAGTGATCGCTGAAGTTCTCAGGCAGCAGTTGAGGTAGGCATAAGGGCTTTCTTTGAATTCTAAAACCTACAACTCCCACTTTTTATCGCGACGACGTGAAATGCACGTTAATTAGGATGGAGTTGAGACATGCCGTCACACGGAGCGCTTTCGAAGGCAGGAAAGGTTAGATCACTTAGTGGCTCGAAGAAAGACGGGTCAAAGCCCAAACCCAATCCAAGAGTCAACAACAAGAGAAAATACAACAACCGCGTCATCTTGGACAGAAACGCCCACCGAGGGACTCAAGGCGGTCAATATAAACCCAGCCAACGCAGGTATCGGAGGAGACGAAGAAGATGACGGATAGAGTATACAGGTGTCCTAGGTGTGGGAACACCTCCATCTCCCACGATTACGGACTCAGGACTCTAGTCTGCACGAAATGTAAGGCTCCCTTAAGAGGTTTTAAACAAAGATAGGAATTCTTGGGATGAGGTTTCATCTTGAAAACTGAAACGATAGAGGAGAGAAAAGCTCAAAATCTTATGAAGCTTAGACGCTACAAGCTGATAAAACGCGAGGAACAAGAAAACATCATCAGCCTCTTAGCCAAAGTTTCTAGAAAAAGAAAGTACGTACTCATTTGGTGTATACAAGCTCGAGTAGTAGGAGTGGCTTACGTTAACAAAATGGAAAAAGCCATGAAAGCAGCCGGAGCTGAGAAGGGAATGATAGTTGCCAATACTAAATACACTTACGCAGCCAAAAAGAAGTCAAAGAAATACGGGATAGAACTGATTCCTAGGATCTTTCCCTCCTTCAACATCTTCAAGCATGAATTGGTGCCCAAACACGAAATCCTTTCACCTGAAGAGGCAAAGGAGCTATTGGAGAAATACCGAGTGAAACCGTACCAGTTGCCTCAAATCAGAGCCTCAGATACCGCGGCAATTGCAATCGGGGCTAAACCCGGAGACATCCTCAAGGTCACCAGAAAAAGCCTGACAGCAGGAAAATACGTTTCTTATAGATATGTCGCTCCTGGCTGATAAATGCAACAAACTATGGTAGTCCGACATGGATCAATTGAGTACAAGGTGGTTTAGTGCCTGCCCGAAAGATGCGGGCTGAAGTTTTCGACGATAATGGGAATCGATACACGATAACCTTTCAAGGACGAGTAACGCGAGAAAAAGCGATTCGCATTCTTGACACCGTTGAGTTGTTAGGAGGCATGCGTGGATTCAGCCCAAAACGGGGCAGAAGCACTTCTAGACTCTCAAAATATGACAAAGTCCGGCTCGTAATAGACAAAGACTTCCCGGCAGTTTGGTTTTCCTCTAGAGAAGTTCAGTCGATTTACGAAGAGGAATTTAAAGAGCCCATTAGTTTAAGCACCGTTTCCAACTACCTGTCTCGAATGACTGATCGCGGTTTTCTCATCAAGAACCAAGCCAGCGGTCGTCAAAAGTATAGGATAGTAACCAAAATAATGAAACGTGCGATGGTACACTGAAAGTTTAACACACATCCATGTTGGTATTTCGAACGTAAAACATTAATTTTTTTTGATACCAATAAAAATTAATATCCCCATCAAGAGCAGTTTACCAAGGAATATTAAAATGGAGAAAGACTGGCGCAAGAGAAGCAATCACGGCTATTTCGTTAGTGCCCCAAAGGTTTTTGAGCCCATGTTAAAAGACGACAGTGTTCAAAAATGGATATCAAAATTGAAAGAGAAGGCAGGGTGGAGAGCAACTGCACCTGTTTTCCTTAGAACTCTATACAAGTTTAGCGAATATTGCGACAAAAGTCCGAGTGAGTTAGTTGCCTCAGCACTTAGAGAACAAATAGCAGAACAGCCGGAAGAATTAGTTCCTGCAAGTTTAGAGGTCCGAGAAGTGGCACAGAAGTTTGTGAATCAAGTGCTAAATTCTGGCAAGCGCGAAAGTGCAAGGCACACGAGGGCTTGCCTAACATCCTTTTTTAGAGCAAACAACGTCTCATTGCACCTGGATATTATTCCTAAAGTTGTGAAGAAGATCGAGATCATTCCCTCTAAAGAACAAGTTTACATCATGGCGGACTACACTCGCTCACTGAGAGACCGGGCTATAATCCTATGCATGTATCAGAGTGGACTTGGAATTACGCCCCTAAGAAATCTCAACTATGGGCACGTCAAGGAACAGATCGAGAAGAATAAGATCCCAATTCGAGTTCATGTTACTTCCGATATCGTCGAAAAACCCTTGCCTGTAGTCTACTACGTTTTTTTCGGAGCTGAGGCGTGCGAAGCTTTGAGCGCTTATCTGAAAGAAAGAAAGAGAAGAATCAAGAGGATGAGGGAACAAGGTAAGAAAGTGAAAGGGTTGACGCCAAGTAGCCCACTGTTTGCCTCTGAAGGCAGAAACGTACCTTTTGGAGGCAGAATGGCGATCTCAAGCATTTGGCGTATCATCAAGAACTCAGCTGAGAAGACAGGGTTAAAAAAAGAAAGTGTCTGGCCTAATCTTCTAAGAAAAGCTTTCAAAGCTGAACTAGATCGTTCACCAATTGACCGGGATACAAAGCAGTTCTTAAAAAGGCATCCGGTATCTGACAAAAAATACAACATCAATGAAGTTGAACAGAAGTATTTGATGTGCAATTTGAGCAGAACAAAACTCGACAAACTTATGATCCTCAGAGAGTTTGTGCGATCGCTCGGAATAGAAGAACTTGAAACAAAGATAAAACATGTACAGGCACAGATTCCTCAGATGACCGAAGAAGACGCTTTGAGGTTTCTAATACGTACGGAACTTGTAGGCGTGGACAAAGCAAAGTTGATTAAAAGGAGTATAAGCCAACCATGAAAAAGGAAGAGATGAACAGAATCATAAAGTTTGAACTAGAATAATACCTAAGGGAGCTATTGGTTCAACTCAGAATAAGCTTAGATACTATTACAATATTTTTCGGAGAAAGGGTATAGTGAAGGGCATGTCGAGAGAAGAATGCCTCAGAAATGCAATTGATCGGTTGAAAGAAGGCTATCCTAACTTCGATCCCAAATTTGACGAAAACTTCTTCAAGACACATGAAAAAGGTTTTTTAAGAAGATTGCTTGACCGAATGAGGCGTGGAAAGAAACGGTCAAGACGTTAATGCTCTCTAAACTAGACGCCACTGGCGACTTTTTTACAGTATTCGTCCCAATTCTTGATTATTTCATTTAGAAGTTCACGCTGTAAATCGTAGAAGGCTTCAACATCCTTCTCTTTAAAGAAAACTCTCACAGCAAAGGTTCTCTGAAGCCTGTCTAGTCCAACACTTCCCATGTAACCCGTATGACTTGTAGCAATGGTAAGCTCAGGCTTTTTTACAAATATTTTCTTGTGTCTATCATAGAAGGAGTCAATGACTGGAGCAATGCAGTTTTCGATCAACTCTGTATTTGTAATGTCCCCTGGGAGGGTCGGTGGGAAGCCCACCCTGAACGTATAGTCAACTGTATCCTTTTTGGAGTAGTTCAAGATCCGGCTGTCTAAGACCTGTCTGTTGGGGATCTCAATGAGGTTATGGGTGGGCATGTAAATCTTTGTGTAGTTAACCGTTATCTCCCTAACTTGGCCTTCCACGTCCCCTATCTTCACGTAGTCCGATACTGTGAAGGGCCTAGATATCATGATATACAATCCGGCTAGGAAATTTCCAACGGTCTGTGTGGCTGCGAAACCTATGGCAGCACCGCTTAGAGCAGAGAGACTCAAAATAACGCCTGTGTCTATCTTGAATATTGGCAGGATGATGGTTATAGCTGCGGCAAAGATGACGATTCTCGTGATCACTTTGAACATATTTTCTATGTGCTCCACCAACCCAATCCTTTTAGAATACCGCTTGATCGCTCTTCCAA
>Ga0224501_10003929_pt1 | contig 11721 bp, 6 predicted proteins | sample SF_Oct11_sed_USG_4_FD_169105 | JGI IMG/M metagenome (GOLD analysis project Ga0224501, IMG submission 169105) | Sediment microbial communities from San Francisco Bay, California, United States - SF_Oct11_sed_USGS_8_1 | ecosystem: Environmental > Aquatic > Marine > Sediment | place: USA...
GGCATCCCTTAAACAATACTGCCCGTTCACAGCCATAAAAACGGGGGGGGGGGGGCTGAAACCTAAGCTCTATATGGTCGCCTCAGCTAATAAGCAATAAAGGGTGAAAGTGTGTAAAGTAGTAAAGTCTGGGCAGATTCACTTCCCAGCTCACTGCTCACTGCTCACTGCTCACAGCTCACGAAAGTATGCATACAAATATTTCTGTCATCATTATCAGTATAACTGAGGAATGACTCATGTACCTTGGCATAGTATAATGTAGAATGATGGTGTCCCCATCTGCTGTGAATGATGCAGTGCTGGTCTTACCAGATGGCATATAATCTGTGTACCCGGTGCTTCCGTACTCAGTAACTTGACATACCTAAAAAATTACAACGTGCCGAGATAGTGAGATGGTAGAACACTGGGGTCACAACTATGAGAATGTCATGCATCGGTCCAAATCCTGTATATCATAGAGCTATCCTGCCTAACTGTAGAGGATAATTCTATGGTGTACATGATCACCGGATACGGATAACTGATCCAAAACATTCTATAAAGTTTCCATATGTGTAATTCTGTTTGAGTGCAAGATCTTGTAGGCAACCCTGTGATGGTCAAACAATCCTTGTCCTACGTATGAGAACTACTCAACTATAGTTATACACAGAGCCCTCCAAGGGCTCTGTGCCCCATAAGTATCACAAATCACCCTAAAGGCTATCATTCTGTGCTGCATCTCTAGGAGGGATTGACATTATCAGACTTGTGTCTGGGCGTGTGATGCATGCAGTCAATACTTACCGCGACATTAAAGCAGTTTTTGTCAAATTTGTCGCCTGGATTTGTGTCGTTAAAGTCACGGCAGGGATTCCAGTCATATGTAGTAATGGCTTGTGAAGCATGGATACCCGGTATACCAGTAAACCTGTTGATAGGCAGACTTTTTATATGATAATTCAATGGTGTAAAACACTTCTTTGTTTCTTCTCGAGCACCCTGGCCATTTTTTAAAACAAATTTCCTAAGCCAGAGGCTTGTTGGAGTGATAGGGGCTAGAATACGTGTGAGCAGCCCACACTCACAATGGTAGCCCATCGTGACCGGGATTTAAAGTTGATTTTCCATGACACTGGGCAGTTATTTCGATGGGATCTATGAAGTAAAAGACATAACCAAGCCCTTTTGTGTAGTACACTCAATCACGGGATCAATTGCCACTGTCCACATGTAGCTGATTTGGTTTGCGGCTGATATTTTAGTGACACCCCATCACAGATCAGAAGTCAATACCTGAGGATAGCTCAGCAGTAAAATGCTGGTCTTGCTATCGCTAGACCCCGGGTTCCAAACCCGATCACAGCGGGCTCCTGTTGTAAGTGTGAGCTCCATTATGCTAACCCTGGTTCAAAAGACAAGCATTATGATGTGGGGCATTAATACTGACGTTCGTGTAGTGCCCCATGACTGGCGAAAATAAAGCAAGTACCTAACCCAACAGCTTCACCATAAGAATAAATATATCATAAGCAAAAAATTCCTAACCAAGGTATGTAATAATAATCAAAATAATTTTCTGTCAGTCACAGTCCGACAATAACCGCGACAAGCTGCGAGCCTGGGGTTGACATAGCGGAAGCTGGCCATCCCCTAAACCCACTACACGCCGACTCAGTGTGAAGCATGAGCTACAGGACTGAACAGTTGGTCCTGGGAAATTGGGGGTCTGGCAGCTTACATGTAAGCCACCTGTTTACACAGGAGCTCACACGCAGCTGATATACCAGGCATACCAGGTATATATGTCTTAGGTCTTAGCTAAATAACACAGGATAGAGAATCACCCTTACCTCGCCTTCCCGCCAGTACCAGCTAATGCGCTCATATCCAAAACACCTTTATCTGTGATGACTTTACACGCTCCATCGTGTGATTTGATCTTCAAGGAGCTGGTATAACTGAGAAGCACCGGTAGAATTGCTACCCAGTACATAGTTGTGCTGTAGGTGAATGACTGCTCTCACATGATTGAATTGTCTCTCGCTATCAGTGATAAAATGCATAATGGACAATGAGAACTGGCAATGAGTGAGTTCGGCATATCCAACCCGAATGCATTGCAATGCTGTTTGTATGTTATTGTTTTTGGTGTTGTTGTTGGCAATTGGCCATTCATAATCCATACCACATCCTTCCCACTTCTGAGGCTTATTTTGGCCAGGAGTGGTAGGAGCTAGGAACTGTGTGAGGAGCTCATATTCACAGTAGGAGCTTGCCATGTTCTGGACTTAAGTCCAGGAGCTTACGATCTCGAGCCAAGCGCTCCAGCTGTTGGGCTATTCGATGGTTTAGACACAACTTTCATGGGATGGAGCAGCAGAAATACAAAATTAAATTGAATGTCTCTCGGATTTTGCTGAAACTAGGTGTGAAATATACCAATCAGGGCACGCAGGTTGAGTCGATGAAGAACCACACAAGTATGAATACAGTACAGTAGACTATACGAGCGAAATCAGCTACATCCTAGTTCTGGTTGGTGAGCGATAAAACTAAGCAGATAAGTAAGTCTATGATGACGAGTAATTTATCTCCATATGATGAATCCGTAATCAGCTGATTCTTCTGAGCTGTGCTTGTTTATAAACAACAGGACATACACAATGATATGATCATATCTTATCACACAAGGAAAGATAATTATCAATAGCCTGGAAAACTGGGTCGTAACTTATTTACACAGATTATTCCTCCAACTGAACCATCATGGTACAAACAGTGATTGGTACATCAATAAAACTTATATTAGTAACTCGCCAAATTAGTGACTGTATGTCATTCACCAAACTCAATATAATTGATATGGGAGCAGCTGAAAAGCCCTCCTATTGATGCAGGCTATCGGGTAGTTGCGGAGTGGACATTACTTTTCTGGTTGGGGTGGAGGTTTGAGAGTCCTATCTGTATTACATGTGCAACCATGCACAAAGCACTGTATCAGTGAACTCAAATAAATTAGAGATAACAGTTTTTCGAAGTCTTATAGGTTCGCATAATGCTACCCAATCTCTGAATCAGAAAAACTTTTTTTAAACAACCATGTTAGCAGATAGACAGTAGGCACTGCAGGGGAGATGCTAGCAACTAGTAAATTTGTACATTCTTTCTTCAATATGTATGATAGTTTTTTCTTGTGACATTTTCAGCAGTATGGTGAAGCTACCGGGTTCATCACCAGTTACAGATTGGCATGGAGTACCACCAGCAGCGTGTCAGTATCAATGCTCCACCTCGTAGCTAGGCATGATCTTGTTTGAGCTAGAGTTTGGATGTGAGGAGCGGTCATACTCTCAATGACAACCCGCCATGACCTGAATCCGAATCCAGGTTCTCACAGTTGCAAGCTCAGCCCTCTACCATTGAGATATCCTGCTTTGTACATGTGTATGATAGTGTCACCGTAATACAACTTGAAGAGAAGAAAAGATTCAGGCAATGCTCAAGTCTGGAGAAACCATTGTGAATGTCTATACCCATACTTCAATCCCACACCGCAATGATAAATCTATACGAGATACATCCCAAACGGGTGCCATGATAATGAGATGGCAAAAATCTGTCAGTACCCACGCTCATGTTTATTTCTACTGACATGACCAGTGTTTGCAAACAAATAGTTTTTATTTAGACACTAACAACACGTTTAACACCAACAAATGGTCACCTAGTGCTTGTGCTATAGGTTTTTCGGTTGGAACCATAGAGAAAGTCGCGCTGTTGAGGCGTCAATCCAGAATTATTGGAGGAAATTTAGTCTTGTATCAGTTTTGTTATCTATGTGATGAGAACTCGGCTACTACTGATTGGAGTGCTAATTCTGTCTGCTCAGTTGGATGAATCGTGATGTGTCTGCCTGTTCATAACTGAGTTTTTTGCAAATGAATTTCCCAGTAAAACCTGAAATAAAATCATAATGAAGTCATTTCCATCCACAACCTAGTCTCTCCCTCTCCCTCGAGCAACAGTAAAACCCTCTCACACAAAGGAAATAGTGTAACACGACTCTGGATATTATGGTAAAAAGGCAACAAGTTCTAGACACTTAACTTTTGTACATCTATACTAACCTGACGTTGAAGCATGGCTAAGGTAGATTCGGCTTCAGTGATTAAGGATTCTATGCGCTCTTTGTCCGTCTCCGATTTGTTTTTTCTGAAAGAATCCTTTGTCCGTCGAAGAGAATACTCCCTAAAAGAGATCAAACGTTATTTAAATCACTGGTGCAGAACCCTATAGTGTGCCAGATCCTAGAAGTAAGGTGAATTCTGCAACAGTGATTTAAGCGGGTAACAATGTACATACAATACTAAGATATTGAGCGTTTGTAGCTTAGACTAAAAATGCACAATGATGATGAAAGCCGAGCAATAAACCTGAACCAGTGAGATAAAGGAACTTTCACTATATGACTATGTCACTGCCTAAACTCTATCATTCTATACTACAAAAAGCAGTATTAGCTGAGTACACACCAACAGTCATTCTACTCATTACTTAACACTTAACAGACTACACAGTATACTGACTATACTCTATCCTACGACAGTACGACTACACTCTAGTCTAAACTAGTGGCTAGTCTATTCTACACAGTACACTGTACCGTGATTAGTGAAAACACTCACTGACTCAGTGACTCACGTCCTGAGAGTGACAGTGAGTGAGTGACTTTGAGTTTGACTGTGACTGTCACTGTGGACTGTGGTGTGAGTGACCAGTCACCAGACAATTTATCTAGTATCAGTTACCAACGACCGTACAGACCGAGTTAACCAACGTCGATTACTCATAACATTCCCAAAGACTTTGGTTAACCGACCTGAAATTATAGTTTGAGAAATTGCTTCCTTCTCGCAGAATCTTATGATAAAGTGAAAGAACCTTGGTTTTAGTAGCAGCGGCCATTTCAATAAGCATTAATAGGATTCCCGAATATGACCTTGAAGTCTTGAGGTTATATCCTCAAAATTATATACCCTCATTTTAATTACCACTGAAATCTGTTGTCTTTTAATAGGAATGTAGAGAGAAATAAATATTTTTTAGCGGAAGATTAAAATGTTATTTCGACTTTTCGATGTTTTAAGGAGGCTGCTTGAGAAATGAGGCTGCCTTTGCTAGGCTAAACCTGTCAACTTTCTTCGGAAAATTTTGTTTTTCCTTTGATGATGGAGCAAAATTCAGATTTGCCTTTAGGGTGGCACAGGGAAGAAGTTATCCGCAAGACAGGCTTGTCCGCAGGAAAAACAGATATCTATTATCATGGGTATGGTCCAACGATCTCGTCGTACCGCAATGCTAGCACGGGAACTTGAACGCTGTCGTCAAAGTCCTCAAGTCAATTGCGTTTTGCCACTCTCGTCTCGGGTATTTGTTTACGACTACCAATCGGCTTGCCGCATTTTGGATAGCACCTGGATTTTCTTTGTCCGCTTGACCATTCAGTAATTGATTATTAGCATTCACGGGCGGTATTATCGCTTTGTGTTATATCTTGTTCTTCTTATGACTTATCAAGTTGATTTTACCATCTCGGTGAGTCCGTTGGGACTGGGCGTCCCACAGTGGGAGTTCGTTGTTTGTAGTACAACTAGCAGTTTTACTTAGTTAGTACTTCAAGTTCAAGTAGTTTTCTACTTCTAGTTCTACTTCTAATTCTAGTCCTAATTTATTATTGTACTGGTGGTAGTGTTGATACTAAATGATAGTGTAGACTGTCGTGTAGTATCAGCTATCTACTCTAGTCCAGTTGACTAGTGTAACTAATTCAGTAGCCCAGTCAGTCTCGGTGATATACGACATGTCACTGACTGAGCAGCTGTCTTGGAGTTGGGGTATTTGAAAGTATTTGTTTCACCACAATACCAAACAATGTTTGGTATTGTGGTTATGCCTACTCTGATGAACTGGCTGTCCGGTGTCCTTGTTAGTGCTGCGCTAGCTTAACATTTACTTCAAGTTCAAACTTTAATTTATAATTACTAACTTAGAAATTAGATTAGAACGAACTCAGTGACTGTGCAAGCAGTTGGGACTGTTGGGTTGATGTTGTACTTCATTCATGGTGAGACTCACTGAATTAATCACTCATTGGGTCATTGGAGTTGGTTACTCCATCATCAGTCTGTGATTGATTTGATGGTTAGCCTAACAGGCGTTGTCCCCCCTGAGTAATTCACTGTTATTTATTGAGACAGATGTGTGAATGGCTGAGTCAATATCATTCTTGAAATCATAATGACGCTCAAATCCTTGCTCCGACTTAGCAAATCCCTTCCTGAGTGGTACATCTAGCTAACACTAGTGTCATCTATCCAATATTGTAGTATCCAGTTTCACATTATTAGGTGCATTCGCGACCAAAATTTCGGTCGCCAACACGCGGTCACGGTGAGGAAGCGCAGTTGCGTTCAGGATGAATTTTGATCGGATTAGAGTTGTCTTCTCTTAAATTGAACTCCTTGGTTAGAGCCGAACAACCGTTCGCAATTCGTTATACCAACGTAGTAATCAAGTCTCTTTGTTATAACCTTGACATTTGCCTAAAGTACTACGCTAACGCCGGTTTTCGGTCACAGACCGCAAATGAAGGTGAAATATATTTTTTAAATAGCACTTTTCGGTCGCGTTATTGAACAGTTTTCTAGATTTCGCGACCGAAGTCCATTTCGGTCGCGAAAAAACGAGCTTGCGAATGCACATATTATGCTTCTTCCACCATGGGTGATTTTATTCAGAAATTAGCTACAGTAGACTTATTACCGTTGTTCAATTATGGATAGAAAATAGAAGGTGCATTACGATATCCATTTCTTCTCTTAGACCTGATGGTAGAAAATATCGCAGTAAACCACAGATACAGAGAGAGCTAGGCGATTCGTGTGACCTGACTAGCTTTGACTTTAAATCAGGAAGAATGATTGCTGGCAGTAGTCTTCGTCGGAGTAAACCTAAGAAGGTCTCTACATATGACTATTCCAAAGGTATTTTATTGTTGCGTTTAAGGCAATAACCTTTTCTTTTTCGACATAATAATATACAATAGTATATTGTGTCCTATCGCATGAGATGACATCCCGTCTATTGCACGAAGTGAATCAATTCATGAATCCGAGATAACTATGAAGTGATTGTACATGTACTCAAGAGAAAAACTGGACTTGAGAGACAGCTTACTGGTAGAGTACTGAGAGATAGCTCACTGGTAGAGTACTGAGAGATAGCTCACTGGTAGAGTACTGAGAGATAGCTCACTGGTAGAGTACTGAGAGATAGCTCACTGGTAGAGTACTGAGAGATAGCTCACTGGTAGAGTACTGAGGGATAGCTCACTGGTAGAGTACTGAGAGATAGCTCACTGGGAGAGTACTGAGAGATAGCTCACTGGTGTAGTTCTGAGAGATAGCTTACTGGTAGGGTACTGGTCTCATGATTACAACAAAACCTGTAATCAAGCGCCGGTGGTGATGGGCTCCGGTTGTGATTGCGAGCATGAGTGAACTTAACCGAGTACCTAACCCAGTGTATGCGCTATAGCTGTGCAAACTTCATACAAAAAAGGACTTGTGAAACTAAAATCCAGTCACTATAGTTAAAACTGCCTGTCGTTTCCATCTTTACTAGCCAGTGGTATATCGATGTTGTTCTTTAATAAGTCCCACCTTTGGAATGCATTTATTTCTCATGAGCACGAGTGTGTTTCACTATTCGATCCTCCATTTCCGCTTTAGAATACCGGAACGCGCTAGAACGCTTTAGCAATCTTGGCTATGATCCCCAGCGCACAATTTCCAGGTCTATCGTCTCATATCATTTCTTGGGTGAGTGAGCACAGGTCACATTTTATTTATGTCCCTTGCAGGTTTCCGCGGCGACCAGAATCTGACTTTACCTGTGCGGCAGACAGCATCTATCTTCAAGCAGCCGGTGACTGTGATCCGAGCCTATCCGGAGAGTAAGGTGCGGCACGATCTCAGTCACGGAGCCACTGACTCGCTGCCTCCTCATCAACTGTTCTGGGAGAGGTCATTGTCCGGCCTTACCAGCTGCGATATTAATGAGGAAACTCTGAAATCTATAGACATGCCGAGCAAAATACAAGGTTTGTAGTCGTACACAGCCCAGTGATATAAATTCTTCTACGTCACTGCGCAGACCAATCAGACTTGCAGTGTCTCACTGCGCAGTCCAATCAGACTTGCAGCGTGCCACTGCGCAGTCCAATCAGACTTGCAGTGTCTCACTGCACAATCCAATCAGACTTGCAGTGTGTCACTGCGCAGTCCAATCAGACTTGCAGTGTCTCACAGCGCAATCCAATCAGACTTGCAGTGTGTCACTGCGCAGTCCAATCAGACTTGCAGTGTGTCACTGCGCAGTCCAATCAGACTTGCAGTGTCTCACTGCGCAGTCCAATCAGACTTGCAGTGTCTCACTGCGCAGTCCAATCAGACTTGCAGTGTGTCACTGCGCAGTCCAACCAGACTTGCAGTGTGCAACTTCATTGATGACCAACACACAAACCATAGGGCCTTTCACATGATGGCGAATACGCAAAAATATCGCCAAGGTTTCTCGAATAACATTACGCGAAAAATCGCTTTGCGACAGTTCTAGTATGCTTTCTAAAATTGCCATTACGAGGAACCCTCTGGTTGGCTCAATCACTTCTACAGCCCATGAGAATCTGAAGGTTACAAAGTAGAAAGTCCGAATCGCCAACTGTGCCTGACTTGAAAACTCATTTGAGTCAGTTTGGGAGCAGTTATCATCACACAGTCAAAAAAGCCACAATACACGAGAACCAGGGCATCAGAGGCGATTATAAAATGTAATCTGGCCAAATTTACCTGCTAGTAGTTGAGTTTGACTGCAAACAAAATCCCAACGGATGATTTCTAATGACAGTTAGACCTGAAATAGAACCTCGGTATGGCACCACCTATGCAGTCTCATTGGCCGCAGTTATCTACGTTGGGAAACCCTTGAGGTGCAATTTTTGACCGAGAAATTTGATTGTTCGATGAGTCGGACGTCCAAGGCAGATCAGGCGCATTCAGTCTCCGGGAGGCAAATTATCGGATGTCCGAGGCAGATCAGATGACACTTCTATAGTCACATTCTGGTAGGCCGGGCGTAGCATAACTATAAAACACCTTTAGTGCGGGAATAGTGGTCGCAATCATATGGCTAGGAACGCGAATTACGAATTGTTATTTGCGATTAGCATATCGTTTAATCCCGAATTCGCCATCGTGTGGCAGGCCCTTATCTCTGGCTACCATTCTTACTCAGTGCTAGAGACATATAGTCATATACATATAAAATCTGGTCCTCTTACCCGTTGGTCGCAAAGTTGTCTATTTTCGTGTGACAATCAAAACCAGTAAAAGCAGAGATAGAAAAAGCTCGAGTTGATGTTGAAATGTGTAGCAGATGAAGTTATTGTGGAATTTAACAGAAAAAGTTTTCCCATAAATGTTTTTACTCTGATCGTTTACCGGTAGGCATGTCGCAGCCTGTACTGTCCACATATGATCTGTTTGGAGTGGTCTTCTATTGATGATTATTTATCATGGGAACACAACTCCTACTTACATGCTTACTCGTTTCCAGTCATTCACTCTTTTAGTGACACCACCTGAAGTTATTACTGATGATAATCGCTGGCATACAATTTATTCTCCTAGTTGTGAAATGATCCCCCGCTTCCTATTCGTAGTGCGAATTCTGATCGCAATTGTGTGTTGGTGGTTCCTTATTGGATGTTATGTCTAGCTGTGATCTCTTATGTTGCAGGAATTGGTCCTGATCTCACGACAGAGAATCTCCTTCAGAGTATAGCTGCTGCTCTTCATCTAAATAATCAGCCAGTCGTGGGTCAGAGTCAGTCCGTGGCCAAGTTTAGCAAAAACCCTACCGTACACGTCAACACCAATCAGCCACTAGTGCAGGTAAACACGATATCATTCTGCCACGCTGTGGTCGGAGTGGGAGCACACTGTACCCCCAACCATCTGCCTATTGTGTTTCAAAACGGGTCATTTGATTAGTTCACTCGTTTGCACCTGAGAGTTATCCTCTCCTCTTTGAGGAGAATACCTATATGGTTGGCACAAAGACATTTTTTATTGTTGTACACGGGTACTTGGCGAACCAACTAAACCTCAGGCTTGTTCGGCTAGAAACTGAAAATGATGTGAGGAGCTCGTACTCAGGAGATCCTGGGCTGTGAGGAGCTCGTACTCACAGCCCAGGATCTGTCGATATTGAGTCAAGTGCTCTTTTTGGGTTGTCCCTCTACTCATTTGTTTGTCCATTTTTTCGGAATGGACCGTTTAATTGGCTCGATTGTTTGACAGCAAGTGGTGATAACTGATGATGATATAAAGCAGCAGCAGCAGAGAGTAGATAACTCCAGGCGGAAGCTTGAGGAGTTGTTAGCCGCTATAGAGAAGAGTAACCGAGAAGAAGTGGAGGACATCACGGTGGCGCCGACCGAACCGAAACGACGCAAAAATAACACACCCATACAGAGCGGAAAGGGTGAACCGACTCCCGCTATAAATAACACACCCATACAGAGCGGAAAGGGTGAACCGACTCCCGCTATGAAATCAGAGGCTGCAGAGAAAAAACCCAGTGCTGTCGCTACTATGTCTGTGAAGGTGACCTAATGTGGGGTATAAGGCGGTGACACTGCTAGTGCCTAACTGAGGCAGGCGCAGTTGGTAGAGATACTAAGTCAGATCCACCTAGTATGGTGAACATGGAAGATTTTACATACAGCCCATATTACCCCGACATGGAATATCAAAGTTTGTGTTTAATTTACATCGATGGGGTTACATTTAATACGCCCAACTTGCAATACAACTCCTTGAATAAACCCCCACTATGTGACAATCATTGTGGTGTAATACATTGGGGAGGGGGTACATTATGGGGATACATTCGGCATCCGGTTCCATGAGATTGATAAAACAAGCTCGAGTCTAGGGGGAATGACCCGCTGTGTCTGCAACCCGACATCAACAACTGGTAACTGAATTAGTGGCCACTGGCCAGGGTTTCCACCCAGTCAAACCGGTCAACAGGGCACTGGGTCAAGTCTATTTGGTTCATTGACAACAAAATCATTTTGTTGAATGAGAAAATTGTTCTTCCGTGCCAAGCAAACATCACTTCTACATTGGGACAGCGCAGTATGTTAGACTATGGGTGAATGCACAGTGATCAACTGCCATTAACAATGCAGAACACGACACCAGATAAATGTAACGATGACGCAATCGTAGGATGACTTGTTGTTTGTTTTGACATACTATACTACCCAGGATCACCCAATGCTTTTTTTATCTTACCAGGTCGAGACAGTGGCACAGGCTGAGCTAGAAAAGACCGAACCAGTGAGCGAGGCCGCCCCCTCACTAGCTACAGATCCAGAGAGAGCATCCCCATCAGCTGAAGAGGGCTCTGGCGAGTCTCCCAATGGTACGCAAGTGGCAAAATACTTCCCTACCCGGGGACACATTTGTTAACATACACCATTGTTCTGCGCTATTGTGAGATATTTTCTTGCAAATAACAGGCTTAGTAAAAACAAAGCGAAATCTCAATTTCTATCAATCAAACCTGGTCAGAACTTTAGGTTTTCTACGAGCTCAGTAAACT
>Ga0224501_10003930_pt1 | contig 11721 bp, 9 predicted proteins | sample SF_Oct11_sed_USG_4_FD_169105 | JGI IMG/M metagenome (GOLD analysis project Ga0224501, IMG submission 169105) | Sediment microbial communities from San Francisco Bay, California, United States - SF_Oct11_sed_USGS_8_1 | ecosystem: Environmental > Aquatic > Marine > Sediment | place: USA...
TGGGAGCCGTATCGAAAATCAATCGGTCGTAGGCGGAAGTCTTGGCTTCCAGGATGCGAGTTATTCTGTCGAACAGTGCGGACTCTTCGGCGCCGGGAGATAGGCGTGCGCCGTCGAGTTGTCGGTTTACTTCGTCTATCAACCGCGGCGGTGTGGATTTCTTTATGTTGCCCCGAACGGTTTCGATGTAGTCGTCCACTTCGCGGGCCGGGTCGATTTCCAACAGATCGAGTTTGTCGACGACCGCCGTAGGTACGCTCGCCGGGTCGATGTTGAGTACGTCGCTGGTGGAGTGTGCCGGGTCAGTGGAGACGAGGAGTGTCTTGAAACCCTGTTCCGCGGAGTGAAGTGCGGCCGCTGTAGCCATCGTGCTCTTGCCGACTCCTCCTTTGCCTCCAAAGAACAGCACTCGGCGGGCAATGAGGTCGGTTAAGAGCGTCATGAGGTCGTTTTCAAAGAGTCAGGTGGCGGGTGTCAAATGTTGCGCCGATATTCGCCTCCGACCTCGTACAGCGAGTGGGTGATCTGTCCGAGCGTGCAGGTATTCACGGCGTTCATCAATTCTGCAAATATGTTTTCACCGTTGAGTGCAGCCCGCTTGAGTCTTTCGAGCGCTTCAGGCGCCTCTGCCGAATAGCGATTCTGAAATTCGCTGAGCCGGCTGATACACTCTTCTTTTTCTTCTTTGGTGGCGCGAGTCAATTCTGTGGGAGTGCTCTCGTGTTCCTCACCGTGGCGGGGCAAGAATGTGTTTACTCCTATTATCGGAAGTTCTCCGGAATGTTTTAGGCGTTCGTATTTGAGAGAGTCGTCTTGGATGACGCTTCTTTGGTATTGCCGTTCCATCGCGCCGAGTACTCCGCCTCGCGATGTAATGCGGTCGAACTCCTCTAAGACGGCATCCTCTACCAGATCGGTCAACTCTTCGATGATGAACGCGCCCTGAGTGGCGTTTTCGTTGAAGGCCAGGCCGAATTCTTTGTTGATTATCATCTGAATGGCCATAGCCCGTCTCACCGATTCTTCAGTGGGCGTGGTTATGGCTTCGTCGTAAGCGTTCGTGTGAAGGCTTTGCGCATTGTCGTAGACGGCCAGCAAAGCCTGGAGCGTGGTTCGGATGTCGTTGAATTCGATCTCCTGTGCGTGAAGGCTCCGACCGCTGGTTTGAATATGGTATTTGAGCATCTGGCTTCGTGCGTTTGCGCCGTACCGTTTGTCGAGTGCTACCGCCCAGATACGGCGGGCCACCCGTCCGATGACGCTGTACTCGGCATCCATACCGTTGCTGAAGAAAAAACTCAAGTTTGGAGCGAATTTGTCCACATCCATTCCGCGGGACCGGTAGTATTCCAAATACGTAAAGCCGTTGGCCAGTGTAAAAGCGAGTTGGTGAATTGGGTTTGCGCCGGCTTCTGCAATGTGGTATCCGCTAATCGATACGCTGTAGAAGTTACGTACTGAGCTTTCGATGAAATACTGTTGGACGTCTCCCATGAGTCTCAGAGCGAACTCGGTCGAGAAGATGCAGGTGTTTTGGCCTTGGTCTTCTTTCAGTATGTCGGCCTGGACGGTTCCCCTAACTTTGGAGACGGTTTCTGCCGCTATTCGTGCGTATTCGTCGGCAGTCAGCAAGGCTTTTACATCGTCCCATACGGCCTTGCGCGCCGAGTCGGGTTGCAGGATCTCTTCGTCGGAAATTTCCAGTTTGCCTGATTCCTTGAGGAACCGGCGGCACTGCTGCCGGATCGCAGTGTTGAAGAAAAACGCCAGCATGGTTGGTGCGGGTCCGTTTATCGTCATCGAGACCGACGTAGTGGGGTCGCATAGATCGAAACCTGCGTAAAGCCGCTCGGCTTCTTCTACGGTAAAGACACTGACTCCGCTTTCACCGATCTTGCCGTAGATATCCGGTCGGCGGGCGGGGTCTTCTCCGTATAGCGTTATCGAATCGAATGCGGTCGAGAGCCGGATGGCAGGTTGTCCGTCGGCGAGGAGATGGAATCTGCGGTTGGTGCGGTCTGAAGGTCCCTCGCCGGCAAACATTCTCGTGGGATCTTCCTGCTGACGTTTGAACGGGAAGACGCCGGATGTAAACGGAAATTCTCCCGGAACGTTTTCGAGGAGCCGCCACTTCAAGCGGTCACCCCAGCCGCCGAACGCCGGGAGGGCTACTTTCGGAACTTGAGTCTCGGAGAGGGTAGTTCGGAAATTGTCTACCGCAACCTCACGGCCGCGCACTTCATATTTGAAAACCGGTCCTCGGTAGTGTTCTCTCCAAGTTTCCCAGTCGTTTAGAATGCGTCGCGGCGTATCGTGTATGCGCTCGAGGGATGCGTTGAACGCATTCATGAGATCTTGTATGGAGTCCGGCTGAGATTCAATGTCTTGTCTGGAGAATTCTTGGAGTGAATCGGCGAACGGTCCTCCGAGAATCTTGATAGCGCGTCTAAGTCCGTCGAGGTCTGATGCGACCTCCACCTGTTCGGCGGCCCATGAGCGATATTCTCTGCAGCTTTCCGATATTTCGCTTAAGTAACGCTCTCTGTCAGGCGGGATGATGTGTTGGCTGGCGTCGGTGGTGCGCGTGCCGTCTACCGGGAAGCTCGTCTTCCAGTCCAAGCCCATCTTGTCGTTTACGGACTGAACGATGTGGGCAAAGAGCGCCGAAACTCCCCGATCGTTGAAATGGGCGGCGCTGGTGCCGAATACGGGCAAGCTTTCGGCGGGAACGTCGAATGTTTTTCGATTCCTCTGCAACTGCTTTCTTACATCTCGAAGTGCATCCTCACTGCCGCGATGCGTGAACTTGTTGACCACTACGAAGTCGGCGTAGTCGAGCATCTCGATCTTTTCCAACTGGCTCGGTGCGCCGTATTCCGCAGTCATTACATACAGCGAGATGTCCACGAGGTCGCTGATGGCGCTGTCGGCTTGGCCGATGCCGGCGGTCTCGACGAATACGATGTCGAAATCGTCTCCCTTGACGGCTCTAATGAGATCGGCCAGGTGCTCCGAAACTTCGCCTCTCGCCCCTCTCGTTGCGATCGATCGCAAATAGACGCGTGGATCTTTGAGCGTGTTGAACCTGATTCTATCACCCAGCAGGGCTCCGCCCGTCTTTCTCTTCGTGGGATCCACCGAAAGAACGGCTACCTTCTTTTCTTGGAATTCGTTCAAAAACCGCCGAACCAGTTCGTCCGTCAAACTGCTCTTGCCGGCTCCGCCGGTTCCGGTCAACCCGATGACGGGAGCAGTTTTGTTGTTGTCTTCAGGGGCGCTGCCGTTAACTCCGTGCGACTCTATCCGGCTGAGACGCCTAGCAAGCGATAAGTAAGATCCGTTGGTGGAGACGTCGGTTTCGGTTACGTCGAAGTCGCAGCCGGTGACTACGTCGTTGATCATACCCTGCAAACCCAACCGTCTGCCGTCCTCCGGAGAAAAAATTCGCTGTATGCCCTTTTCGTGCAGTTCCTCGATCTCATGCGGTACGATGACACCACCTCCACCGCCATAGATCTTGATATGGCCGGCCCCTCGTTCATCCAGCAGTTGTCTCATGAAGGTGAAGAACTCCATGTGACCGCCCTGGTAGCTGGTGAGGGCTATGCCCTGTGCGTCTTCCTGGATTGCGGCGTCCACCACCTCTTCTGCGCTTCGGTTGTGACCGAGGTGGATTACCTCGACGCCGGTAGCTTGAAGAATCCTCCGCATTACGTTGATGGCTGCATCGTGTCCGTCGAACAGGGCGGCCGATGTCACTATCCGCACCGGATTGTTGGCTTTATAAATCTTGGTGTCGATCATATCTCAAAGTTGCTATGGAAGTCGCAGTTTGGGTCAAACGCTATCCTTCAGTAAGTATCACCGGGTGGCGGATCAACTGCAATGCCGACGAGTACGAGTTAACAGCACCGGAATCCGCCCTCAGGAGGGTGCTCCATGCCAAGGCGCAGATGCCACTCATGGAATTCTTCGATCAGTTCGGGGTATAGTTCGAGGGTGTAGAACATGACCGGGTTCGGAATGCCGGCCACGTCGGATACGCTCATCAAGAGGAACATGTCTCGGCGATCCCTATACTCCCGGTATATCATCGAACGATATGGTGCGAAGTAGAGGCCTTCGTAAATTTCCTTCGCACCGTCTAGTAGGCTTTTCAGCCGAGTGCGCCAAGTCGAGGGTCGTTCGGTCATAGCTTTTTCCGTCTCTTATCCGTTGGTTTTCATTGTAGTAGATTTAAACCGGATTAACAGTATGACACAACTTCATAGCGAGAGATACGTGGCCATGAATAAAGGCGGTTTGGGGCTGTTGGTATGGTGTTTGGTCTGTTCTGGTCCTGTTGCAGCGCAGGTTCCTGCCCGAGAGCAACAGATTTCGGAAGCACTGGCAGTCCTCCGCGAGCAGGATAGAGTCGGAGCCACGGTACTGGGTTATGATAGCCCGGGGGCCGCGCTGCAGCCGATTTTGGTTGGAGACGGTGTGTTTGTCTGCCTCGCGGATGCTCCGGGAGATTCGGAGCTAAGGGTCTCTTGTTATCATAGGAGTTTGGAACCCTTTATGGCGAGGGGCAGAGAGCTGGCCGCCGAAGGAGTCGACCCCGCTGAAAGAAGACGGATAAGGGGTGAAGAGATCGCAGCCGGAGATCTCGAGATGCCGGAGCGCGCACTGCTCATGAATGCCATGGGTCCGCGCGATCCCGCTACCGGTGTGCCGGATACGATTACTGTGCTTCGCGTGATCTATCTTCCGTTTGCCACCACCGAGAATACCGGCATTCCCGATAGGCCTTCGGGTGACAACGGTCCGTGGATAATGGATGCGGGTCTGCACCGGGCCCACGTGATGCTCGCTCCCGAGAGGAGAGCCTTCGAACCGGCTCCGGTTGGCAGGTAAAACCTACGGTTCGTTTCGCAGACGGTTGTAGGTTTTTAGGTGGCGGGCGGCGGCTAACTGGTCTCCGGCCCTCTCGTACAGGTGGGCTATTGCTCCGTGTGCCTCCGCCAGGTGTCCGTCGGCAGCGATGGCTTGAGCGAAAGCAGTAAACGCTTCGTTGAGTTGACCCGAATCCTCCAAGGCGAGTCCGAGGTTGTAGGCTGCGGTTGCCCGTTCAGGTTCGAGCCGCAACGCTTCTCGATATTGATCGATCGCTTCTTCTAACTGTCCGTCGATGTGAAGTAGGCGACCCAGGTTGATTCTGGCGTTCACGTGGTACGGGTTAAGGGTCAGCGCTTCCCGGTATGCGTGCCTCGCCTTCGCCGGAGATTGGTCCTCCAACTCTTCTGCCTGGTCGTACCACCAATCGGCTTCTCTCGCCGCCCGAACCTCCGATAAATCCGAAACCGAATCTTCGAGATCCACTTCTATCTCGATTTCGTCGTCGTATTGGTAATCCTCGGTGTCGGCCTCCGCAGGGTAGTCCCACGGCATGAGGAGTTGGCCGGAATCCGCCTGCCAAATCGCCTCTCCGTCATCCGCGAGGATCTCCCCCGTCTCTACGATCAACCTTAGTTCCGAGAGTGGCCTGTCCACCGGATGTTGTCTTCTCAATTCGCGTAATGCCCGGTTGACTCTCCGGCGGGGAAGGTCGCTCTGGAAGAGAGAGGTGGTCGTCTTGAGGAATCTTAGGTCCTGGAAAGAAAACAGATAGCGGTTATCAGGGCTTCGTTCCGGCGCCAGGAAACCTGCTTGAACGAACTTTCTGATTTGGCTCTGTTCGATACCCACCAATTGAGCTGCTTCCCGCGAAGTGTAGCCCTCCGCTTCGTTCAGTAGCAACGGATTGGTCATACGCCACCCTTCATCGAAGAGGTCTTTTCAATGAAGTGGTTTGTTGTTTTGCGCTGAGGAGGGGGTAATTGGGGAGGCGACAAATTTCCCCGAACCGTCGTTGAGGTTTCCGGGGCCGATACGACGTCACCAGCATATGTGATCGTATCGATCGTCGACCAATTCATGGCCGCAATGATATAAAATTATTGCTTAAAAGGCAATATTATTTTGGGCCTAATCGAATCCATAGGCGTCTTTGATCCGCCGCCATCGGGTGCGTTGAATCAACCGTTGACGTTTCAGAAATACTAGCGGCAGGCTCGATTCAATGGACCTGACGAAATCGCATGTGGCGAGCCATGCGAAGTTCAACATGTCGTTCAAATCCGATTCTGCCTTGCGTGAGTCGAATTCGAGGAAAGGTCCGGGAAGCCGCAGACGCACTTCCCATGCATCGGTTTCGTTCAGGTAGGCGTCGAAGTTTTTAGGAGCCGTATCTAGAGTGCCGTGTTCGGCGGAGAAATTTCTAAAGTAGACCAAGGAAGGGCCGAATTTGGCCCACGACTCTCTAAGCGGTTTCATTAGCTCCAGGATCTCCCAGTCGCCTAAATACCTATCCACCTCTATGGCCTTTTCGAAAGACGGCGGTGCTCGAGGCGGGGCCTTGTCGGTAAGAGGCACACTGGCATCGAATGCGCTGAGGAGTGCGGCAAATACGGCCTCGCCGTGCCGCCATGCCGAATCCTTGAGCTTTTGGAGGGAGGGTGACCTGGCATACTCGGGCAGACCCCACCGATTCTCGTTGTGCAGTACGGCTAGAGCACCGTAAGCTTCCGCTAGGTATCCGAGATGAGCTACTGCGCAGAACAGGTGATGCTCGACCAGGTATTTGTAAACTCGGCGGTCGCTTTCTTCTACATACCCCTTTAGGTACCGCGATCGGCTCACGGGCATGCCTTCCGGATCGAGGACCCTGCGCGGTTGGAAGAAGGGGACCTCAAATTGAGTGTCGTAGATTATAGGCCGTGCATCGATTGCGATTTGGAATTCCTCGAGTGACTCGGTCGTCGCCAACCCCAAGGAAGACGGAATGATCCAACGGTCATCCGATCGCAAGATTTGAAGTCCGCGCTCGAAGATGACTCTTACCAAGTCCTTAGTTGGGAACGGGTCGGTCATGTGGTGACAGGCACTCCGGGAATTCAAGCTCCTTCGTTCATTACCCCTGCCGGCCGGGCCCGTTCCGAGGAAGCCCATTCCTTCCATTCTGGGTTACATTCCAGTGCGTAGCCAACGAATCGGGAGAATCAAGTGACTGAGAAGGACAAGAAAACCAGACCGAAATTGTCCAACGTGTGGGCGGAAGCCCGGGCGTTGGTTTGGAAATACAGGTCCCGGCTTGCGTTGGGGTTTGGTTTGATGTTGGTGAATCGGCTTGCGGGTCTGGTGATTCCGATGAGTTCGAAGTATTTGATCGACGACGTGGTTGGCAACTCCCGCACTGATTTACTGCCCCTGCTGGCCGGCGCGGCGTTGATCGCAACGGTCGTTCAGGCTAGCTCTTCGTTTGCGCTGTCCCAGGTTTTGGGCGTAGCTGCACAGAGAGCCATTACCGAAATGCGAAAGACGGTCCAACAGCATGTGACCCGCCTTCCGGTTTCATTTTTTGATTCTACCAAAACCGGCGTCTTGATTTCCCGGGTTATGAGCGATGCCGAAGGTATCAGAAATCTAGTCGGCACGGGGTTGGTCCAATTGGTCGGTGGGCTGTTGACGTCGGTCATCGCCATCGGGGTTCTGTTCTATCTCAATTGGCGCCTCACGGTGATTACGGTAACGATACTGGTGCTGTTTGCCGCTGCGATGGCATTCGCCTTTACCTTCTTGAGACCGATCTTCCGCGAACGAAGCAAGATAAATGCGGAAGTGACCGGCAGATTGAATGAAACGTTGGGCGGTGTTCGGATTGTAAAAGCCTATACCGCAGAGCGACGGGAGAATTGGGTCTTCGCCAAGGGTGCGCACAAGTTATTTCGAAATGTTGCGCGAACCATCACCGGCATATCGGCGATTACATCGTTTACTACTCTGATTGTAGGCACCATCGGAGTGGTGATGATCATGGTGGGAGGTAAGTCGATGCTTTCGGGCGCCATGACGCTCGGTGATTTCGTAATGTATCTAATGTTTACCGGCATGATGGTGGCTCCGCTCATGCAAATGGCTTCGATCGGCACACAGGTGACCGAAGCATTTGCCGGACTAGATCGTATCCGCGAACTGAGGGAGATGGCCACCGAGGACGAAGAGGATCAAGACCGAGCAGTTTTGGAAAATGTGAAAGGCGACATGGCCTTCGAAGATGTCTGGTTCGAATACAAAGCAGATACGCCGGTCCTCAAAGGTATTTCCTTCGAAGCGTCGGCCGGAACGACTACGGCACTGGTTGGATCGAGCGGATCCGGCAAGAGTACGATCATAGGCTTGGTGATGGCGTTCAACCGGCCGAAACAAGGCACCGTGAGGGTGGACGGCAAGGACCTGCGAGAGGTTAGACTTCACGACTTTCGCTCGGCGTTAGGGGCCGTCCTGCAGGACAATTTTCTTTTTGACGGATCTATTAAAGAGAATATCGCGTTTGGGTGTCCCGGGGCTACCGACCAAGAAATAATTCGGGCGGCTACGGTTGCACACTGCGATGAGTTTATTTCTGAATTCCAAGACGGCTACGATACCATAGTTGGCGAAAGAGGAGTACGTCTATCAGGAGGCCAACGTCAGCGAGTCGCCATCGCGCGTGCTATTCTGGCTGATCCCAAGTTGTTGATCCTGGATGAAGCGACCTCAAGTCTGGATAGTGAAAGCGAAGCGTTGATTCAGGACGGTCTGAACAATCTGCGCAAAGGCAGAACGACGTTCGTAATTGCGCACAGGTTGTCGACGGTCCAAAGTGCCGACCAGATCCTGGTTATTGAGGACGGGCAAATCGTAGAGCGGGGTACCCACACGGATCTGTTGGAGATGGACGGAAGATATCGGGAGTTGTATGACAGGCAGTACAGAATCGAAAGAAATCGATTTATCAATCCGGGAGAGGATTTTACTCCGGAGCCCGAGGCAGAAGAGCCTCCCAAGGGCCGTGCCCGCGGACCTAGGGATCTGTAACGACGGCTATGAATTTAGGCGTTAACTGGGCCCGGGTTTTCGATGCGGTCCAGGACGAAGTCGATCAAGTTCTGCCTGGCGCGGTCGACGGTCTGGCGCTTTGCCACTTCGCTGTCCACGATTGAAATATGCTCGTGTGTTTTGACGGCCTCTTCGAACGCATCCAGCTTTTCACAAAGTTGGTGAAGAAGTTCTTTGTCTTTGTGCATTCTGCCTCCTCAACTCCGTTCGTGAACCCTCAAATCAGTTATTAAATGTATACTCCAAACACGGTTGACGGCGCAAGCGTTTTTAGGCTTCCGCACCCTCTCATTTCAAGGTTCGCTCCGAGTATTACGGGTTTCCTTCATATCGGTCACGTAGCCCATATGGCATATTTGTGGGGTTTCACACACTCCCAGGGCGGGTTGGTGCGTCTTCGATTCGAAGATCACGATTCCAAGAGGTATCGGCCGGAATATGAGAAGTCAATTGTGGAGGACATGCAATGGCTGGGATTCCGGGTGGATGAGGATGGTGGCAAGGTGTTGCGGCAGAGCGAACGTCATGAAACTTACGAGAAAATCCTATCCCAATTGCGAGGCCGCGGTCTGGTCTACGCATGCGAATGTTCGCGCAGGGACATCCAGGCTCAGGCTGGCATGACCCGAAGTGAGGGAGAAGAGGTGCCGTATCAGAACGTCTGCCGTCATCGTGGCCTGGCGGAGGGTGAAGGGAGAAGCGTTCGTCTCGTCTTTGAGCCTGGGCCGGTCACTTATCGGGATCTTGTGGGGGGGCTTAAAACCGAAGATCCGGCACTGCGTTTCGGCGACTTGATGATTCGCGATCGCCATGGAGATTGGACCTATCAGTTCGCAGCCACGGTGGATGATATCGAGCAGGGAATTACCCTCGTAGTCCGGGGAGACGATATAGAGCCTTCCACGGCTCGGCAGGTTGCGCTGGCATCGCTCATCGGAAGGGAGACTCCCCCGGTTTTTCTTCATCACCCGCTGATCTTGGACAGGGACGGAAGGAAACTATCCAAGCGAGACAATGATACGGGTGTGCGTGAACTAAGGGAGGCGGGCTGGGAACCAGAGAGGGTGCTGGGCTTGGCATGTTTTCGTGTAGGCTTAATTTCAAGGGACCGTCCGGTGCATGCAGAAGAAGTAGTCAACCTTTTCTTGAATAGATTGGATGAGGAAACTTCATGAAACGTTTTATGTGTGGTCTTGCATGGGCAGTCGGCGCGGCATTCGTCGCATCGCCGACGGCAGCTCAGCAAGCAGATTGGTTGGATCAGTACCGAAGCGATGCGGAGAGGATCATTGCCGCTGCACTCGACGATAGTACCGCTTACGAAAGGCTAGCCGAACTCGCGGATCTCTTCGGTCCGAGGCTCAGCGGGTCCGAGAACCTGGAAAGAAGTCTGGATTGGATCGTCGAAAAACTGCTGGCCGACGGGCTCGAAAATGTCAGGAGTCATCCGGTTATGGTTCCGCACTGGGTCAGAGGAGAGGAGTCGGCGACTTTATTGGAGCCGAGGGAGCGGAATCTCCCGATGCTCGGCCTCGGGGGAAGTGTGGCAACGCCCGAAGGAGGTATCACAGCCGAAGTATTGGTTGTCTCTGATTCGGTGGAACTGTTCGAGCGGGCCGACGAAGCTCGGGGCAAGATCGTTTTGTTTGACGTTCCTTTTACAACATACGGAGAGACGGTCCGGTATAGGAGCCGGGGTGCTATCTATGCTGCTAGAGTCGGCGCCGTGGCGAGTTTGATCCGCTCCGTTACCCCTCGTTCCATGCAAACGCCGCACACCGGGGCCATGGGGTACGATCCCGCGGTGACTGCAATTCCGCACGCGGCTTTGACCGTTGAAGACGCCGAGATGTTGCACCGCATGCAGGACCGCGGCCAACGGATTGTGATTCGATTGGAGATGGAAGCCCAAACTCTGCCTGATGCCGAATCCCGAAATGTTATGGCGGAAATTACCGGTCGTGAATTTCCGGAAGAAGTAGTAGTGCTCGGAGGTCATATCGATTCGTGGGATGTAGGACAGGGAGCCATGGATGACGGTGGAGGCTGTGTGGCTGCGTGGGAGGCCGTCCGCCTCCTACAGGAGTTGGGGCTTCGTCCCCGCCGCACCGTACGCGTAGTGTTCTGGACCAATGAAGAGAACGGACTCAGGGGAGGGAACGTCTACAGAGATTCACTGGGAGCCGATGTTTCCGATCACGTGCTTGCGATCGAATCGGACGGAGGTGTATTCAAGCCTTCCGGGTTTGGGTTCGGTGGTTCCGATGCTGCGTACGATATAGTCAGACGGATCGGAGAGTTGCTGGAGCCTATCGATGCAGGTTCCATAACCCGAGGAGGCGGTGGAGCAGACATTGGGCCGTTGATGAGGGAAGGCGTGCCAGGTATGGGGCTCAGCGTCGACGGGACTGAATACTTTTGGTACCACCACACCGATGCTGATACGGTGGACAAACTCGATCCCCACGAGATGGGATTGAGCGTAGCGGCTATGGCGGTAATCGCCTATGTGGTCGCTGAGCTTCCTGAACCTTTACCTAAGGCGGAGAGATGAGGAGAACGGCTGTTCTTTTTGGAGCAATTGCAATGTTGGCGTGTGCAGATCCCAACGCGCCGCCGGACAATTCGGAATTTGCTCCTGAGCTTGGCGTCGATCTGTCGACCATGACGGAAACTACAACCGGTTTGTTTTACAAGGATCTCCTCGTCGGCGGCGGTACGGAGGCGGTGGTAGGAACCGTAGTAACCGTTCATTACGAAGGT
>Ga0224501_10003931_pt1 | contig 11720 bp, 4 predicted proteins | sample SF_Oct11_sed_USG_4_FD_169105 | JGI IMG/M metagenome (GOLD analysis project Ga0224501, IMG submission 169105) | Sediment microbial communities from San Francisco Bay, California, United States - SF_Oct11_sed_USGS_8_1 | ecosystem: Environmental > Aquatic > Marine > Sediment | place: USA...
TGCATACCCCTGTCACTGGTCAGGATACCTGCATACCCCTGTCACTGGTCAGGATACCTGCATACCCCTGTCACTGGTCGGTATACCTGCAAGGTACCCGCATACCCCTGTCTCTGGTCAGGATACCCGCATACCCCTGTCACTGGTCGGTATACCTGCAAGGTACCCACATACCCCTGTCACTGGTCGGTATACCTGCAAGGTACCCGCATACCCCTGTCTCTGGTCGGTATACCTGCATACCATGACACCGGTGATGATATGAAGAAGTGACTAACATACCTTCTATAGCGATGATAGCCTTCCACTTTATCACCAATGTTATCTGCTAAGCATTCATTGAGCTCAGTGTAATCCGCGTGTAGACCACAGATCCAACCAGTAGAGTATCGAGAGTACAGCCAATGCCTATAAAACAACAAGTACACACTGAATGCATTTTTCAGTGCTGGTAATGCAGTTTTCTCAACTCACTGCAAAGAGACAGCACTGGTACGCGAGGGATAGCTGGATAGCTCAGTGACTAGAGCGCCGAGTTTGACATCATTATATCCTTGTAGTAAATATATGAGATGGACAGGACTACAATAGAGAGTATGAGATAGTATAACGGTACGACAGCGGGATAGCTCAGTGGTAGAGCAATGGGCTGGGCTCGCAACAGTGAGCACCTGGGTTCAAGTCCCGGTCATGGCGGGCTCTTTTTGTGAGTAGGAGGTCCTCAATTTAATCATACCTCAAAACAAAAACAAGCCTCACTATGAGGTGGAGCGTTAATACTAACCCCTAGGTGCCGCTCCATACTACACTGCAACTGTTGAAAAACATCTAACCCGGTAGCTTCATCGTAACGGTGGAGACACCATGATGAGGACATACCAACTTGCCTTGTGCAGTACTCGCTCATCACTCAGACAGTAGAAACTGCTTACCTGAGCCCATCTTTGCTTTTACATGGGCATCTCATTTTACTCGAAGTCTTTTCCGGACATAGACATGGAGGGTCGAGGTTCTGAACAAGAGCCTTACCAAACGTCGTGCCGCCCGTCTTCTGCATATGCAGAAAGACGAGCACATCATTGGGAGATTCTATAAAGGACAGCACGATAGCTCAATGGCTAGAGCGCTTGGGTCTACATGGAAAGATCGTAAGCGCCAGTCCTACTAATGTTGAACGTCCACTGTGAGAATGAGCTTCTCGTATAATTCCTAGCTTCTATCGCTGCAACAAGTCTCAGACATAGGAGGTTCGTTGAATAGAATTGCCAAGTGCCCCAGGGGAAAAAAGTCAGCTTCATCACAAGGAATCGTACTGAAGAAGTATATATCTAGTCAGAAAGGGCTTGAATACAGTTTCCTATTTATGTCAAATGTAATGGCATGTGGTCTGGACAATAATAATTACCTCCCTTTGATAGGCCTCAAGATTAGAGCCTTTGCCATTCAGTAACGAGTATTTTTGAGTGCATTGTGGTTACACAATGGCCTTGTAAGAATTGCATATATTATTGAGAAGAATGATTTTGGGATCTCAGCTAACTAGTCGCCTATTCGTTCACTTAGTGATTAAATAAAGTAGTTAGTCTGTCACCCATTTGAAGACTCTACATCTATAACATATGGACCCTATGGGACAGTAGAGACATGCATTACAAACCCCCTCAACATGGAAGCCAATGCATCACATATAGCCCCTAGTCTAGTCGATAAGCTAGGGGACGGAGCACTTTTAGAGCCCGTCAGTGAGTGCAGGACTTACCAGTAGAGAATGCATATTGTCGGTGGAGTTGGGACAGCGAGAAGTTATAAACAGGCAGCGATGGGTCACTCAGACTGATGTCAGTCATCAGCGATTTATCAGGGAATGGCTCGCTGCTATCATCATCATAGTCATAATAGTCATTATCCCTGTTCAAAATCTCCTCCTGAAAGACAATGGAATATTCAAAGGTGCATCACTGACGTGGTGGTTGGTGACAGCTAGACCTGGCATCACTGACGTGGTGGTTGATGACAGCTAGACCTGGACCTGGTTTTGAAGTAAAAGGTAAGAGTTGTCTCCTAGCCAACAGCCATATAGGAAAGTGGCTGTTAGAGAGCCAACCTGTACCGGCAACGGCGTAACTGAGGTGGGGTGCTACTCCTCTTCCTTATTGATTTTACATTCTCCAGCTGTAAGGAGAGCCGGATACCCATTCTCTGCTGAATGAACAAGGAGTTTTTGAAAAATCAGCTACATCGCCTCTTGAACCTTTTTATACGTCCACACATAATTACAGCGACCTCAATTTTAATACAGCACTTGTTTGTCTACTTAATCTACAGAACTAGGATAGCTCAGTTGGTAAAAGCTTGGATCTGCAACCTAAGGATTGCAGGTTCAAGCCCCACTGCCGGCGGGGTGTTTTTCTGGTATGAGCCTTTAGCAAGCCTCTCACTCCAAATTGCTAGTGTGGGTTCGGATCACCACATAAAAAATGGAGGTCCCAACCCGTGGATTAGGGTCAAAATCACTCCGCGGTTGCAAAATAACCACCTTTCCCTTTTCGTTAAGAGCAGCCAAATTTCAGCGGGTGAAGTGTAAACTATCGGCTTAGGTTGACTGACCCCCAACCTCCCAGGACTATCCGTTCAGTCTTGTAGCTTGTGCTTCACACTGAATCAACGGTTGCCCTGGTAAAGTGTGAGTTGGACATGGCAAGCTAACTTCCACTATAAACTCCCTTCGTCCCAGCTGTTAGATAACCCCCATACTCAGTAATGATTGGGTGCAACTACAGGACTTTCAATTTAGAGTCGGATAAGATACTTTTAAATAGCGTGATAGTTCAGCGGTAGAGCGCTAAGCTTGCAAGCCCTAACCATGGAAACCTGGGTTCAAATCCTGGGCCCCTGTTGTGAATATGAGCTAGTCAGATCCATCCTAGCTCCTACCATTTCAACAAGCCACAAGCTGAGGAGGTCCATTAATTATGACAGCTCTAGTAGTACACTGAACAAAACTATTGTCTAAAATCTAAATTTATGAGTCCTTACGTATAATCCACAGAACATGGACTAAACAGAAAATAATTACGCTCGAAAGCTCACCGGTATATTATCTTTACTAAGTATTGTCGAATTGGCTATTTCTACAGAGCTCTGTGAAGTGTATATAGTTATCACCAGTAGAAACACAGTGACAATCACCAGAATGAAGAAAAATCTACTCAGCAAAGTCTTCATTGCCCATCCAGCTACAACGACGCAGTGAATTTTTAGCTATCGACAACACAAAGCAGTTTCGATAAAAAACAACCCAGGGAATCACATTGTCGAAACAGGCAAAGTCTACTATTGGAGTTGGACTGTTTAACCAAATGATATGGAAAGGTGACTGTGACTGTGTAGTTGGCAGTCACTCAGTTACACTTACTGACACACTGTCACGCTGATGCAATGTAATGTGGACCTGTGACTCACTAAGTATGACTATGACTGAGCTCAATTATCAAGTCTTGAGTTGATCAACCCCCGAGCCGGAGCCAAGCTCGGTGACTGAGTCAGTGAGTGAGTCATCACACTGATCACAGATCACACTCACAGTCACACTCATAGGCAATCAGTGAATCACTCAGTCAGTGCCAGTCAATCATTGAGTCAATCTCAATTAGTCATCACGGTCAGTGTGAGTGTCACACTCACAGGGCATGTGATAATCATAATAGTTTAAATTAATACGAATAGTCTAGTCTCTAGACACTCTAGAAATAGAATAACTTTAAGTTTAACTTTTAACTTTAAGTTTAACTAGTTAAACTTAAGTCTTAAGTCAATAAATAACTAAGATTAAGAATTACACAGTCAATCATCTAGATTTCTAGTTCGTTCAGTCGTGATTATTTGACTTTTCCGAGATTACTCACGAGGGCAACCTGAAATAAGGGCAGTCTGCAATCCGTAACAATAAAACTAAAAGTTCAATAATCAATTGTTTCTAATTCCCATCTGAACAGTAGAGGTCAACGAATGCAAATGTTGTCGTTAGGCCAAACACCTAGTCGATTTGCTACGCGTTCTGATGTATGCTTGATGTACGTGTAGGATCTGGTGGTTAGTGGGGCCCTCTCCAGTGGCCTACATCGAAGCCGGTCAAGTTTTGCATTTTCTTCTCCGGTTCCTGTCGAAGTTTTATTTCCATTGGATAAGTAGGCCTATCTACTTACCTTAGGCTTAGTCCAGTTTTATGTCTAAGATCGTCGTTGTAAATTTGGAGATTCACCCCTTCTACCCCTCTGAATAAACGTTATCAACGAATCGATCGGCTCTTGATTGCACATTGAATGAATCTAGCTTGGCCGACTTCATGCTTAAATTAATCGAAATAGACTAATCACTATACTCTATTCTATACTATAGTAAGTATAGAGACTAGCTAGGCGGTAGCCGGTAGACCTGCACTACTCTCGACTCGTCTCTACTCTCCAGACCAGTCCAGTGTGTACACTCTCCAAGTCTGAAGAGTACATGTAGTTGTACTACTGCTAGTGTTTGGTTTAATACTGCTGGAGGGTAAACGAAAACAAGGTGAGCTAGTCTTAGTCTAGACTAGAGTCTAGACTAGAGTAAACAACAAAAACTGTGTTAGAACTGGGATTGAAGCATTGCATTTGCAAGTTGCAGCTTCTCATTTTCTATCAGGATTGGAACATTGCAAAACTGACAACTGGGCGGAATTTGAGGAATGACATTACAATGACTTTTAAATCATCAACTGTTGTATTATGGATTGCAGTGATCCTTATGGCCTTCAGCTCCAGTGAAGATGAAATATCTGTGGTACAGACTCGTCAATCATCAAAGAAAAGGCCAGCAATAAGTCGCCGAAGTCGAAGTAGAACCAGAAAAGTTAACCAATATCTTCTGGTGAGGTGCAATGACATAATCTTTCTAATACGTTTGGCCCGTGTTGTTCTGGTAATAGGTATAGTGCCTTCAGTTTGTACCTACATCCTCGTTTATGATTTTTGAATAGTTTCATGGTTTTTGTTTTATGTTGAGTTGACAAGGATAGTTATTGTGATAGTCTAGTCCAGTCACAAACACCTCCAAGCATCTCTGACCACCACTTTATATCATCAGACATCCTGGATCAAGTACTGGCCTTGCAGCTTTGAACTTCTTTGATTTATCAAATTTATTTCAGGTAGGGAAGCAGAAGTCACCTAGTCGGGAACGAGTCATTCCTGCAAACGGTGAAGTCGTATCAGCCCCTAAAAACTCTTCTCCACGCAGCCGACTCGGAAAACACAAGCTGCTCCCATCTAAGGCCACCGAAAAAGGTAAATTTTATGGCCTGGTACCTTAATGGATATAGCCGACGGTGAGTGTGACCGGGTAGATTTTTTATTGATTCAGGTACCAATATTTTTAAAGGTCAACTCATTTACCCTTATACGTCTATCTGGTTTAACCTCCAACCTTGGCAATCCTAGGCGCTGTAATGTCCCGTAATGTGCGTGTTTAAACCAATGTGCTGCAAGCTAGCGTTAAATGGGTAGGGTGGGGTGGAGTGGAGCCAGGGCAGGATGCGATGCAGTAGGTGAATATTGATGACAGACTATCTAGACTTTACTAATTGACAGGTAATCAGGAAATCATGGTCAAAGCTCAAAAGTGTTCCCAATTCGTATCAGAATCATAGATGCTAATGAATCAATTGCTTTACCCTGAGCTCCCAGTGTCCACTAAGAAATGCAAAACCCAGAAAGATAAATCCCTCCATTCATGATTGCAAAGTCCTAATGCCATCATTCTACATTGCAGCAGTCCGTCATTGTGAAGGTGCAGAAGTAAGACTAGACATGTTATCCTCCGCACTCTTCCTTCTTTCCCTGTTCCTGAGAGGATGGAGGCTTGCCTACCCAGCACAGATTGTGTGAGTTTGTGTCGTTTTATTCTGTGAGCACATATCTGTCTACTGCGAAAATCAATGAGCTTGTATTTCATTCCGTATAATGAGTGTTGTAATGCACTGATTTCAGTGCTATTCAGGCAAGGAACCATTGTGAGTAATTTTGTTTTCAATTCGCAGTTTCCTTATTGTACAATTTTGTGTCCTATTTCCAAATTGCCGCAAATCCTTTCATGACCTGGGTAGACATGCCTTTGTAAAATGTTAGCCAAGGGTGACCGAGATTGGCAGAGATTATTTTCAAGGCAATGAGTAACTCCTGACTTATTTGTGAACAAACCTACGCTCGGTACATGTGTGTAACACAGTAATCAAACTATAAGCAACCGGACATTACTTTTATAATAATCTTCGCATCCTTCGTTGTTGACTTCATGATTATCCATTTGGTGCCATTATTTTTGTTTATTATTTTTCTTTTTTTATTCTTTTCATAGGTTTGATGAGCAGATATCAGGTTCTTTAATCTCTAGCTATGTGAAACAGGAATACTACACACATACTGACCCACCATTGGCTGTACAGATCTACTTCCTCATTGGTTAGTGCTCTTATATGCAGGGCCTTGCAAACTCTTGGGGCTTACTCTGGTGTGGTGGGCGCTCGGAATGTTTCGATCCCAAGCCAACCACTCTAGCTAATGAACTCTCCGTCTGAACTGAATGTATTTTTAGTAAAATACACCGAACTGTGGTCAACGAAGAAACATGCTGGCACTGGTATCCACCAATGCTGTCTTTGGCAAGTTACCACTTAGCATAGAGCATCGCAAGTGGTCAATATCAATGCTCCACCTCATGGTGAGAGTGTTTTTTTGGTGAGGATCTCTTACTCGCACCGGGAGCTTTCTGTCACCATGACTCGAACCCAGTTTCCTGCAGTTGCAAACCCAGCATTCTTCCACAGACCTATCCCGCAAGTGGTGGTATTATCCCGTCTGACTGAGCTTGGTCTCTTTGCAGCAAGCGCATGGGGAGGCTTCAGTGATGCATTTACTTTCACGGAAGTGGGAAAGGATTACAGAGGCGAGATACCTTACCTGATACTACGCTCAGTGTCGGTAGGGTTTGGTAGCCTCATCCCTCCTGTAGTATACCATATATTAATGACACTGAATGTCAGCAGTGCGTCATCTTTTATGGTCGGGCTGCTGCTTGTTTTAGGTGAGTGAGTGAGGTAGTGAGCTGCTGCTATAAGAGCAACTTTTATGGTTTTTCTCAAGCACTTGGCCTTTAACTAACCTAATCGTAGGCTTGTTGGAGCGGTAGAAGCTCGGAATTATGTAAGGGGCTCGTTCTCACAGTGGGCCCTCAGCATTGCTAGGACTCAAACTCCAGACCTTTCGATCTTGAGCCATCGAGTTATCCCACTATCCCAGTTGAGATGCGATACTACTCTTTTGCAAACATAGCATTATCATTCACACCCTCACTCAATAGAAAACTCGACCCCTTAACTTGTCCCCGTCATTATATTCCTGGCCACCACTCGCAATATTTATGGGACGAGATACACACATGTCTTTTGGCACTGGTTTCTGTCATAATGCTCACATGCTGATTGCATCCTTTTCAGTACTCATGCAATAAACCAATTATGACTTCACATCTTCCGTGCCTTTTATTAGTCACTTATTTGTTTCCACAGACACGGCTTTGATAGCTCAGGCTAGAATATTCACTCCCGATTGCTTCGTTATCACCACGTCTCTAGTGGCACTCCTCTGCACTCTCTATGCTATCACATACTGGAAGGAGGGCTGCAAAGCAACCACCTGGTTGAGTCTAGCCGCTATTCTCCATGGGGTAGCAATGAGGTAAGACAGTTTCTAAAAAAATTGCCGTGATTGTTTCTATGGCCAGATACCGGATGGATTTTGAAGTATGCATTGTCAGTTTCAATACTTTTCCTGGATCTTTACCCATCACCTGACTGATGGGTGATAAGGCGCACTGCTAAAGGCAGAGTTCTTATGACCTGTCATTGCCATACGATAGTACTGAGGTGATTTTTCGTTGCTGTCCTCAGGTTCATGGTTGGGGGTCTGCCAAACTAAGCCATTTGTTTATGCACCACTTACCGAAACTTAGTTACTCTTTTTGAGAAGAGGGAGTTAGATCTTTGACTAGTGTGAGTTTGACCCTTATCCACACTGGTTTAGACCTTTATTTTACCATTGTGATCCAAAGCTGCACTAGCAATTTGCAGCGAGGGCCTCGCTAAAGGCCCCTACCTAGTAATTCCGTGACTATACAGACTGAGTTGCCCTGACCCCTGACTGATGAATAGGCCTCTTTTAGTTTTAGTCTTTTAGCTTTATTTTTTATTTTACATGGATAGCCTAAATAAGGCCAGAAGTCTTTTTAACATTAAATTCCATGAAGCGAAGAAAGCGTTAATCAAAGACATTAGTCTGGTAAACAGAGTCCATTTGACAGTCCTGGTCAGCGTTGAAAACATCTATATCTTGTGTATCGCGTAATTACGTAGCCATCTTGAAATCATGTAGAGTTGTTGCATTTAAAAGGTCTTGATTGAACGTATTCCAAAGTCTAGGTGCTGCGACACTAAAAGCTCTTGAAGTTTTAAACAGCACCACAATCCAAAACTGACGAGGGTGGGAGACAGACCGGCGTCCAACCCAGGGTCAAACCTCCTGCTTCAAAGCTTGTATGCTAATCCAGGAACCCCTCACTTCTCGCCATTGCTCTAGTTTAGAATGAACCTACCCAAATTGCCATTTATGGGCTGGGTAATTAAATAATTTCAAAAGAAGACCAACCAGTTTTTATTCTACATTGTGTCTGGTCTACCTACAGATTTTCCTCGAGTGTGTCCGATGCAATGTTTATATCCTGGAGGGTCACTCTGTGGTACCCAGGGCCCTGTTTCTTGGCACTGGAATTTTAGGACAAGACCCAGTCGGCTAGCCTCCAACTCATTATCCTAATTGGTTTAGTGGAATCTGCTCAGTGGCTTTCTAGTGCCAGAATTTGTAATTCTGATGCAGGCAGTTTGATTTAATTAACCATGTTTTCTTGACTTTGATGTCCTATTGGTAGTTTAGCCTACGTGTGGTTTGCCGGTATGAATTCGTGGATTTGGTTTGTGCACAGGACAGGTGTTCCAAATAATACTAGGGTATGGCTAGTAAGTAGTTTTATGTCTCCAGCAGAATAGAACAGCTGTCGGAAGTGCTGCGGAAATTGGTATACTGATTCTTATTGACTTGTTGCCCAAGGTAAATCATTACGGGATCTTCTACTGTGTGCCCCCACAGAGAAGGCAACTGTATGGGTGAACCTCCTATGTCATTCCAGATCTGAAACCAATAAGGGCGCTTTAAAAGACAAGGTTTTGCCCAAACATGAAATCGAGCCAACGACCTCCGGTACAAGGCCCAGGCTGCTATCCATCGCTTCGCCCGGTCATTCTGTTGATTCTATGGAAATAAAAAAACTCTGGCCGGGTACCATTGTTATCTCAACTCTGATCGGATTGTACTCTAGTCCGATGAACCAAGACTTGATCTATCAGAACATGACACACTATTCTATTCGCTCTACTTGTCGGACATTTCATTCTCTGGTTTTATTCGTCATCGCACACTCTATTGTAGTAGCCGATTCGTCGCAGTTTTCACAGCTTTTCTCTCAGCTTTACTCATTGGCCAGCGGCTGTGGGTCAGTATATCACAGCAGTCATTCACAAAGGTATGCACAACTTGGTGCTTTCGCTTTCTGATCACTGTATGGCCCCAGGCACTAAATGTCCTTGTTATTTTTATCGCTGTCATTGGTACGGATATATCTGGAAATATGACATTCGATTGTTTGACATATGACAATACGCAATGGTGCCCTGTAACAATCTAAACTTTTCTTGTAATAGAGGCCATATATTTAGAAACTATAGCATCTACTAGTAAGGAAGGTATGAACTAGCCACTGAAAGCTTGTAAAGTCATCAGTCATGCATGGAAACGGTTCAGCCTCCTCCACCTGATATGTTTTCTACTCGGGCACTTAGCATTCCTTTCTAATAGACCTCCTAAGCCTGAGACATGTTGGAGCGGTAGGAGATAGGAATCATGTGATCATTGTGATGAGCTCATTCTCACAGTGGGCGCTCAGTATGACTGGAACCTAAACCCAGAATCTTTCGATCTTTAGCCAAATGCTCTAGCTATTCTTCTTATTTCCGTGGCAAAACAGCGGTCTGGAATGAAGCAGAAATTGGCTCAATGAGTCCATTTCACTCAGCGTTTCCCAGAATGCGTCACTGAGTGATTAAGCTATCATGTTATTCCTAAGACCTTAACCAAGCATTGTTTTACATTTCCAGCGAATGTTATGGAGCCGCACAGCTTCTATACTTCTCTTCTACCTGGTAATCCTGATTATTTACATCACTTCCTGGACATGCCATGTTACTTGGCTTAACAAGCCCTCTCCAGATCACGCTAAAGGGAAGCAAACACGATATTCAAGTTCCATACAGGTACAGCACATGCTAAGTACTAGTGTGGCGCTGTGGCTGAGTGGTTAAAATGCTCGCCGCTGGCACTGAAGGTCCTGGGTTCGAGACCGTTTGTGTGCGATATTTTCTCCATCCGCTCACTCAGCTGGGAATGGGTACCTGACTCTGTTTCTCAGCCTCATACGCGTGGTAGGACTTACTTTTTTGTGCTAGAATTGAATGTTTTATGAAGTTGTCCTCTCTTGGTAGTAATACTTTTTCCGCGTACTGGAAAAATCACAATTTAGTAAACTAATAAGCTGAAAGCTTATATGTAAAAAAGAAAGTGAATTGTTTATCCCCAGTCACAGTGATACAGTTGTGTGTTGTTAAAAGGCAGTGACCTCAGGTCCATGTAAGCGCAAGCCTAGTGCTCCAATACTAAACTATCCCATCCTTCGACCATAGAGTTACGGTTGTGTATTTCGTCGTAGGGCAGCGTTAGAGAGAATACGCTGTTACCCATACTTAATGGGTCAGTAATAACCCTACAGCATATACACAGCAGACAGTGTTGGCTACATTCGCATCATCTTCTATATCCAATAAAGTAAGTACCTGTACAGTATCTTAACTCTCTACAGTGGGGTGAAGAGATAGCTTAGCGAATATCATACTGGACTTTGGACCAAGGATCCCCATTTCTATTCCTAGTTCGAACAAAAGGTCTTGCAACACCCTCATCGGTTCTTAAATACTGCATTAAATAAAGGAGGCCTTCTGATACAGGTACACAGGTATAAGTAAAAGGTTTCCTAATGACTCACCCCGAGAAACCCTGGGTCATATCAACTCAGCATGCCAATTTCTATACCACTTTTGACAGCTGTTCTGTTGGAGACAAGTTTTTTTTATTTAACTCTGCGCAACGCAGTAAGCATATCTTTAAGCCGCAGCACCGACACGCAAGGCCTCACCATCATATTTTAGCAAACACTGAAGGTTCTTTTTCACCCCCCTTACCTTGGCATCCCGCTTGACACAAACCAGATGCTTAAAGCAAACACCTGACTCTCAAAAGTCGCAGTGAAAAAGGCTAAAACGTTTTCACTTCGTGACATCATTAGTGTTAAGTAAGAATTTCTTTCATTGTATAAAAGCTATCAACACTCTATGTTTTTTATGCAAGACCGTCTCACTGGTGATACCTATGTGTGATTCCTATAAGGGTGTTATAACATTCTATTGGGTCCGGTGACCCAGCTCACGGGGAGGACCCTTCAGTTCACTTGCCCGTCTGAGTGTGCCT
>Ga0224501_10003932_pt1 | contig 11720 bp, 6 predicted proteins | sample SF_Oct11_sed_USG_4_FD_169105 | JGI IMG/M metagenome (GOLD analysis project Ga0224501, IMG submission 169105) | Sediment microbial communities from San Francisco Bay, California, United States - SF_Oct11_sed_USGS_8_1 | ecosystem: Environmental > Aquatic > Marine > Sediment | place: USA...
GCAGGGAAACTGGTATCCCCTGCGGCTGGCGTCTCACAAGGGGCCGCCCCGCATCTGCCTGGAGGCTGGGGAACTGCGGCTGTATGCGGAAGGCAACGGCACCCTGCTTCCCCCGGAAAACGATGAGCTGAAGGAACTGGTGTATGCGGGCTATCGGCCGCTGGCCGCCACGCTGATAGAACAGCGGGTCTTTATGCTGGCCGGGGAAACAGGCCTGCAGCCGGCCCGGGTGCGGATCAGGGAGCAGAAGCGGCGCTGGGGAAGCTGTTCGGCTAAAAAGTGGCTCAACCTGAACTGGCGGCTGGCGCTGGCCCCTCCCGAGGTGATGGACTACGTCATCCTGCATGAGCTGTGTCATCTGGAGCATCTGAACCATTCTCCGCGCTTCTGGAGCCGGGTGGGGTACTTCATGCCCGATTATGGCCGTCACCGGCGCTGGCTCCGCGAAAACGGCTCGGAGCTGTTCCTCTAACCCCCTGTCCGGCCGGCGGTGCTCTTCCCGTCCGGACGGGACTGACCGGAAATACCATGAGTGCAACCCCCAGGTCCTACCGCCCCAATGTGTGCATTGTGCTGACCGATGAAAGCCGGGAACAGGTGCTGGTGTTCCGCCGGGTGGACTCCACCCTGGGGAATTTCCGCTGGCAGTTTCCCCAGGGGGGCCTTTTGCCCCGGGAGCAGCCCCAAGAGGGCATGTTTCGCGAGCTTGCCGAGGAAATCGGCACGGCTGAGGTGGAGGTGCTGGCTGCCCTGAACGAACCCATCTGCTATGAATACCCGCCGGATGTGCTGGCCGCCCTGGCAGACCGGGACCCTGAAAAGGCCGGCTTCCACGGGCAGTCCCAGCACTGGTTCCTGGCCCGTCTCCTTGGGGGCGAAAAGGCCATCCGGTTTGACCACCACCCCCCGGAGTTCGATGCCTGGCAGTGGGTTTCACCGGCCCGGGCCCTGGAACTGGTGGCCCCGTTCAAAAAGGAGGCTTACCGCCAGGCCCTGACTGGCTTTGGAATGATCTGACTTCCCCCCCCCCGCCCTGTGTCTGAACCAGGCCGACCAGAATTATCATCAGCCAATTTAATGCAGTAACCAGAAATGCGTGTTAAAATGCAGGGTTAATCCGGCCCGGGCTACAAAAATAAAATCCCCGGCCATTTGAAGCGGAAGGGGTGACCTCAGGTTAAGAAAATGAAGAATATTTTGGAGAATAAACCAGTGCTGGCCGTGCTGGCGGGGCTGGCGGTGGTGTGGGTGGGGGGCATTGTCCTGCTGCCGGCCTCGGTGCACACTGCCGACGAAAGCCCCCGCGAGATCATCATTTCCTCCGAGAGCGACCCTTTGTTTGAACGGATATGCTTTGACTGCCACAGCAACCAAGTGGATTACCCCTGGTTCACCAGGATACCCCTTGTATCGCTGGTGGTGGGCCATCAGGTTTCCAGTGGGCGGGACAGCCTCAACTTTTCCAACTGGAATGAGTTGGACCGGGATGAGAAGGCGGGGAGCATCGAGCACTCCCTGGAGGTCATTCTGGACGGAACGATGCCCCCGCTGGCCTTCCGGTTCCTCAACAAAAAGTCCCGCATGACCTTTGACGAGTTCACCATCATGACCCGGGACGCCAACCGGGCTCTGGAAAAGCTGAAGCAATGACCCCGGCGCGGACCCCGCGACTTTGCGCCTGACCGGCGGAGGGCCGCCAAAGGCCCTTATCACCGCCTGCCCTCGATAACACATGCCCCTGCCGGAACAGAACAAGCCACCTTCAGCCGCCCCGGGTGCCACCGGTTTCGGAGCCCCGGCCGACAACCCTGAGCCCCCGCCGACCCATGGCCCCCTGGCAACCGCCCTGATCACACTGGGTATCGGGCTGGGCGCCGGGGTGCTCAATGGCCTGTTCGGCATCGGCGGCGGCATCCTCATGGTTCCCGGACTGATAATCCTGCGCAACATGCCGCTGCGCTCGGCGGTTTATACCTCCCTGGGGACTGTGTTCTTTCTTTCCCTGGCGGCCCTGTTTGCCCACACAGGAATCAACGGTTTCGCCTTCGGGGCCGTTGAAACCGCCCTGCTGCTCTTAGCAGGAGCCGCCGGCGCCCAGGTGGGGGCGCTGCTGCTGCGGAGAATGAAAAACCGGTGGGTGCTTTTCATATTCGCCCTGATGGTGCTGCTGAGCGCCATAAACCTGGCGGCGGGATCTCAAGCATCCGGCATGGCCCCCTCTCCCGGTGACACTCCCTGGTGGGCCTTTGCCGCCGTGGGGCTGACCGCCGGCTTTTTCTCCGGGCTGATCGGCATCGGCGGCGGCGGCATTGTGTTGCTGGCCCTGGCCTCGCTGTTCCAGACCCCCATCCTGGACGGCCTCGCCCTGGCCCAGCTGGTCAACCTGGTCAATTCCTCCTCCGGGCTTTTTGCCCAGCGCCGGCAGGCCCTGGTGCGCTGGAAGGATGTCCTGCGGCTTGTGCCCTCTGCGCTGGTCGGTGTGGCCCTGGGGGTTTTGGTTGCGGTCTTTCTGCCGCTGGGAGCCCTGCGACTGGCCTTCGCCGTGTTCTTCCTGCTCATGGGAACGCGGATTCTGGTCCTGGCCCTAAGGTCGGAATAAACGCCGGATACCCCCAGGTTTTGCCACTTGCGTTTTTCGCGGAATGCCCCCTGCCGGTTTTCTTTACTCCTGCCCGGCCGGAAATTTAGCGGCTTTATGTGCGTCGCGTTTTTTGATGCGCCACTTTAATACATATGCTCCAGAAGACAAAGCCATGCTTATCCTTTTTTTTTAACGATAACAACCCATATGAAAAAAATAACTTGCCGGTCTTTTTTCTTCGCACAACCCAGGGCCACATTTTTACACGATGTTTTTTCACTTTATTATCAACAGGATAGACTTAAGGCTTTGATTTTTAAAGCCGGGTGTATAAATATACAATCTATATATTTATTTGCAGTATTTTTACATTAAGGAATTATCGCATAAGAACAGGGGGTAAGAGAATTTTCTCAAAACCGCATCATTTTTCGTTTGGTTTTGAATCCTGTTTATGGTTGGCTAACACAAAAGGAGGGTCGTGCAGGAACACCCCCCGGGGAAGGAGCAAAAGGGTATCCTCAGCAAAACAGTCCCCCGGACCGGGTTGTTAAATGAGTTGGGTTTTGGGCGGTCAGAACTGCTGACAGAGATGAAAACCAGACCGGCCGGGAAAGATCAGGCTTGCCGGTTTCACTCTGAGACAGGACAGCAGTAACCAGCCCGCGGATGCGATGGCCATGGTTCCCGCGAAGAATATTGGAACCATGTGCGGAAAAAGTTGATGGGTTAAAACAGGCGGAGCCCCTGGGCCAGGATTTCCAAACCCGGGTTCTCGCAGGGATTTACAATGAGGCTGGCAAGGTTTTCCATTGGCCCCATTGTGATTGAATGCCCTGCCTGTCAAATTACGGTACCGGGCCAGTGCAGGCGGCCATGGGGCAGTCCGGAAAAAGCAGCATCACCGGACTTGGGCAGCAGCAAAGACTCAGGCCGCGGCAAAGACACAGTCCGCGGCAAAGGCACGGGCAGGAACAACGGCAACAGCGATGGCCCGGAGGGGGCCATAGCGGAGCCGCCTGCAGGTCTTTATCCGGCACCGGTGGCCAGCAGACTTTTTCAGACTTGCAGCCAGAAAACATTCCCAACTGGGTTTCACGCGACCCATGCTCAACAGTCCGGGCTGGCAGGGCTCGGGAACAGCAGGCAACTGCCACCCGTCCGGCATTGGATGTTGAGCGCACCTTTCAAGTGAAAAGCGAAATTCAGGCGAATTTCAACGTCAGGCAAGCAAAATGACGTCGGTGTGCAGGTTCGTCCAGAGCATAACCACAAAGAACACAGGTAGCCATGAACGCCCAGGGCCATAACGGTGGAAACGAGCTTCCGGAAATTTTCCGGATACCCACCGTCTTCCGCCAGTATTTTTCCGGGCCTGAGGGAACAATGGTTTCTAACGCTGCACATTTTTTATCACTTTGGTTCTGATGATTCTTTGTTCGGTAAATCATAAAGCCGGTCGCCAGATAGGCCACTTCCACATCCATGTACAGCTTGGGTCGGCGGCAGCGGAACTGTTTCGCATCTACGAACGCTGCGGAGGACCGGAACACGGCGTCGAAGCACTCATCGAAACCTCACTGGAAAACTGCCTGTCTGAGTCCGGGGCCATGCGGGGAACCCAGCAGGCGCACCTGCACCACATGCTTCGCGTGAAGGACCTGCACCTGTACATCCTCTCCGAACCGGAACTGACTCCGCTTAAACTGAAGCTGCTGGAGCTTCTCACGGGACACGGCGAGGCCCGCAGCCGCTGGGCGGCCAGCCGGGAGCTGCTGCTGACGCACATGGATGAACTCTGCAAAGTGGCCGTGCCGGGGCTAATGGGCAATATTGAGAACTACAAGTCCTCCCTGTCCCGCCGCGACACTCCCGTGGGGCGCCTGCTGGTTTTAATCGCCCTGTTCAACTTCGACCAGGACGAGGAGCTGCCACCGCACAACCTGATGATCCGGTTCCAGCGGGGGTCCTTCCCGGAGCACCGCTGGGAATCATCAACGGAGCAGGGATCATCCCGCAACCTGGCTTCTGCCTCCTGGAGTCCCTCGGCCCCGTTGTGCCGCTGGGAATACCTGGCGCTGGACCTGACCCAGGCCCTGATGGCCCGGTTTTCCACGGGCGACAGGACGACGAACCGCCCCGAAGGATTCGGCGGAAAAAAACCGTCCCGGGGCTGGAACAAGGGCTTCTGGAGTGCCGGCCGGCACGGGCCAGATCCCGATGAACGACTCTACTGCCGTGTCTCACCCCCGGAAAACAGCGACTCCTCCGGCCAGCTGGATCTGCTGCCCTTTGATGCGGAAGAATTTATTACAGAACTGAGGGGCCTGATCCACAAGGATCACGGGCCGGAAGGCGCGAGACAGTTCGCAGTACTGATGGAGGCCCTGCTGCAGGCCACCCCGGGTGAACCCCTGGAGCTGGACCTGGAAGCACTGGCCCGGCGTTGCGACAACTCGGGATCAACACCCCGGGAAAGGCGCACCAGGATGCGCAAGCTGGCCCGGGTGCTGGATACGCTCTCGCGGGTGGAGATATCGCGGATGGGCCCTGGAGGCCCGGCCGGCCTGGACGAAATCGGCGTCTCCCGGATGCTCACCATCCTGGAGCGGAGAACGCCCAGGCACACCGGAGCGGCCGGCCCGGATGGCTCCGACCCGACACCGCGGGGCGCCTGCGTTCTTCCTGACGGAGTCTTCTGGGATGAGCGGCTTTTTGGGCTGCGCGATCTTTACCGGGCGCTGCCCGAAGAACTGCTGGCTTTGCCTGTGAGCGAGTATCCCTTCGCGGTGCCCCTGTTCATATTCCTGCGCGAGGCCTGGACGCGGACGGACAGGGGGGTAGCCCCGGGACAGAGCTTACAGGGATTGGCGGATGAGAGACAGGCCACCACCGGACAGACGGAAACAGATGCGCCGGAATACACGGCGCGGGCGATTTTTCAACGAGCGGGTCTCAGGATCAGCGGGGCGGGGCGCTACAAAGCACTCCAGGCCCTGAAAAACAACCTGGAGGCCCTCCGGATCCATGGACTGCTGGGAGGCTGGAGGATCCGGCAGGCCACCGTGCGGGACGGTATGGAAGACACCTACCGTGTGGAGGCCCCGGGAGGCGGCGGCAGGGCTGCGTCACGCCGCGAGCCCAACATCCCTGCTCACCGGGCGGTATAGCCCGGTGAGCTTCATCGGGGGGTGTGCCAGGGATTGGCGCACCCCCGGATGATCCCGCCAGGGCCCGGCCCGGGAGCGCGGATTATCAGCAAGAAGCGCCACCGGCAGATACTGTGCGGAGCATGGCTGTACGAAGCATGGCTGTACGAAGCATGGCAGAAGAGAGCATGGCTGGATGGAGCAATAAGGCGAAGCAAGGCCGGACGCAAGCGGCACGGTATGTAACAAAGATAGAAGATCAGCCAGACCGGGCGGTGTTTCCCGGCTGGAAAAGTCGGGGCGGTCCGTTAACGGGCATTATCATCGGATGACCACTCTCTCAAGGAAGAGATGCCCGGGGCCGCCCTTTCCCTCCGCCGGTTCAGCGCTAACCGCTGAACCGGGGCGGGCGAAAAAACTGAAGGAATCTGAATCAAGGCGGTCTCCGTCACTGGGGGAGCCCGCGGGATTGGGTCGACCGGCAGCCAAAGGATTGGCACGGGCGGAGGCCGCCGCCTTCTGATTCAGACTATTTGGACAGCAGTTCCACCGCCTTTTCCATTATTACCCCCGCCAGTTCCGTTTTCTCCATCAGGGGCAGTCTCTGGGGCTCCCCGGCACCGCGGGTCAGCAGGGCCGCCCTGTTGCGGTCGCTGTCAAACCCCGAGTCCCGCTCGGTTATGTCGTTGGCCACCACCAGGTCCGCGTTCTTTTCTGCCAGCTTCCGGGCCGCGTTTTCCAGCAGATCCCGACTTTCCGCCGCGAACACGACTGATACCTGCCCGGGGCGCTTGTCGCGACCGGTCTCGGCGGCTATATCGGCGTTCTGGAGCAGTTCCAGGGACAACTCACCCTGCTCCCCGCGCTTTATCTTGTGCTCCTTCATCACCGCCGCCCGGAAGTCACTCACCGCAGCGGCAAACACGAAAACATCCGTATCCGATGACTCGGCCCGCACCGCAGCCAGCATTTCCCCGGCAGTCACCACCGGCAGCACCCTCACCCCAGGGGGCGGGTTAAGGCCGGTCGGCCCGCTCACCAGCACCACCTCCGCGCCCCGCTGAGCCGCCGCCCCGGCCAGTGCATAACCCATCCTGCCGCTGGAGCGGTTGCTGATAAAGCGCACCGGATCGATCATTTCCCGGGTCGGCCCGGCGGTCACCAGCACCTTCCGCCCCGCAAGCACCCCTTTCTGCACGGCGGCAGGCCCCATACCCGAGGCCCCCCCCCGAAAATGCCCGGCCACCTGGGCCACTATCGAGGCCGGATCGGCCAGCCTTCCCGGAGCATGTGTTCCTTCGGCCAGAAACCCCTCCTCCGGAGGAATGATACACACCCCCCGCTCCTGCAATACCCTGATGTTTTCCCGGGTGGGGGCGGCGTTCAGCATCTTGTCGTTCATGGCCAGGGCCAGGCACACCGGTGCAGTGGTGGCCAGCAGCATGGTGGATAGTAAATCATCGGCCAGACCGGCCCGCAGCTTTGCGGCAAAATTGGCCGTGCAGGGAGCCACCAGGGCCAGTTCCACCTCCTCGGCCAGCCGGATATGGTTGATCCGGTTCTCCTGGTCCAGGTCGAACAGGCCCGAGGCCACCGGCCTGCCCGAAAGGGTCTGGAAGGTCAGCGGTGCCACGAACTCACGGGCATGGGCCGTCATGACCACCGAAACATCCGCTCCGGCTTTTTTTAATAGCCGCAAAATCTCCACGGCCTTATAGGCGGCTATCCCCCCCGTAACCCCCAGCAGTATGTTCCTTCCTTTAAGGCTTTCCATAATATTTATTGGCTGAATTCTTATCCTGACGGCCCAGGCCGTAATTCCCGCGCCGGAACCATCCGGCCTGTTATTTTTCTCTGAATTTACAGCACTATTTTCCGCGACCCTCGCGAAAAGTACAAGTCCGGATTTTTTTCCGTCCCGTCTGCGGTCTTCGGCAGAGCTTGTTTTACTTATTCATAAACTTATTTCAGGAACCTTTATTTATTTATATTCGTATATACGCTAACGGTCACGTTGTGAATATTGCAGCCACTACGAGGAGCACACTGCAATGCTGAGCCCCGCAACACACGCTGCTTTTCCAGACAGCCTGAACCCCTGCCATCCAATACCGGTTCGCCATTCCTTCCACCAGACCGCCCCCGGTCCATTTTCAGAATCCATCACCCCTCTCCGGAGAACCCGAGAATGAAACTCAACCTGCGAAACAAGGTTCTTTCCGCGATAGTACTGTCCGCGGTCATATGCACCACCGCGGCCATAATCGTGGCCAGGATCAACATTGTAAACAACGGCATACAGGCCCTTTCGGAAAAATCACAAACCCTGCTCACCAGGCTGGAGGTAGGCCGGGACTACATCGCCGATATGGGCATCATGAAAAAGCTTATCAATGAAGTTGTCGCCAACTACCCGGATGGAAAGCTGCCGGAAGCCGAGAAAACCCGGATACTCAAGGCTGTTCCCATTTTCGCCTCCTTCAAGCTCGGTGGCGTCAAGTCAGAGCAGGACCATTACAAGTTCAGGGTATTTTCCGCCAAGCCGCGCAACCAGGACAACGCTCCCACACCGGCTGAATTGAAGATCTTCCAACGTCTCCGGGCGGAAAATGCCCGGGAACTAATTGAAACAACCAGCGATTCTGTGGTGGTTTACCGCCCGGTCCGGCTCTCCGCCGAGCAGGGCTGCCTGATCTGCCACGGGGCCGAGGCCAACAGCCCCTGGGGCAACGGAAACGACGTTCTGGGTTATCCCATGGAGGGCTATGTAGACGGTGAAATCCGGGGGGTGTTCTCGATCACATCCAGCCTGGCTCCCGTGATGGCCGCCAGCAACGCCGCCACCATGAAAATAGTAATCTGGGGGATGCTGTTTACGCTGCTGTCCATGGGCGTAGGGTATTTTCTGATGAAGGCCCCCCTGACCCACCTGACGACAGTGATTGAGCGCCTTACCTCAGCCTCCAGCCAGGTAACCACCGTATCCGATCAGCTAACCATGAACAGCCAGACCCTGGCGGAAGGATCGTCCACGCAGGCATCGAATCTTGAGGAAACATCGTCCACCCTGGAGGAGGTCGCCTCCATGACCCGCCAGAACGCCGACCATGCCCAGCAGGTGGACAATCTGGCTGCCCAGGCCCGCGACTTCACCAATCATGGACTGAACGCCATGCAGCGGATGGGCGAGGCCATCGGCAACATCAAGGAATCCTCGGATAAGACGGCGCTGATAATCAAGACCATTGACGCCATCGCCTTCCAGACCAACCTGCTGGCGCTTAACGCGGCGGTGGAGGCCGCCCGGGCCGGCGATGCAGGACGGGGCTTCGCCGTGGTGGCCGAAGAGGTGCGCACACTGGCCCAGCGTAGCGCGGAGGCCGCCCGCGACACCAGCCTCCTCATCCAGGAATCGCAGGAAAGGGCGGAAATGGGCGTGGAGATGGCCGAGGAAATGAAGAAAGTCCTGGAGGACGTCAGCAGCAGCGTGACCGGAATGACAGAGTTGGTGCGAAGCGTGGCGGTCTCCAGCTCCGAGCAGTCCCGGGGCGTTGAGCAGATAAACAAGGCCGTGGCGGGTATGGATGAAATCACCCAGAGCAACGCCGCCAGTTCAGAGGAAACGTCCGCCTCCTGCCAGGAGTTGTATTCACAGGCCGCCGAGCTTCAGACCATGCTGGATGACCTGGTGACCATCGTGAACGGCAGGCGCAACTACCGGGTCGGGGGACCTTCACAGTCCTCGCTTGCCAGAAATATAGCCCCGGCGGCCAACCCCGGACTGAGTCCCAAACTGTTCGAGCGCAAGGAAACAGCCCCGGAAGAACAACCTGCCGGAAAGGCGATTCCCTCCGCTGGCTATGACGATGAAGACTTCCGGTCGATATAGCCCGGCCCGCAAGGCTTTTGTACCGGCGGCTAATGGAGCTTTGCCCCTTTAGCCGCCTCACAGGGGATTGGTTAAGCCCTTGCCCCTGACGGAGCAACCGCACCAGGGGAGTACCTCTGAAAAACCATTGTCGCGGGAGAAGGAGGCCGGAAAAAGTGATCCCGGTTTTGGATGGTCATGTGACCTGATTAATACATCTGCATGACCACCGCGCTGGACACGGCTATCTTGTAGATTATGTCGGTGAGCGTGGCCGCAAGCTGCAGGTTCTTGGTGGGCACCTTGGGCAGCACCAGAATCTCGTCTCCGGGTCTCACATCACCGCTATCGGTTTCCACCTCACCCGAAGGGCGTACCAGGATGATTTTTTTGGGGTCGGCCTGATCGGTGAATCCACCCGAGCGGTTGATGTACTCCTCGGCGTCATCGCCCTTTTTGAACACATGGGCCTGCGCTATCAGCACCTCACCGCTCACCAGCACCGCGCCTGTGCGCCGGGGAACGAATATGACATCGCCATCCTCAAGCAGCATCTTCCGGGCGTTGTCATTGTTGGCCACCACCACCAGGCCCTTCATTTCCACCTCGCGGGCCCGCTTGACAAAATCAGAAAGCATGGCCGCCTCCTGCGACCTGATCTTGGCCTCCTCGTCCGTGGCCGAAGACGCCAGCAGATAGGTGTTTTCCAGTCGGTGCAGGCTTTCCTCCAGGGTCTGTTTCTGCCTTTCGGCCACGCTGACCCGCCGGAGCGAAATCAACTCGTGCATGGCCAGTTCCTTGTTCACCGGAACATGATCCAGCATCTCTCCCAGGGTGGTGTTGTTGGGTACCACATACTGCGAAGGCCCCAGGTGCGCCCCGTCGACCCTGATGGTGATCATGTCGGTTTTTTCATCGGCGGCGAACACCACCTGGTCTCCATCGAAAAGGTCGACCCGGGTGAATTCCTCAAAGGTGAGATAGCTGGAAAACGGAATGCTCTTGCGGGTGCCCGATACCTGAACATGGGATACGGCGGGGCTGGTGCGCGCCATATCCGACAGGTCGCGCCCGGTGATCTGGCTTCCGGAAAGCTCAAACCGGTAGGCGTTTCTGATCTCACCCGAGGCCCCTACGGCCCCGCCCCGGGGGCCCACGATAATGGTGTCGTCATCCCGGAACTGGAGTATGGGTATCTTCCCCTTAAGCAAAAATTCATACAGGTCCGCCTTGTGGACCTCCTGCCCCCCGCGCAGGATGCGGATATCGCGGTAGCTTCCCTTCTGGGGATCCACCCCGCCGGCGTTGTCGATGAAGTACAGGATCGAATTGGAGGCTATCCCGGTGTATCTGCCGGGACTGAGGACGAATCCGGTCACGAACACCGCCACCGGCTGGGAACTGTTCAGGCTGGTATAGACATTGACGTTGCTGGTGTAAATATTTCTCACGGCGGTGTTTACCACCGTGTTCAGGTCAGCGTTCCGAACCCCAGCCACCTTGACCGGCCCCACATTGGGAATGAACACGTTGCCCTGGGGGTCAACCACCAGGATATCGTTTATGGTCACCGTGCCCCAGATGCGCAGGGCTATCTGATCTCCTTCACTGATGCGGTAGTCCGGATTGATTCCCCGTTCCTGCTCCTTGCGGAATCCCCCTGTGAACAGGTTATAGCCAAAGGGCCGCAGCTCATCCTCACCGCTTTCCGGCTGGGAAGGCACTGCCTCCTGGGCCTGTTGCTGGGGTTGCTTTCCTGAAGTAGCATCCCCCATGCCAAGGCCCTGGGCGGAAGCCGGGAGCGGAATACCCGCCAGAACGAACAACAGCAGGGCCGACATAACGCCCGGCAGAAGGCTCCGCAACCCCCGGCCCTTCGCAAGCACGAAGGACTCCCGGAGGCGCTTTCTTGCACTGCGGCCCGGACCGGACGTGCTGTGGCTTCTTGAAATTTCGGTGATTGGTTCCTGAGTACCCATCTTCGTATGCCGTAGGGTATAACCCCTTATTCCCCGCCCGTCACGGGAGCTCCGCTCAAATGCAGGGGTTCGACCCCCGGAAGTTTGGAGAGTGGACGCAGCAGATACCATGTGTCCCTGGTTCCCCGGCAGGCCGCCTGTAT